>Ga0208916_10000267_pt1 | contig 26403 bp, 30 predicted proteins | sample DEB19_08_DNA_5_FD_184523 | JGI IMG/M metagenome (GOLD analysis project Ga0208916, IMG submission 184523) | Aqueous microbial communities from the Delaware River and Bay under freshwater to marine salinity gradient to study organic matter... | ecosystem: Environmental > Aquatic > Marine >... | reverse complement strand
CTAACTCCCTCAACCTGCGCTGTCGCTACAATAGCTAACAACAACGCTATGAGTTTCATCGGTCCAATGCCCGATCTAGTTTATCTTCAATTCGCTGCAAGCGATTCTTAATTGCGTCAAGTTCTGACTGCATCACTTGCACTTGCATGGTGACGTGGTACTTGCTCTGCTCAAGTTCTTGCAAACTATTCTTTACTGCTCTGTAGTCCATACCAACTACGCTAACCGCAATACCAATCACCGCTTTAATTCCAAGGTCTAACCAATACCGAATCTCAGTGATATCGCCTGTCATACAATCTCTAGCGTCGTCTCTTTCACATCTTTCAACGCTGTCAAAAACGCTGCCATAGCTGACCGGCTAGACAAGATTGCAACTTGTGTACCTAACGTGCCAAACATTAGCCCTAACAGAATACATCCTCTCGTATCATTTCGGGTGTTGCCAGCATGAAAAAGGATGTCGCTACGGTTAGGAACATCCATCACCTTGAAGCACCGCCCAAAGTGAGGCGAGTTATGCGCTCGTACCACATACGGCCCCTTTGGAATGCAGCTAATTCCCTGCGTATTATTTTTCCACGCATCCTCTAACGTCACCCACATAGGACGATCATCTAGGCACAATACGCCAAAGGTTGAATCATCAAACTCGGTGGTGCGAATTAGTTTTAACATGATTACTTTGGAGGTTCAGGAAAAACCCAAAGTTTCGGATTAGATCCCTGCTGAGGAAGATCACGCAACTCCTGACGATAAACAGCCCAATCCCATTTGTTGGCAAGGTCTACATCAGGTAATTGAGTGTAATCACTGTTTTGCAATTCGTGTTTGCGCCATTGTTTTATCCAAGCAATTATTTCTGCTTCATTTACTGTTTCAGGCGCAAGCCATTCCGGTAATGTTGTTTGCCAATTCATTAGACACTCTCATAATTAAAGTTTAATCGAATATAAGTTCCCGTCCCGGCGGTCCAGTTAGTATTTACCAACGCATTTTTTGAAATTACAAAATTGGTCGCTGATGAAAAATATCCAAAACCAATCGTCGTAGCAGTAGCGTCCAGACATGCGCCAGGTAGAAAAAACATATTGGTGGCTGAAATACTCGATGATGCGTTGACCGGAGGTGTTAGGTTTAAGCGAGGATTACCGCCAGTGCCTAAATTTATTTGCACGCTCATCTCCAAAAAAACGGTTTTGTTTATTTTTCTGAAACGAGTATTAGACGTTGTAATGCTTGAAACAACGTTAGGTGCTTCACCGGTCAAATTAGTTGTAGTGATGGTATAATCCAACCAACCACTTGGATCATTAGTAATTCTAAAATTAGTGCCGTCATAAATCAATTCTAACAAAGCCCCGGCTACCCAACTTCCTATTGTTGGTGAACTGTTAAGTCCATCCGCACTAACGATTTGTTTTGCGCCAATAGAATTTATGTTTAAACTATGTGCAGTAGCTGCAGCGCCAGTTGATCCCAATCCACTACCCACCAGCATTCTAAATTTTTGACCAGCTTTGTATGCGGTAATGGCTGGCGTTGCTGATGCAGTTTGTGCTGTAGCTGTTCCTGCAGTTGTACCAAGCCACACATAATCGCCATCTTGCACTTGTGCCGCTTGCGCTGCATCAGTTCTTGCTGTAGCTGCAGCTACTGCAGTTAATCTAAAACTACCAATATTAAGATTGCCTGTAGCAGCGTTTGATCCATCCTTGTTTAGGCACTGATTAATGCCAGTAGCAAAATCGTTATCCTGCGTGTCATGTCGCCCTGCTTCAATACCTACGCCAGCGGCAGCGTCACCTGCCCAACCACCCGTAGAGTTATTGCCTTTCGTGTACGTTCCACCTGACCAAGCCATGATTATCTCCTAACTAAATTGCTTCTCTTTGTTCAAAACTGCATCAACGTATTTCCGAGTTTCCTGCGGTAACTTGCGCGGAAAACTGTTGCCATACTTCTTAATGTTGCTCCACGTAGCTGGCACACCCTTAGTTTTAAGAGTGTTTAATGCGCGCGCCATATTACCCTCGCCCCAGTTATAGGCTGCCAACGCTAGTTCCATATTGTTGTACCGTTTGTGCAAAGTGTTTATTAGCCGCATTCCACCTTGCACGTTCTCTAGCGGATTAGTGGCATCTACACCAAGCCCCTTTGCAGTCTTAGGCATAAGCTGCATGAGGCCATAAGCGCCGGCTTTGCTCTTAGCATTTACCTTGCCTTCGCTTTCTTGCTTAATTACTGCCTTAATTAGTGATGGTCTAAGCCCATGAGGATTGTTTTCAATAGCAGATACGATTTCAGGTGCCAACGGACCTCCTGCGAAACCTCCACCCTTGGCTTCGCCACCTTCCTTAACTGGCATTTTTTTTGCCGCTTCTGCGTCAATCTCAGCCATTAAAGCGTCTAGTTCACCTGCACCTAACGTTGCCGCACCCATGGATGCCATTGTTCCGCCTGTTGGTTGCGTTGGTGCTATTGGTTGATCCAAGGCGGTAGCTGCAGTTTGTTGACCTCTAACTAACGCCTCAGTTGTGCCAGCACCTACGCCGCGCTGTAGTCGTCCAGATAGCGCGTCAATAAGTTGATATGATTCTACTAACGGCCTAATTTTGGATAGCTGCGTTGCTACTGATCCAGGCGTAAAATATGTTTCAGCTAATTGTCGGTAAAGTTGAGTATCTTCCGGCGCAAACAAACCTCCAACAGCTTGACCAAGTTTACCGCTCAATGCTTGCTTCAACGCTTGAGTAAGTTTTGCAGTGTCGCGCTCCTCAAAAGTCATGGGGGCAGTTGGAGATCCAACAAAGTATTTTTGCTGACCTTTTAGAATAGTCAATTCGCTTTGCAAGCGATCAACTACGTCTTGCCCCTTTTCTCCTAGTGCTGCAAGGATACGATTCTTTCCTACAGGCGTTTGCACTAACTTGGAGATTCGCCCAATAGCTTCCTCCGGCTGCTTCTCTGCAAGGTTCTGAAGATATGCTCTTACACCCGCATCCCACCTGTTTACTTGACCAGCTTCTACAAAGTTGTTTCGGAGCGACTCTATTACTTCTGGGCGCTGATTAAATATCTGACCAAGGCTTTCAGGTCTATCAGGATCAAAATCTTTAATAAGGCTGAACTTGGATTCCTCTAATGCGTTCAAAGGCGCGCTGGCTGTTTCGTAAGCCTTCTGTGCTTCTTCCCAAGTCGGAGCGGCATCCTTCAAAATTCCTTCTAATTTCTTTTTGGTTTTATCAAGTAACCTTGCTTCGTTTGCGCCAACCGCATTTATCTTGTCAGTTAAGATGCGCCGCGCTTGATCCAACACGTCTAATGACTTATCAGGAAGGTCTGCGTTCGCTGAAAAACTTTTGACCGTTTTGATAGCGTTGCGTAAATTTTTGTCTTTTTGGATTAACTCATCCAAGTCTGGAGATATGATTTGCGGTGCTTCTAATCGGGCTTGATCGTAGAGGCGCTTTGCCTCCTTAGCCCTTGTGCCTACTAATTTGTCTTGAATATCGTTTGCTGCTTGTATGAAGTCTTTTGTGTTAGCTGCCGGATCGCGTGTTGGTGCGATTTGATCAAGCACCGAGGCGATTCGATTGCCCGCCATAGCAGCGCGATCATCAATAGCTGTTCCAGCATATTTAACGCCACCAGGCTTAATGGTAGCCAGTCGTGCGCTTTGATATACTGCAGGACTTTGCACCGCTTCTGGTAGGAACAACGGAATACCCTTTTCTTCCGCTATAAGAGCGCGTTGAATGCCAGCCTGTAACTCTGCAGGAGTACCTTCAGTAAGTTTTTTAGCTACAACAATTTCAGCCGGCGTATACCCTTCAAGGGATGCTCCGCCTCGTAAAATTGCTCCACGCTCCCCTGCAGTAGAAGCTGATTGCAAAGCATCAATAATACCTTGCCGCGCTGCTTCAGGTGTTACGCCAGCCTCAGCTAGTTTTCGTGCTCCATAACTTGTAAGGCCGCCAATAGCTTTTGTTAATAGCGGAGTGCCAACGCCACCAACAAGAGCGCCAAGTCCACCTGCCGCCGCGCGTGTTGCTACATCCTCTGAAACGGGTACTACTTCCGTAGGTTCTGCTGCTCCCGCGCCTTGCAAAAATCCTTGCGCCGCACCAATCCTTGCTAATGAGCCTACTGTTGGTGCTGCTTTTGCTGCTGTTTGACCTAACAACAGTTGCCTACCTAGTCCCACGGCTCCACGAACCGGCCCCATAAACGCCAAAGGCGCAACACCGCCAGTAATAGCACCGGCAGTAGAAGCATAAGGCGCTTCTCGGCCTAATGTTTCACTCATACGGCCATACTCGGCCATAACTTCGGGGTACGTTTTAGAAGTTAAAGCCGCTTCTAGGCCAGCCGCTAACTCATGCCCATAACCAAATGCTAAAGCATCGGCAAGAGAACTACCAAAACCTATGATGGAAGTTTGACGACCAAGCAACGCTTTTTGCGCTTCTAGGTTTTTCGCTCGCTCCGCATTTTCAATCTGCAATTTAGCAAGCAAAGCACTTTTATCAGTTTCGCTAAGAGTAGTAGGGTCTACATAAGTAGTTGTTCCTAGCTGCGAGATAGGGGTAGCCATCGGGGTAGGTGTTGGCGTTGCCTCTACCCCTGTATTCATAATGTCTGCATACAGCGACTCAAAACTATCTGCCACGACTTAGCCTCTGATAAATCCCAGTTGCTTCTGTTTTTAACGCTTTAATTTTTTCTGGATCAGTTTCGCGCTTTATTTCTGTTGCGATTGTTGCAAGTCGTGCTTGATCACCTGCGGTAGTATCTGCAGTTCCTATTGACATACCTTTGTAATAAGGCGCGCGCAATTTTATTTCATTTGGATCGGTAAATCCAAGTGCTTTAGCTTGCTCTACGCCTGAACGCACTATTTCGTTGTATCTACGGCCCAATGATGCAGTGACGATATCACTCGCCTCCACCATCTGATCTATAGCTTGTTTTGCAACGCGAGGATTAGAACTATAAACGTTTTTAATCGCTTGAGTGTATTTCTGCAATGCGCTCTGCTGATCTTCAACCTGTGTAAATTCACCTAGCGTAGTTACGCTATTCGGATCGGTAGACTTTTTAACAAGAGTAATCATTGCATCAATGTTTGCGCGTGTTGGATTAGCTGCTAACTTTCGAATAGTTTCGTTATATCGCTGCACCTGATTAAAATCTTTTACAGGCTGCATAGCTTGAATGTCGCCACTCAATCGCATGTAATCACTTCGCTCTGCAGCTTCTCTTCCTGCTTGTCCCGCTTTTTCTTCAAGCGACTTTTGAAACTTCATTTCCTCTTGTTTTTGCGCCCAATCGCGTTGTTCCTTTGGTGTTCTAAACACACTGCTAGGCGCTGCTGTTGCAATTGCTGCTGCAGCATCAACAGGCGTTGCAGCACTTGGTACGTTAAACAGGCTTTCGTATCCCTTAGGGATGTAACCTTCTTTCGCCGCTTCCAATGTCAAAACATCTCGGAGGTCAGCTTCACGCTTGGCACGTACTGCCTGCTGCTCAAGTAAGTTAGTCTTGAGTTGCGCCCCAATACTTCTAAGCGGAGCACCGCCCTCTTCTGCCATTATCACATCAAGTGCTTCCATGCTTGGTGCTTTAAGAGCGCGTGTAATGTAGGGCTGCAGCGCAAGATTCTGCTCTAGTGCTTGCTGCCTTGCTTGATATCCCAATAAAGCAGTAACAAGAGTACCGCCCAACCCAACGGCAAGATTACGTTGCCAGCTACCATAAGGATCCATCATTTGAGGCGTAGTTTGCGCGACCGTAAGTGCACCTAGCCCGTACGGTGTATCAGCCGCCGAAGTGTTCAATCCAAGAAGTGCTGCAGTTAGAGCATCAGTTGCCATATTATTTAGCTGGTCTATTCATATAGTTAATTATTCCGGCAGTCCCACCTTGCACTGCGCCTTGAATAGCATAGTTGTACCAAGGAGGGGCTTGCTGTTGCTGCTGATTACCGTACTGACTATTCACCATCTGCATTGTTGCAATGTCGCGTTGTGTCTGCGCGCCTAATTGTGCAGTACCCATACTTGTACGCGCTCCGAGTTGTGCTTCTTCCATGCGCTGCTGCAATAGTTTTTGCTGTTGTTCAGCTTCAAACTTACGTTGCAGGTCTGCTTGCTGACCGGCCATGCCAGTCTGATACGGCAAAGTAAAGTAAGGAGTAGTTGCTGCAAGCTGTTCAAGCGGTAATCTGCGACCCTCCATTCCCTGCTGGAACACCTGTTGCTGATATCCTGCACCAAGCTGAAATGCTTGTGCCTGTGCGCCCTGCCTAGCCGCATTTTGCGCTTCTTTCATGTTTTGATACTGGACTTGAAAAGCGCCTGAGTTAGGATCAATGCCCTGTTCTGCCATGCGTTGTCTAAACCCTTGTTCTTCACGCTCAAACTGCGGTCCCATGCTGCGCTCAAACTCATTCATGACGTTTTGCCGCGCCTGATCCATTTGACTTTGAAACCCTTGTTCTGACATGCCAGCATAGGGATTGTTAGGGTCATAGTTTTGCATACCCTTCATTGCTTGAACGGCTTGATAACCTGCATAATCTTGCAAAGTTTGCCCCTGTTGCTCTTGGTTTTGATCATAAAAACCCGAACGGTTGATAAACGCCGGCGGTTTTCGTGGCCCACGCGCACCGCGATTGTTGCGATTGCGCTCACGGCGATTCAAAGTTTTTGGATTAGGTCTAGGCGTTGGTCCTGTCGGTTTACCCGCTGTTGCTGTTTGCGGCTTATTTCCTGGCACATTTTGCTTTTGCGCAGTCTGAGGAGTTTTTGCTAATGCTGTTTTTCGTCGTGGTGATGGTGCCATATTTATACCTGACCGCCTAAATCGTACCTTATTTCAAAGCCAAAAAACTGTAACGAACTACCTCGGATCGCGCCGCCAAACCTGACGGCGCCACAAGCCCCCTGTCCTTTTGCAGCGTACCTATCAAAAATATACTCTAACTCCGAGGACCATGCCGATCCCCACGGGCTACCCCACGGGGTATAAACGCCTGCCGTAGTTGATACGCTTGTAACGGTAGGTTGCCGCTTAAAGTCCGTATCAATTCCGATATTAAGTGTAAGGCCACGTTTACCCCGTAAGATAGGGCGAATGTCGGCAAACTGTTTGAAGTTGCTACGGCTACCATAAAAGCTAAAAGCCGTTCTACCACTAAATGCTATAGACTGACCGTCACCCGAACTTGGCTTTGCGTCGGCATAGCCAGTTTCGCCCTTGTAGATCATCCCGGTAGTAGAACCGTAAAAAGGTAGGTCTAAAAACTTACCTGATGCTACGGCGTGTTGATCGGCGTAAAGCTGGAAAGTCGTCCAGGCTTTTGAGTCTATTGAGTAAACAAGAAACTTTGCAGTACCTGTGCTGCTAGGAAGAGTAACGTATACCCTACGACCACTCGGCCAAAAGAATCCGGTCCACAAAGTACTAAATGAAAGCGAGGCAGCGGTTTCAGTGATCAAAGGGTTTATAGTACGCGAAACGGTAGTAACAGCTTGCTCTGGATCAAGTTCAAACAATGCTGATGCCGGCACTATTCCTTGTTGAGTAATGATCCAAATATCCTGATTAATTCTTACGAATGCTCTGGGTCCTAACGGTTTACCAATAATGAAATGTGCTACTAGTGTCCAATCAGTATCATCGGGGGAATAACCCGAATACAAAACTACCTCTCCCTCGCTACTAACAGCCATGAAAAGGTCTTTAGTACTGACACCTCGGATATTGGTGTAACTGTTGGTAAAAAGCAGATAACCACCACGGCGCATGATACCGCTGAAATCATAACTCTTAAGTACGGAGGTTCCGGTAGAAATGGTGTCGTTTTCCGTCTCGTCGTACCACATTAACATTGAGTTACGCTCAATGAAGTACAAGCGCAAACGATAACTACTAACGTTACAAAGTTGCGTTAATCCTCCACTTGGCCCGCCAGAAGCAATAGAAATATCTGCTGCTAATCCTGTGCCCGTATATACTTGTGGCACATCTGCGCCTGAATTGTTTGCAAGATACAAACGATTGCGAAAGCCTTCCTTGTTCCAATTACCGCTTGTGTATCCTCCGACCCTGCTGATGTTACTAATGGTTCCAGTAGAACTAACGCTAAAAAGTTGCGTAGTCTGCGCTGCAATAAGTTGTGCCGTTCCATCAGGCAACGGAAACTCGTGCATAAAGTTTATCTGCGAAGCAGTACCACCTGATGCACTAGCTAAGTTTGCAAACTCTTGATAGCCAAGTCTTAACGTTGGTGCCGTTGCTCCAGGAAACACGTTTACCAATTCCAACGCTGCGGCTGGTTCCATATTGTCGATACGGCTAACTAAGTCTAGCCCTAAAGACGGTGGAGGCATTGTGAAGCCTTGAAACGGCATTGACCCTCACAAGTTAATAACGACGAATTTGAGGCTGCATCAAAGGTCTATTTGTCTGGGGCAATTGCTCTTGATTGTATAATTGTGCTTGCATCCTTTGCATTTCATTAGGCACATACTGACGACTATCCATACCGTCATTTCGTTGCGCTACTATTCCAGAACCCCCACCCTGCCCAGCATTAAAACCCTGTCCGTATGGGTTATTCATCTGCTGATATTGTTGAAAATCCAACATGGGGTTCATTTGCTGTCCTGGGTTTCCACCTGAGCCGTATGGATTTGGCATTTGCTGCTGACCAAAATACTGCGGATTGCGCTGCTGAACCTGCGCTGCGATGCCACTCATGGCATCATTCACTTCATTTGCCATAAACGTTCCAGGTCGCATCTGTGGAATGTTGCCAGTGCGGATCTGATTCATAATGTACGCATCACGACCAAGTTGCTGTCCCATGTTTTGCATATTTTGACCGCCTTTTGGCATAGGTGGCACGTTAGGTGGTATCTGCAACCTATCTTGTCTAGCACCTGGAATAGAACCAGCCTGCCCGTAAATGTTTTCTAAATTGCCATAAGGCTGTGCCATACCACCGCGCTGTGGCTGATTTGGCAACGCACCGCCTTGCTGATTTACAAGCGCACCACTTGCATCACGATAGACGCCAGGAGAAAGCCTTGTTAGCTGTTGTGGCTGCGGCTGCGGCTGCGGCTGTGGCTGTGGTTGTGGCTGTGATGACTGAGTTGGAGGGAATTTGGGCCGTCCAGGTCCACCCTGTACTGGCATTGTTGTTGCCCGTGGATCTCTTGCAAGTGCGCTTGCTAATCCACGACCTCGCCCTGTCAATCTTTGCATTTCATATCGTGCCATAAGTTATAACTCCGGTATTTCCTCTGGTTGTTCTGGTTGTATTAACGGTTGTTGTGGGTTAGCTGCGTACGCTAGTTCTAACGCTTGCCGCAAGGTTTTTGCCTGCTGAATTTTTCCAGCATCAGTTCGGTACAATCCAGGTGACAAACGTAGAACTTCGCCTTGCTTTGGGCGCTCTAACTTGGTTAATGCTTGAACGTTTTTAGCATCAATGCCTGCTTGTTTTGCAAACGGACTATTGCCAAGCATGGCAGCGATGTTTGCATCAACGTCCTTTTCGCTCGTAGCGTTACTGATGGCTGCGTTAACTAACATTCCTGTAAATTGCTCGGTATGATAATCTTCTGGCGCGCCTTCATAAATCCGCTTAATCATTGGATCAAGTTTGCCCGTTGCATAATTTGAAAGCGGGTTTTGAGAATCTCCATCCCAAGGATTGCGTTTTGTTCCATCGATGTTTGTAAAACGATGCTTACCATCAAGCCCGATATCAAACTTAGAACCATCGGCAAGTGTTACTTGATACTTGTCATCAGCTACGCCGCTATCTTTTAGGTTAGTTCTAAAGCTGTCACGAATCTGTTGCTGCTGACTTTTACCACTCGTCATCATTGAACCAATGCTACGTTTTCCAAATAAACGTAAGCCAAGGTTTAAACCAGTCATGTGATTAGCAACTTGATTGATATAATCTTCGCGGGTTCCACGACCACGGACGATATCTTTCATGCCTGTTTCCCAAGCATTACTAGCAAGCACTGCTGCACCTGCTACAATTGCCGCTGGTACAAGCACCGCGCTTGCGCCTGCTCCTGCTGCAGCACCACCGCCCGCAGCACCACCACCTGTTGCAACACCACCACCAACACCTGCAGCTGTTGCTCCGGTTCCAGCTGCTGCCGCACCTGTGCCTACTCCTGCTGTTCCAGCGCCAACAGCGGCACCCGTTCCGGCTGCTCCTGCGCCTGCTGCAGTTCCTGCGCCTGCAGCTGCAGCCCCGCCGCCTAATCCGCCAAGTTGACCCGCTAAATACGAGCCGCCGATAATTCCAGCTACCTGTCCACCCGTAGCCGCTAATTGTGCGTTTTGTTGCTGTTGTGCCTGCTCCTGCGCTTGCTCTTGAGGACTCTTCGGAGGTCCATACGCTTGCTGTAAAGCGGCGTAAGCATCTTGACTGCGCATACCTTGCGAGATAAGCGCCATGTAATACTGTTGCGGCGTCATGCCTTTTGCGGGTGGTGGTGCTTGCATTGGTTGCTGTGCCATCAGATCCACGTTCCAAAAACTGCAGTGCCACTACGCGCAAACAATTCTGCTCGTGTATGGCCGCCTGCATAAATAATCTTGCCAGGGTTTTGCTTAGAAAAATCTTCGTTAAGTTGCGCAAGAAAACGAGGCTGAATGTTATCCAAGCCGTGAATCTCAGAGAATCGCTCCATCATTCCCTGCTCTAACGTTTTTTCATTAAAGATTGAAACGTCAGTATCTTTCAAAAATTCCTTATAGGGACCTGAATAGTAGTCCCAAGTTACACCACCGTCCGAAACACTACCGCTAGTATGAGTTGGCGCAGTTGCACCGGAAGTACCGCCTGCTGTTGTGGTGTAATAGTTGCCGTTGTAAAATGTGTATGCACCTGCAGCGTATACTGTTGCAGTTACCCACGTTGCCGGTTTTACACTTCTATCAGCGATATACTCAAAAATTACTATGTTTCCAGCGTTAGAAGCTGTAGGAGTCGGACTAATCAAAAGTTCGGTATTGGAAATACCGCGAATTTGGAACCGCTGATAAACGGTAGTATTAAGTCCGTAGCCTCTAATCTCTGCATACTCTTGCTCGCTCATCGGTCCAAGGATGCGCCAGCGAGTGCTGCTATTCCAAAACGATTCGTAATGGTAATAAGAAAAAGAGGCCGGCAATGCATACGATGCTTGCCCTGCGACTAGGGAGAAGGACCCGCTCGCATACATCACCGGCCAGGGATACGCTTCTGACATCTCATGGTTGATACGATTCGCAATAGTGCGTAGCTGCTTGGTAGTCGTCTCCGTAGAAGTCATTATGTTTGACTCTACAGAGTAGCCAGCTTCGTTAGCGACGTTTGTAACAACCGTTGCAAGTGTCATACTTTTCTCGGTCTACCCCTTCTCTTGGGAGTTTCAACGACTTCATCATCAACAAAATCGTTTCCATCATCTTCAATATCTGGTTCTGGCTGAAACACTTTACGGCGCTGTGGCCGTAAATCAGTACCTTCCAAACCTTCGATACGCTGCATCATAAGTTCTAACTGCTCCTCTAGTCTCGCAGTACGAAGCTGTTCTCGGTCTAATTGTTGCTTGAGTGCTGTTACCTGTGCTTGATCGCTGTTAGCGGCTGCAAGCCAGTCTTGTGCCAATTTGATAAACTTACCCAAGGGACCGAGTTTGCGTTTAACCTCATCATTGGCGCTTGCCACCTGCTCTACAGTGCGAAAACCAATATGCTGAAACTCGCGCATTGCTGACCCATTCATTAACGGCCATTCTGCTAATGGTGTCCCACTCTCTACGGGCTGATTGCCTGCAGTAAAAGCGGCGTATAGTTCTGAGTACTCTGCAATATCGTGAGGTTCAATGCGCCTAACCGTCTCATCTCCACCCGGCCACTGTATCGAGATAGACGGAATCTCATCAAAGATCGGGCGACCTTGCGCTAGTGTCTTTTCTTTGTTTTCGTTATAGGCATTAAAAAACTTAACGTTAGCCCCTGCATAACGTCGCTTTGGTTGCCCTACTCCCATTATCGCGTTCCAATCTACTTGTGCCATATTATTCTCCCTAGTTGTTGTTATGGTGTACCCCATCGAGTTTTAAGATACGTTTCTACAGAACCAATATCTCCACTTGATATAACAGAATCATATATGATCAGTTCAGCGATTCCACCATTCCAAAAGTTTGCATTAAACGTCGCCTCAAAAGTGCCGATAGCGGCAACAAATGATGCAGGAGTTACCGATGCGTTCGAAACACTTCTAGTAACTGCTGTTTTATTGACATTTACAAAACTACCACTAGCACCGCATCCAGCACTTATAAGTTGATAAGTTCCATTGCTTAAACTTCCCCAAGGACCAATAGCCCTTGGGCTTTGAGTGTCAAAATAACCATTCCCGGTACACACAAACTCACTAGCATTCCAGCCAAGAGTCGAACTAGAGGTAGTTATGATTCCCCGACCAGTAGTAGGACCAAAATTATGCCGCCACAAACCGCCGTATGCTGGAGTAGCCCAATTATTTGAACAAACGGCAAAACACGACCAAGGACCTAACGTGAAGGCCGCTGAAGTCATGTAGTCTGAACTACCGTCAAATACTATAGCCGGTAAACTATTTTGTGCCGAAGCTGTATAGAGAGGTTTTGCACCGGCAGTGCTCTGCGAAAAATTGTTTCCCTGGCCGCTTTGATCAGCCCAAGCACTAACTAAATTACTACCATCTTTTGTAATGCCAGCATCTGCTTTTAACCAAAGTTTTAAGCCTGATATTTTATCAGGTGTAAACGCTCCAGTACCGCCTGCAAACTTAGTTATGGCAACACCGCCAATACCGACCAACATGATCAATACAATGCAACAATAGAAGTTGCTGTCGTAGCTGCCATCACACGCGACACAAACAGCGGAAGAAGAACGCCGGCATTAGGAATAACGATTGTCACAGCAGCGGTGTCATCAACGCATTTAACACTCAAATTTCCAGTGCCGCCAATCCACAATGCTCGACAACCTGTAAGGTCAGTTGTATCGCTAGCTGTTACTGCAGCAACACGACGAGCGGAAAAAAGTGCAGTCGGATTAGAAGGAGTAAAATCAGGCATAAGACCTCAATAAAATAAAAACGGAGGGGTATTTCACCCTCCGGCTTGGCTTACAATGCTTTAGTAAACTTGAGGTAATAGAAGGTCACGCCATTTGATACAACCACAAAGCAGTTAGTATCAGTGTCGTTATCCTTTACAATACCTACAAATCCAGTCCCTACCGTTGCAGGAGCGCCAAACGAAGTTGTCAACTCTGCATTAGTCGGAGTGGTATCATTAACATTGTTAACAGCCATTTTTGTGCGAACACCACCAGCCGTAGCTACGACTGCATTTGTGCTAGTAACAGTTGTAAAAGTGCCATTTGACACCTCTACTGCCTGCTCCGGTGGCATCCCAAGACCGATCAAATTCGTAGTACTTGGCATAAATATCCTTAAAAGGCGGGGCCGCCATACAAGCCAGCCCCTAAAGCCTTAGTTTACTGTGAGGTAGCCAGTTGATTTCAATTCAACAGTGCTAGCGCCCGTGAGGGTCGTAAGACCTACCACGTTAGCAATCTTAGTTGTTGAAGCATCATCAGCTACGCCCGCGGTTGCAGTTGTATTAAGGTTAGCATCTGCAGCATACGATGCCGCGCACTTGCCCTTAATACCTGTTCCTACTCCACCGCCACCTACACCGCCAACCCATACCCAAAGGTACTCGTTATCGGCTGCAGCGACTTGCGCTACACCGATTTGCAGGTTGCTAGAACCAGCGTTTGTGGTTGTAAGTTCTACAGCTTGTCCATCGTCAGATATTTTGACAAACGCATACTGTGCAAGCGCACCATCTGCCTGAACAAACAAAAACTCACCCTCCGGGCAGCTACCGAGATCAGTAACTTTTGCCGGAAGCGGAATGGTAGTTCCATCCCATACCTTTTTGTAATTAACACCGAATGATCCAGAACGTGACATAGTTCAATCCTTTTACAGTTAAGCGTAAATAACAGCTTGAAGTGCCGGGGCTGAACAACAGAGGTTTCCTTCAACGATAATAACCGTGAAGAAAGCATCCTGATCGATTGGACGGTTCATTTCTGGGGCGAGCGGCTTAAAGTCAGCCCCACGTACCATATCGAATGTCCAGTACTTAGTGTTAAGCAATCGGCAAGAATTGGTTTCAAGTACGCTTGAACCGAATCCACCATCAAACACAAAATCGCATCCGTCATAGCTTAGAGCGCGGAAACCAGCGGTAGCCTTCTTTACAGGAAGCTGAATGCGCTGAATTGCCGTGAGCGAACTATGGAGGTACTTCCAAGCAGTGCGATCCATCAAACCGAGGTCTGGGGTTTCGTCACCACGAGTGATCTGCGAAATAGTGTCCGTTACGGTCTCCTGAACGTTTGAAGCAGAAAGAGTCGTATTAACAGCTAGGTTACGTGCCCAAGTGTTAGAAGTACGATCAATCTGTCCATATGTTCCAGATGACGGTGAAGTTGATACAGCCTTCTTAATACCGTCAAACTCAAGTCCACCGCTTCCAGTCCCATCACCGCGAAGTGAGGTAGAAACAGTATTCTTGAGGCGAGCGATTGCAGCGTTCATCTTCATCTCAGCGAGATCAAGAAGCTGTGCCTGATCGCGGTTAGCGCGTCGGTCACGTCCTGCAATAGCTACAGGCTCGTAGCACTGCTTGATTGCGAATCGGAATGCCGTAGCATCATCAATTGCATCAAGGTTAAAAGATGAGAATCCCGAATAGAAACCACCTACAGCCGAATCATTATACATAATCGGCTTGCGTAGTTCGTATCCACCGGAAAACTTACGAATGAGGCCCTGATCGTCAAGCGATTTCAGGAGCGGATTGTGATGCAAAACCTCATCTGCGATCTGATCGCTCTGATCGAAGAGGGTTGCAACGATTGCTTCTTCAAGATTAGCCATTGTTGTTATCCTATAAAGTTAAGATAACCCCGGCTAAATGAAGCAGCTAATCGCCGGTCATTCTAGCCCGTAGGTTATCACGTATGTTTTTAGCTTGTACTCTGGGAGTCCCTGAACCAGCGGAGCCAGTAATCGAACGCGAAGCGGCTTTAGCTTTTTGCACGCTTGCGGATGTTTGTTCTACCTGTGCCTTTGCAGTAATCGCATTGGCGATACTGGAAAAGGTCGGATTGCCGGCCACTACATAGTTGTAAGCGGTTTCGAGGATTTGCTCTGGGCCGCTGTACTTGCCGGTCTGCGTTAATGCCGTCACAATCGGTGCCATTTCAGCCTCTAACTGCGCTGCTGTCTCGGCATCTTTGAATAACGGTTTATTCGCTACAAAAGATTCTACGACCCGCTCATTGTAATAAGCAACGGCTTTTTGTTCCTGTTGCTGCTGCATTGCGGCAATCTTCTCTTCGGCAATGCGTTCTGCATCAGCCATTGTGAGGTATTGCGCTGGCTGCTGCTGTGGGTAGTAACCCTGCTGATCATAACCTTGAAACAGTTCTTCGGGCTTAATGCCGTAGGCGTCTAACCATTCCAAAGCCGTTTCGACCGGGTTCGTCATCATTGCTTTATCCCAAGCGATAGAGCGCCTGGTCAGGTCTGCAATGCTGATACCTTCTTTTGCGTAGTCGTTTTCATACTGTTTAACTGCATCGTAAATGCTGGATGTTTGCTTTTTAAGTTCTTCAACTTCCACCATTTTACGCTGATAATCCGAGCGTGTTTCGTACGCCCTACGATTCATGTACTGCTGCAAAACATGCGCGTTATCTAGCGTAGGATTAAGAAAAGCCTCCTTTTCGGCTTTGTTCATGTCAGCGGGTGGTACAAGCGGAATTTTCTCAACCGCTGGCGTTGCCTCCTGCGTTTGTTGCCCTGTAACAGATTGAGGTGCTCTAGCTACCGCATCAGGATCTTCTTTAGTCTCTACAACAATCGGATCATCTTCTGCCTTAAAACTACGTTTGAGAGCGTCACGAATGCTTACAGGTTCTGATTGCCGTTCAACACTAATTTCGGTATCCGCTGCTGTCGTTTCTGTTTTTTGCTCTACATTATCCATTGAGTCGCTCCCTAATTTGTTGCATTACCCTAGACACTAATTCCTTTTGCCGACCAGGATTTGACTTTTGTGGGTCGTACCCGCGCTCGTAAGCATCCCCTATTTCTATCGCGCCAGCGGCTTTATAAGCCTCTCTTAGCTTTCTTTTGCTTGTGTAAATTTCCTTAGAATTAAGGGGATTTCTAACAGGTGCCATCTCGTCGGTAATGATGTAGTGCGTTTCAGGTACACGTACCTGTACGTCCTCAATCGGCACTACCTTCTTTTGTACTTTGCAGTATTGATACAGTTTGTATTTAGTCGTCATCGTCTAGCGCCAATAGCATCAACACCATTTTGATTCGTTTTTTGCGTTCTTCACCAGTTAGTTCTCCTGGTTTAGCCCTAGTATGTAATGCTGCTTTTAGCTTATCAGCTAAATTCTCTCTGTCTACAGTCGTCGGTAGTTCTATCTCTTTTTGGCGACTCTTGAGGATTTGGGCTGCTACTTCTTCCTCAAGCAGATCGTCATACCGTTTTCGTCGCTTAGCGTAGCGATCCAAAATATCGCTTGTATCAGGCGTTACAGGGGTTCCACCGTACTGCTTGGGGTTAAGGAGCAGTATTAGACTCATTGGTATTTGATAATGTAATTAACGACTAAGTACGGAGGATTGTTTCCCCCTGTTGCGCTAGGAGTAGTACTTCCGCTTGTCATAGCTGCGTTACCGTCAACACCTCCCGTCACTAATCCAATACGACCGCTGATGGTCGGCGCTGTATAACTGCCTGCTGCCGTATCGCCTTTTGGTGCGGTAGTTGTGACTGATCCTCCCCACGCGCTATAGCCGCTTGGCGAGTTGGTAACGGCTAAATCTGCTCCGGTTCCCATACCATGATAATGCGCTGGCACACTATGGGTGTGAGCGGCTGAGGTGTGCGTATGGTCTATTGTTCCCCCTGTACCCGCAAGCGCATTGCCCGTCCCTGACGCCGCTTTACCGAGAGGGAATCGTTGCCGCAAATCTGGTAAGCTAAAACTACTTGCATCCACGCTGCCATAAGTTGTGCCAATGATGGCAAACAGTTTTGCATACGTTGTCCTCGAAAGACTTGTGCCGTCACAGATAAAAAAAGAATCAGGCGCAGTGCCGGAGTACCACAACAAACCAGCGCCAATAGGTAACTCGCCACCAAAAATAGGCATTAGCTTACCTCAGTTACTCGCATTGCTCCCGTTGGAGAACCCGCCCAGATACCATCAATGATTCCTGTGTAAACGGGAAATGGTAGTTCTAGTGTTTGCGCTGGCAACAACTTATAACTAAAACTAGTTGCACTAGCTGTAGTACCAAACTTGACGTATACGGCAGTGTCAGCATCGTTATAAAGTATCGCTTGGCGGCGCGAAGCGTTGGATGCCAAAAGTGTTGTGTTGGAAGCGGCTGCGGTAACATTGCTTAACGTGCTGGTTGAATACGTTGCGTTTGTAACGGTCCAGGTCCCGCTTTGCGTTGCCGCTACAGTACCATCAACAGTTAAACTACCTCCATTATCAGTTACGGGTACGCCGGTTTGATTAGAAGCAATAGTGACCGGCAAACTATTAGCCATTGTCGTTTGACCAACAATACCCGTAATGTCACCGATTGCAGTAGTTAATGAACCTGACGGATTAACTTTAACGTTGTAGTAAGTGCCACCGCCAGTGCTTGCGCGTCCCGCAATGACTGCTCGCGTTAAATTGGCATTACTAAAATCGGTTAATGTTTCGGTTATGGGATTGTAGTCCGACGTTGTGCCTGCCGCCCAACACGCACTTGTCATTGTGAGGTTTGTAGCACCACCCCCGCTTTTTACACACTCCAACTTCATTCCCAAATTGGGCGTTTGAATGGATGGCAGCAACTGGCTATTAGGGATGCGAAGGGTATGAAACAACACCCATTTCCCGTCAGGGGAAAAAACCTCATACAGAATAGGTGCAGATCCAAGCCAAGCAAACCTAATGCGGAACAAGTTTGAGTACGCAAGGTTTATAGCTTCTGGAATCCCATCTCGCGTAAAGATGGATCCGCTATTGCCATCAAGCAAATCGCCATTCCAACTAGTGCGAGCAACAAATGTATCTGCAGCACCAGTGCGGAGAGAAATACCAAATGAAGTTCCCGACCATCCAATAAAAAATCCGTTGTCAGTGTCGTAAATGCCAATGCGCTGATAGGAATTGGCTATGCCGGTAGTAAACGAGGCGGTAAAATAGGCGTATTGTTCATGCGCTGGACGATATGCACATTGATAAACAGTGGTTGCTCTGGAACTACCATTAGTGTTGGTGCCTGTTTGAAACACAGCATGACCACCAGAAATGGTTGCAGTGCCACCGGACGTGGTAGTGGTCGTAATCAGATCAGCATCAAACGAACTAAAAAAACTAATTTCTATTTCATTGTTCCGGCGTCCTGTAACGCCAACACCAAGAATGTCTGCATTAACAAGGTTGTTAACATTGATACCACTAGCTAACTCGTTTTTTACTGCTGTTAGAGTTGTTTCAGTAGCAAAGTCTGGAACGGTCAAATCCTCAGTCCCGGAGCCGCCGTAATCAATAGCAACAACTTGAACCTGCTCGCCCGTCTTATCAATCGTGCGAACCGGAATATCAGTATTGATACTTGTGGGAGAGTTACTAACCGTTACGTTGTCTGACACGCTTAATCCTCATCTTCCATGTCATTTAACTCAATGCTTGGATTACCAAGTTCATCGAGAGTAACTTTCCCGACACGTTTTGCTCGCTTAGGAATCACGTTGTTAATAACGATAGGTTGCTGCGTTTGTGCTGGCGCTTGAGTCATAGTGCGGATTGACTCCATGCTCATGCGTAGCTTTTCAATCTGCTGTTCAGAAGCAAGTCGCCTTTCTTCCATTAGTTTTTCTGACTCGCTTAACCTAATCCGCATCTGCTCAAGTTCTAACTTCTGTAACTCAATGATCTGAGCCATACGGTTAGACTCTTGGCTGATGTTATGCTTGATAGCGTCTGACTCCGTATTAGCCTGAATCTTAAGCATATCAGCCTGCACACCGCCGGCTTTGATCTGCAATTCCTGCTGTGCAATCTGCAGTTCTTGCTGCGCTATGTATTGCTCAAACTGTTGCTTATCGACAGCTAGTTGCGCATCAAGTTGCTCACGCTGCATCTTTATTTGTTGCTCTGCCGCCGTAAGCTGATTCTTTTGAGCAGCATCTTGCATCTGCATTTGAGTTGCTTGAATGCGCGCTTGAGACTCCATCTGGGCGATCTGCATTCTTGCTTGCATTTCTTGTTGCACTGGATCTGGAGGCGGGGGTTGCTTGGCTGCTTCTTCTTTAGCTTTTGCAATCTCGCCAATTTGGTTAAGGGCTTTCGTGAAGATGCCATCTAACTCCTTTCCGCTCTTAAAGCGTTTAATAACGTTCTGGAATAGTTCAATGCTAAACCCTAACAACGGAGGATACTGCTCAATCAACGACCGCATTTGATTAAAAAACTCGCCGCAAGTGCTCATAAGTTGCGCACCCTCTTGCTGCTCTTGCATTTGATCAACTGCTACCATCGAATCAGAAGCAATTTTGATGCGGTAGCTTAACCTATCATCACTACGAAGCAGGTTAAGGATCTGCATCTTTAGAGGTGCCATCATCATCTCTGGCGATGGAGGTGGTGGAGGAGGCGGTGCAGGTGGCATCATCTCACCACCTGTCTCATCCGGTGGCATAGGTGGTGGCGGAGGTGGTAGTTCTGGAAGTATTGGCGCTAACAACCTATCGGCGTCACCAACTTGAAATATCTGCTCTGGTTCAAACAGAGTAGCAATGATTGTACCAAGTCGCTCAATACCATCAGAGATAAACTTGGCAAACATGTTTTGCCGAACTACTAAGCCAAGCGACGACCAGGCATTTTCTAGGCGATTAGCCGTGGCACTCTTGTATTGCTCGCTTGTGCCGCGAAGAAGATCACTAACCTTTAACGTTTCATACAACTGCTCAAGTGCTGCTTGTCGTGCAGCTTGCAAAGTCTGCAGTGCATTCACATAAGCAGTGATGTCCATCGTCTCTACGCCAGCTTGCAAACCGCCACGGCTTTTGTATGACGGCCAATTCATGACAGGGATCATTTTGAGATCACCCTGCATTAACTGCTCTACAGAATTGCCAAGGGTTGCGTCATACAACGTATTGGTGCGAATAGCCTGAGTAACAGCATGAATACGGGTTGTAAGGCGTTCAACCTCAAGGATCTGATCCTTTACATGCGCGTAATCGGAAACAGGGATAACGCTATCAGGGTCTACGCTTTGAGAGATAACGCTACACGGATAAAAGTTCTCAAAGTCTATCGGTGGTTCTGACTCGTATATAATGCCTTTGTCGCTGTTCTTGTGAACCCAATAAACGCGCTCTGTCTCTTCGCACCATATCTCGTATAGTTCAGCTTTGCCCTCATACTTAGTCTGATCCTGATACTTATATTTCTTATCTTTATCAGGAAAAGAATCGTAGTTGAGGTCATCAGCTATCTCAGCCCCAAACATCTTTTCAGCTTGGGTACGTGTCAAATACGCACGACGACCGCGCCACTCTACCTCTGTCTCATTCCTAGCATCAGAACAAAGGTAATCATTATACTGAACTGCATCGAGAATCGCGTATTCTTCTTCCTTAGTTTCCTGCGGTACTTTGACTAACACCAACCCGCCGGGACCAGGTCTACTCTTGCTGGTATTACCCTCAAAAGGCTGGCCCTTGTCATCAACTAAGACACCATCTGGCCCCTGAAATAAAGCAATCTCTACTTCATCCTCATTGATTTCAGCTTCATACCTAGCCCACAAAACAGCACGACCAGTAAGCAAAAACTGCAAAGCTGCGTTGTAACCAACCAAGTCAAACGAACAGTTCATATCCATGGAGTATTGGATATTGCGCTCAAGAATGACGGCGCTCATCTCTTCAATGACACCACCGGCACGTTTGCGGAGGGTTACTTCCGCCTTAGGTGTGCTGGAATAGTAAGCAGGGAGCAAAGTATTAATGCAATACCACCAAGAATTAAGCCTTCGTTCGGTGTCATTTAGAATACCTACTTGCTTTTGTGCGTTGTAAACCCTAACGGATTCTTCTGCTAACTCTACAAACTGTCTGCTTCTATCCTCAGCCTTGCCGATCTCACTCTTCCAGTACGCCCCGCTAAACTTTTCGACCAACGGCTTTATCTTCATATCCTTGCTCTGTTTTGCTGCGCTCTAACTTGCGCAATGTAGGCTTGTAACTTAACCATGCCCTTGTTCAATACTTCTGCCGGTTGTTCCCATTTACTGTCTATCAACCGTTCTTTACACAGATACCGTAAAGCATCACAAGCATGATCCTCGCCGGTACTGTCTGCATCTTCGGGGTGCCGCTTGTCGATAGCAAGTGCCGGTAATGTTTCTAACAAGTACGGACACTGGGTGGTAATATACAGTAGGGCTGGCTTGGCTACCAAGCGTTGTCTGATCTGCGACCAGCCGCTCTGCCTGTCATTATCGGCCATGCGAAACGAAGGATGTTTGTATTTGGCAAACACCGCATGAAACTGGTCAGCTATTGAGGGTCCACCTTGGGTATTGAATATAGAGGGGTCCGCTGCAGCATGGACACTTTCGCCAACGGAAGCCGCTGCAATTCTGTTTGCTTGCTCAACGTTATCGACCCCTTTTCCCCACATTTCTCGGTAGATGACAATGGCACCTTTGGGGTATGGGACTTCGTTACCCGCGTCATCACGTCCAGAACTAACAGCGCCCCACACAGCGGCAAAAGGACTACGGTAGCCCCAATCATAACCGAGATAACGAGGCCAATGCTTAGGGATGTTAAAAGCAGGGACAATATGCCGTGAACTAAATTCTGGAAAATAGCTACCTTCATGGATCTCCCAATCGCCCTCTAGCCATGCCCTGACTAGTTCAGGACTACCAACCAAATGAAGCCGATCAACGTAACCGGGATCCTGCGCTAAAAGTATCTGGTTGTCACCGATCCTTGAAGGGATATAAATGAACTCAAAGCTAGATCCATTCCCTAGTTTCTTAGTTAGTACCTTCTTCCCCTTTGGCGCTGGCCGTATAAACAATTCTTTCAGCCAGTGATGCCCTACGCCGCCAGGGTTAAACGTCAAGATAATCTGTGGATTACCCTTACCTCGGAGCGCACCGAATAGCTTGTAAATCGGGCTAGGGTCGGCAAAGTTTCCCGCCTCTTCCACGCAGGCCATAGACAAGTTTTGCCCCTGATACTTCTCAGCGTCACCATCATCCCCTAACGGTCTAAACCTAAGTCTTGCTCCATTTGGAAAAGTAAATTGCTTCTTCTGGTCCTGCCAGTGAGCATGTAGGGGTAGGTAAATCTGCTTGGCCCGTTCGATAAGATCATCAGCCTGGGGTAACTCTTTACGGAAAAAGATAGCGTTAAAGTCGCTCCCGTAACGTTCCTGGTCTACGGCAATCTTGCCTAACACCCCGTCGGTCTTTCCCCCGCCGCGAGCGCCGCCATACCCAATAAGAGTAATAGGGCAATTAACCAGCATCTCCTGTGGACCAGGCTGAGGACTCCAGATAACCCGCTCATCGATGCTCATGATGCGACTGTCCGACTCCTGACGCTGTTAATCTTCGGGTTATCGACAAATGCCTACCGGAGCAGGAAACAGCAAAAACGCCCACCACTAGACAACCAGCCGCAACTACTCCTTAGCATCTTTTGGCGGTTCTGGCAGCGGCATCCAGTGGGTTACATCATCTTCTCGATAAATAAAACCGTCTTCAGATTCCCAGGTATGCTTCCAATCTTGATCGCCATTGTATCTTCGCCTAACACCGATAACATCAGGAGGATCGTTCAATACTTGGCCGTACACTAAAACTGCAACATCTTCTTTCGGCAGCCGATCCTTAACGCTAATCCAGTTATTAAGGATTCCTTTACAACTGCAAGAATTCACATCCACCATTTTGCTCATGTCGAGAATATGCTCGCAGCTATCAGATTGTTCCTGTGCTGCTTTGTAGCCAGCGAGAGAGGCTTTATACATTTCGAGCCCTTCTCCCACAAATCCCTTTCTTGCTAATTGAATCATTCTATCGATAGCATTACCGGTTTTACTTTGTGTGGTTATCGCTGCATCAAATCCTGCCTCGTAGCCAGCGAGGAAAGCCTTACGTGGATCTGCTGGATATTTTGGTGGATTAGTCAGTAAAACCTCACTAGGCTGATCAGTTAAGTTTTTCCAATACCATTCTGCGGCCAACTCTTCAGGTGTTTTCGAATCGTCTGTCATATCTCTCCTTAGTCACAGTCCTATCCTTACCCTTCCAGCCAAAAACACGCCTACACTTGGCACACTGCAGGTAATACCTATCCGTCACACAATACCCTATCCAGTCACACTTGGGACATCGATAAAAGACATCAACCGGCGAATTCAGCCTGGTAGCCTTACGCTTCTTTTTGATCATAAAAGGGTGGAGTAGGTAATGGCATCCAATGCGGATACACGTCAAACCCTACCGCCCGATCACTAACAATCCAACACCCAGCCGCACAATCCAAATACCCTACCTGATGCTTATGAGTCGGCCCCGTAACTAACACCTCCATGAATGGCGTAGGCGCAAACTCAGTCACCTTTAACCACGGCATAATAGCCGGCAAACTAAGACTCTTAAAATACTCCTGCCGTAAATGCTCATGATCATAGCTAGTCATCAATAGTATCCTTCTCCAAATACTTAGCCACAAACTCATCCCGACTAAGCGGCTTGGCACTCACTACCGCCCTAATCTCACCTACATGCTCCACAACGTTAGCCTCAGTCCATCCCAATTTACTTTTACCCAGATACATCAATATCTGCGGATTCCCAGCTAACGCTTGCTCCATTAAACCCCTGGCCACAACCTCCTGCATGTTAGCCCGGCCAACCTCATATTCCTCAATATACAAGCGATTTAACTGCTCAAGCGTAACCCTACACGCAATCGATACCGCCTGCTTGCTAAGCCCTAGCCTACCTAGCCTCTCAACCGCTCCCGCAATCTCAGCATCCTTGGGCACTATCTGATCACTGTAGTCCTTCCTACGCTGCGCCCTCGGTGGTGGCATAACAAACTTGGGGGATAAATTTTTTTCCTCGCCGTCAGTCTCAACCACAACCTCTGGTTCAATGGCAGAATCACTTTCCTGGGATGGCTTATCAGTTTCGTCAGACATAACTGTGTTTGAATAGGATATTTGGAATTTTTTGTGGGTAGGTAGATGCCGCCGCTTGTCCTCGACCCTCCGTTTTCAAATTGAAACCAAAACCGAAAACCCTGCCGGGACTAGTAGTTAGCGCGTATCTCATTGGAATCAGATTACCCCTTGCCCTACCTAACCTATTGATTTCCCTGGCGGCGAGGGAGGCAAGGTTGGTTATTAGTTTTCTATTTCTCGTAAAGTAAATAATGCTTTGTGATTCTGCGGGGTTAGGTGTTGGCATGTAATGATATCACCTACTTGGCTACTTCCTTGACCAAGTTCCACCACTCTACATCTGCAAGCCCTGTCATCTCCTGGAATGCCACAAGTTCCTCCAAGCTATAAACCCGCTTAGTTTTCTCTCTCATTGCTATGCAGTCCCGGCTAACGCCTAGCAGACGGCCCATAGCCTTCTGTGACAAGCCCAAGCGAGCACGTACTAGACGGTATAGGACACCTGCTGATCGTCGCTCCTGGCGTATCCTAGACGCTGTCAGGCCTTGTTTCATTACCTCTTCTGTCATTATTAGTGCGCCCACACTATTACGCTATAAGCTACTGATTCCGTCTCCAACCCATTATTGTTATCTTTCTCCGTTTACAGCGAAACCGTCATAGTGTAACCTGGTCGTACCAAGCAAGTAGTAACCGACTAATCAACCAACAAGGATACACTTATGAACGAAAACATATCTGAAATGCTAGGCACTATCGTTTTGCTAGTTCTAGCCTATCCCTGTCTTGTCCTTTTGTTTGCATTGTAACCGTGTAGACCAGACACGCCCCATGGTTGGGGTGTGCATGGTCGGCATGGTGCCGACTGAACTAGGAGACGCTATGAGATACATCACACTTACTATATTACTCGCCTGTGCGACCACAGCACACGCTCAAACGGCAGCGGAGTATCTTGCTGCAAACGGAGTCGGCAATCTGGCAGGTGCTGCGGGTTTTGGCAATCTTTACTCGAATGAAGTAGTGCCTGTCGCTCCGCCTTTTGGCCCTGCTATTCCTATCCCGCAAGGGCGTTATGCTGGTCCTTGGGGCACTGGTTACAGCGTGGTTACAACGGAAAGGGAGTCTACGGATTGGTTGCGTAAGAGTCTGGGGGATCCCAACCACACGTATAAGCGAACGGTGACTAGCATTTTGCCGAATGACGCATTGGGACAACCAATGCAGGGTCCGAGTCTAAACTTCTTGCCTTAAGAGCGGGAAATACTAGCAGGATAAAAGGGGGTTATTATGCGGTAGGTCAATCCTGCCAACGAAACACGTGTATCATAGGCTGAGTTAGGTCGGCATAGCGGCGCATTGTCGGAGCGTTGTCGTGTAACTGTCGTGCTGCTGTCGTGTTGGTGTCGGCATAGCCTAAGTTAAGAATTTGACCAAAGTGATCTGGTTTTGGAAAAAATTCTGACAACTCGAATCATTTTCAAAATCATTTAGGAACCACCTTGCGATGCCGCTGTATACAGAGTAAGGTGCGTGAAAAGCCTACGGGCTAAAAAAAAGGAGACAATATGAGTAAAGACGTTCTTATCGCACCAAGCGTAATTGAGATGCTTCACGCGCTGCGTAACAGCATAGCAAAAGAATTGACCGATGCAGAGTTTCAACTTTTTGTTGAGATTTGCAAAACAACCGGGCTGAATCCACTGACTAAAGAGATGTGGGCGATCAAGGCGAACGGTCGCCTGCAGTTGATGACTGGAATCAACGGTTTCCTTCGTATTGCCAACAGCCATCCTCAATTTGATGGGATGGAAGTGACTAATGAGTTTGACGGGAAGAACCTAATTGCATGTACGGTCAAAGTTCATCGTAAGGATAGGAAGTACCCAAGCGTTGCGACTGCTTACATGCACGAATATGCCAAACCGTCACCAATCTGGAAGCAGATGCCATCAGTGATGCTTGCCAAGTGTGCGAAGTCATTAGCTATAAGAG
>Ga0208916_10000266_pt1 | contig 26419 bp, 26 predicted proteins | sample DEB19_08_DNA_5_FD_184523 | JGI IMG/M metagenome (GOLD analysis project Ga0208916, IMG submission 184523) | Aqueous microbial communities from the Delaware River and Bay under freshwater to marine salinity gradient to study organic matter... | ecosystem: Environmental > Aquatic > Marine >... | reverse complement strand
GCTGTCGCGGCGCTCGAGCAGGTAGTCACGGTATTCGCTTTTGGGCGGGCGGTGGTAGATGGCCCAAAACTGGCGGTAGCCTTCTTTGTTGCCCAGGTCAAAGTTTTTGCCGCCCAGCGAGAACACCGGAGCGCCGTTTTTGTGCATCAACTCGGCAGGCAAATTGGCGTGGGTGGACACGGTGCCGTCGTGCATGATGTCGGCAAAAAACAGCAGCGCGTAATCTTCTTCGCTCACCCCCACGATCTCGCGGCCCACCATGGCCACCCATTTGTCGAACACCTGTTTCAGGTTGTCCGGCGTGATTTGCGTGCGGATGATGTCGCCCGACTTGATGGCCGCCTTGACGGTGCTGATGAACTCGTCTTCGTGCGTCTTGATGCGGAACGACACAAAGTAAGTGCCAATGTAGGCCGAGATTTCGTCCAGCGCCTCTTGGGTGAACTGGCTGGCCGACTTGCCCCAAGTGATGGTTTTTTTGTCCAAAAAGGGCAGCACATCCGCACTTTTCATGATCGCGGCTTTTTCGGTGTCGATCACCGCCAGGAATGGCGGTACCGGCTCGCCTTTGTTCAGCGCCACCTGCACGTAGTGCAGCAGCTGGGTGAACATGGCGTAACTCGAGTTGCGGTCGGTGTCTTTGGCCTCGAACCAGATCTCGCGGGTCTGGATGTCGATCAGCCCTTTGGTGTATTGCTTGAGGCCCAGGGCCTTGATGTAAGCGTCCTTGACGTCCTCTTCGCTCTTGGCGGTTTGCAGTTGGGTGTAGAGGCTCACGTCAGACCATGTTGAATAAATAATTCAACATTGTCTTTTATTTAAGCTAATAAGTTCTCTTTTATTGACCCATCGTTCATCCAGCAACAGCGATTGGCCCTTTTGTCCGTTTGCGCTGACCGGGCCGCCGTTTCAGGCGTTCACATTCACCACCACCCGCCCGCGCACCTGCCCTGCCAGGATCTCGCTGCCCAGCGCCAGGGCATCGGCCAGACCCACTTCGCGGGTCATGCGCTCCAGTTGCGCAGGGTCAAGGTCTTTGGCCAGACGTGCCCAGGCGGCTTCACGCAGGGCACGCGGTGCCATGACACTGTCGATGCCCGCCAGCGTCACGCCACGCAAGATAAAGGGCGCAACTGAGCTGGGAAAGTCCATGCCCTGGGCCAGACCACAGGCCGTGACCACGCCGCCGTATTTCGTGCTGGCGCAGGCATTGGCCAGGGTGTGGCTGCCCACGGTGTCGACCACGCCCGCCCAGCGCTCTTTGGCCAGCGGTTTGCCCGGAGCACTCAACTCTGACCGGTCCATGATGTCGGCCGCACCCAACTGGCGCAGGTAGTCGGCTTCATGCTGGCGGCCGGTGCTGGCCACGACGCGATAACCGAGCTTGGCCAGCAAGGCAATGGCCACGCTGCCCACGCCACCGCCCGCGCCGGTGACCAAAATGTCGCCTTTGTCGGGTGTGACGCCGTGCTTTTGCAGCGCCATCACGCAAAGCATGGCGGTGTAGCCTGCGGTGCCAATGGCCATGGCTTGGCGGGGGGTGAAGGCACTGGGCAGGTGGACCAGCCAGTCGCCTTTCAGGCGGGCTTTTTGCGCCAGCCCGCCGCTGTGGCTTTCGCCCACGCCCCAACCGTTCAACACCACTTTGTCGCCCGCTTTGAACAGCGGGTGCTGGCTGTCGGTCACCGTGCCTGCAAGGTCAATACCGGGTGTGAGCGGGAACTTGCGCACCACGGGCGATTTGCCTGTCATGGCCAGGCCGTCCTTGTAGTTGACGGTGGAGTAGTCCACTTGCATCGTCACATCGCCTTCGGGCAAGGCGCTGTCGTCCAGCGTTTGCACAGTGCAGTGGTAACCGTTGTCGTCTTTGTTGATTTGCAGAGCTTGGTAGGTCATGGGTTTTTCCTTAAGTGGGTTTGCGGTTGACCAGCACAATGCCCACCGCCACCAGCCCCAGGGTGGCCAGCAGTGTGGGAGTGGCGGCTTCGCCCAGCAGCCAGGTGCCAAACAGCAGGGCAAACAGGGGCGTCAAAAATACGAATACCGAGATTTTGGTGGCGGGGTAGCGGCCCAGCATCCACATCCAGGCCAGGTAGCTGGCAAACGCACCGATCACGGTTTGCGCCAACATCGAGCCCCAGGCGAGGGGGCTCCACCGCAGGTTCCAGCTTTCGCCCAGGGCCAGCGAGATCCAGGGCACCGCCACTGCGGTGGTGGCGATTTGGTAGAAGAGCAGTTTTTCGGGGGCGATGCGGGTCAGGTTTTTGGCGCGGATGGTCACCGTGGTCAGGCCCCACAAGGCCCCGGCGGCCAGGCCCAGCAGGTCGCCCAAAGCACTGTGGGTCGCGCTGTTGTTCAGGCTGTTGTTGCCACTGCCGTTGCTGCCCGCCCCCAAGCCTTCGCGCATGGCAAAGGCCACCGCCACAAAGGCGCAGGCCATGCCCAGCCATTGCAGCGGGCGCAAACGCTCCGACTTGACGAACAGTGGCACCAGCGCGGCCACCCAAAATGGCGAGGTGTAGAGAAAGACCGTCAGACGCGATGCCGAGGTGTAGCGCAGGCCCAAATAGATGCAGGCAAATTCGGCGGCAAACAGCCCGCCCGCCAGCAGACCGGGCCACAGGCTGCCGTCCCGCTCAAACAGGCGCACGCCGCGCACGCGGCACCAGATCAGCAGCAGTGCGCAGGCTCCGATGCAGCGCAGGCTGGCCTGAAACAGCGGTGCCACCTCCGACATGATGGCCTTGACCAGCACCTGCTGCAGCCCCCAAAACATGCAGCACGCCAGCAGCATGCCCACGGCCAAACCGTCCAGATTGTCTTTGCGCAAATTCATGCCCGCATTGTGCCGTGCGCCAGTGCGCTCAGCTGTCGCCAGTGACTGCGCCGTGCGCCGTGGCATGCGGCAGTTAACATGCCAACAACGCATGCCCTGCAGCGCACCGACTTGCCATGAACCCACTTGAACACCTTGCAACTTTGACGCGCAAAGATCCTAGGTCTGCGCTGACCCGGCGCGACTGGCACCGCATGGCTTTGGCGTTGGCTTTGTCACCTTGGCTGGCGCCTGCCACCCAAGCGCAAACGCTGAGCAGCGCGTCAGGCGCCGCGCAAGGGCCGCGTTGGCAAGTCGACCCGTTTAGCCTGGGCGTGGCCAGTGGCCAGCCGCAGCCGGACAGCGTGGTGCTGTGGACGCGCTTGCACATGGCAGAGGCCGACGCGCCGCTCAAGGCACAGGCCATCAACGTGGTGTGCGAGGTGTTTGCCGATGCCGCTCTGCGCCAACCCGTGCGCCAATGGCGCGTGCAGACCGACGCAGCCCGAGCCCACAGTGTGCATGTGGTGGCGACTGGTTTGCAGCCGGGACGGCCTTATTGGTACCGATTTGTGTGCGGCAGCGCCAGCAGCCCGGTGGGCCGCGCCCGCACCAGCCCGGGCGTCAACGACGCGGTGGACCGCCTGCGCATCGCTTTGGCTTCGTGCCAGCATTACGAGCAGGGCTACTTTGCGGCCCACCGCGAGATGGCGCAGCGCGATCTGGATCTGGTGCTGTTTGTGGGTGACTACATTTATGAAAGCTCCAACCCGCAGTACATGCTGCGCCAGCACTTGGGCGGCGTGCCCAAGTCGCTGGACGAATACCGGGACCGTCACGCCCAGTACAAGAGCGATGCCGATTTGCGGGCCTGCCACGCCGCCCACACCTGGCTGATGACTTGGGACGACCACGAGGTGGTGAACGATTACGCCAACGACCTGGACCGAAACTTCACCGACCCTCAGGTATTTTTGCGCCGCCGGGCTGCCGCCTATCAGGCGTACTTTGAACACATGCCGGTGCGCTTGGGGCCTGATGCGGCCAAGCCCAGCCAGATGCGCATCCACGACCGCATGGCTTGGGGGCGGCTGGCTGATTTGTGGACGCTGGATTGCCGCCAATACCGCGACCACCACGCCTGCCCTGACCCGATGCGTGGCGGTGGCCGTGTGGTGGTGGGTTGTGACGCCTTGGCCGATCCGTCGCGCAGCATGCTGGGGACGGCGCAAGAGCAGTGGTTCACCGAGGGCCTGACGCGCAGCACCAAGCGCTGGAAGCTGGTGGCGCAGTCCACCCAAATGAGTTCGAGTGGGGTGAACACGCCTTTGGGGCGAAGTGCGTTCACCGATGGCTGGGACGGCTACCCGCAAGCCCGGGCCAAGTTGCTCGATACCGTGGCCCAAGCCGGGCTGCAAAACGTGGTGGTGCTGGGTGGTGATGTGCACATGAACGTGGCGGCCCAGTTGCGGGTGCAGCCCAACGACGAGCGCTCGCCCGTGGTGGCCAGCGAGATCGTGACCACATCGGTCACCTCACGCGGCTTGGGTGAGAAGTTGTTGGCCCAAATCCGCGACAGCAACCCGGACATCTTGCATGCCCGTTCGGACGAACGCGGCTACACCTTGCTGGACATCAAGCCCGAGGGCATGCGTGCCGAGTTCATGACCACGCCCAACCCGGCTCAGGCCCAGGGTGTGTTCAAGGCACAGGCGCAATGGCTTGTTCGCGCTGGCGTGGCGGGTCTGCAAAAAGCCTGATGGACACCCGAGGCGCCAAAACAAGCGCAGCTCCCAGCTTTTGCATTCTTCAGGCTTGGGAGTGACCAAGTAGTCATTTTTCCGATATGCGGGACTAGAATCTGGCCATGACCACTCACGCCCAGACCCCGCCCAAAAAGTCGTTCAAGATCCAGATGTTGGCCGCCCGAGAGACGGCGATCATCCAGTCGGTCAACCGCCTGCTGGCCGAAAAAGGGTTTGACGCGATGACGGTGGACGAAGTGGCTGCCGAGGTGGGCATTGCCAAAGCCAGTCTGTACAAGCATTTCACCAGCAAAGAAGAGCTGGCTTGTGCGGCCATGGTGGCCGCCATGCGCAAGGCGCAAGCGTTTATCCAGTCTTTGCCAGCGGAGCAAGCGGCCATCGACCAGCTCAAGGCGGTGACCCGCTGGACCATGACCCTCAAGCTGGAAGGCCTGATGCCGTCCTTGCCCAGCCAAAACTCCAGCTTGCGGGCCACCTTGATGACCAACAAGGATTACATGGACGGCTTGATGGAAGTCAGCGATGCGCTGGGGGGCTGGATCGAAAAAGCCCAAGCCCAAGGCCAGATCAACCAGGCCCTGCCCGCGGTCGCGGTGCTCTACACCTTGTTTGCGCGGGCCTGCGACCCGGTGCTGGAGTTCCTCAAGATGGGCGAGCAGCACACCGATGAGCAAATCCTGAATTTGGTAATGAGCACCTGTTTTGACGGGCTGAGCGCCCGCTGACCCTGAGGCGAACCCTGACTTGCAGGGACGCCCTCCCACCCAAAGCGCTCAAGCTGTTTGGCTGTTCAGCGCACCAACAGCACCGGCACTTTGCAGTGCGCCAGCACTTGAGTGGCCACCGAGCCCATGACCAGATTGCCCAGGGTGCCGTGGCCGTGCGAACCCATCACCACCAAGTCAAATTTGCCGCTGTCGGCGGTTTTGGAGATGATTTCGCCTGCGTGACCCACTTTGGACACGGTTTTGGCATCAATGCCGTGGCGCAGCAAGAATTTGGTGACCGGACTGAGCACTTTCTCTGCTTCGTCGCGGTGGTAGCTGTCGACCATTTCTTTGCCCACCACGGCGCGAGCGCGGGGCGGCAATTGGGGCTGCACCGTGACCAGGGTGTAGCTGTTGTTGGCACTGAACAACTCGTCGTGAGTGCTCAAGTAAGCCAGCATTTTTTTGGTGTAGTCGCTGCCGTCAACGGCCAATAAGATTTTCATGGGGTGCTCCTTATTGAGATCAAACAAGCTTTGAATGTAGTCAGCTCTTGGATACGGTTTTTGACTTAGGTCATGAAGTTCACGAACAAGCCCGCCGCACCGAAGGACGAGCGCTCATCGATGGCGGTTTGGAAAACTGAGCGAACTGTGCAGGCGAAATGTCGGTTTTCACAAACTTTCAAGCAGATACAGGGGAAAGTCCTAGGCATATCTTGCAAATAAGTACAGGTTTGAGGCGAATTTGTATAAATGCCGAGGCAAGACATCATCAAAATTCATCCCACGGTGAGTACAGCCGTGTGCCAACAACATTCATCATTCAGGAGACAACCGTGAAATTCCGCCTCGCTTCCACTCTCTGCGCCGCGCTGTTCAGCGCCGGCATGGCCCAAGCGGCCACCGAACTCGTGATTGCCACCGTCAACAACGGCCACATGATCGAAATGCAAAAACTCGGCAAAAACTTTGAAGCCGCCAACCCCGACATCAAACTCAAGTGGGTCACCCTTGAAGAAGGCGTGCTGCGTCAACGCGTGACCACCGACATCGCCACCAAAGGCGGCCAGTTCGACGTGATGACCATCGGCATGTACGAAACTCCGATCTGGGGCAAAAAAGGCTGGTTACAAGAACTCAAAACCGACGCCGCCTATGACGTGGACGACTTGCTGCCCGCCATGCGCAATGGCTTGAGCGTGGACGGCAAGCTGTTTGCAGCCCCCTTTTATGGCGAAAGCTCGATGCTGATGTACCGCAAAGACCTGGCCGACAAAGCCGGTGTGCAAGTGCCCGAGCGTCCCACCTGGCCACAAATCAAAGACTTGGCTGCCAAAATGCATGACCCCAAAAACGGCGTGTACGGCATCTGCTTGCGTGGCAAGCCAGGTTGGGGCGACAACATGGCCTTCCTGTCCACTCTCGTCAACACCTTTGGCGGTCAGTGGTTTGACATGAACTGGAAGCCGCAGCTCGAATCCAAGCCTTGGAAAGACGCGATCAACTTCTACGTTGATTTGCTCAAGAACTACGGCCCACCCGGCTCCTCGGCCAACAGCTTCAACGAAATCCTGGCACTGACCAACTCCGGCAAGTGCGGCATGTGGATCGACGCCACCATCGCAGCCTCGTTCGTGAGCGACCCCAAGCAGTCCAAAGTGGCTGACCAAATGGCGTTTGCACAAGCACCCACCATGGCCACCCCCAAAGGTGCCAACTGGCTGTGGGCTTGGTCGCTGGCCATTCCTGCGGGTTCCAAAAATGTGGCCGCTGCACAGAAGTTCGTGACCTGGGCCACCTCCAAGGACTACATCAACCTGGTGGGCAAGACCAACGGCTGGGGCGCTGTGCCCACCGGCACCCGCAAAAGCACTTATGCCAACGCCGACTTCTTGAAGGCTGCGCGTTTTGCCAAGGCTGAGAAGACCGCCATCGACTCGGCCAACCCGAACGATTCCACCTTGCCCAAGAGCCCGTATGTGGGTGTGCAGTTCGCTGCCATCCCCGAGTTCCAGGCCATTGGCATCGCAGTGGGTCAGCAAATGAGCGCGGCCTTGGCGGGCAAGTCCACCGTGGACGCAGCCCTCAAAGCCAGCCAAGTGGCTGCCGATCGTGAAATGAAGAAAGCTGGTTACTACAAGTAAGCGGCCGATGCGGACCACGGGCAGGCACCACAGCGGTGGGCCTGCCCGTTTTTCCTCAAACCCTTACTGCTTAAGCCTTGTGTGCAAGGGGCCGTCAGACCCGACGTCAAATTACCGCCTTCGCACCTGTTGAGAGATACCCCTTATGAATCGCCTGCTACCCCGTTTGCTGCTAACGCCCGCCATCGCCACGCTGTTTTTGTGGATGATCGTGCCCTTGGTGATGACGATTTACTTCAGCGTCATCCGATTCAACCTGCTGCAGCCTGACCAGAGTGGTTTTGTTGGGCTGGAAAACTTCGAATACTTCATCACCGACCCATCCTTTGGCTCGGCGGTGAGCAACACCTTGCTGCTCTTGGGCAGTGTGATCGCCATCACCGTGGTGCTGGGCGTGGCGATTGCCTTGCTCATCAACGAGCCCTTTGCCGGACGCGGCTTGGTGCGCGTGCTGCTGATTTCGCCTTTCTTTGTCATGCCCACGGTCAATGCGCTGCTGTGGAAAAACATGATGATGAACCCGATTTATGGCGTGCTGGCGCAGGTCTGGATCTTCTTCGGTTTGACGCCCGTCGACTGGTTAACCGACTTACCGCTGCTGAGCGTCATCATCATGGTGGCTTGGCAATGGTTGCCGTTTGCCACCTTGATTTTCATGACCGCGCTGCAAAGCATGGACCGCGAACAACTCGAAGCCTCGCGCATGGATGGTGCCCACTATGGCCAGCAATTGCGCTACTTGTACCTGCCTCATTTGGCGCGATCGGTGGCTGTGGTCGTCATGATCGAGTTGATCTTTTTGCTCAGCGTGTTCGCCGAGATTTACACCACCACCGGGGGCGGTCCGGGCGACGCCAGCACCAACGTGGCTTTTTTGATTTTCAAACAAGCGCTGCTCAATTTTGACGCAGGCGTGGCCTCGGCGGGTGCTTTGTTTGCCGTCGTGCTGGCCAATATTGCAGCGATCTTCATGATCCGCCTGGTCGGCAAAAACCTCGACAAATAAGACCAATTGATAAGGCCTGAACCATGTCCCGAACTTCTACCCTGACCCTCGCCTATGCCGTGCGCACTGTGGCCGCATGGGGCGTGGCCTTGCTGCTGTTTTTTCCGCTGGGTTGGCTGCTGCTGACAGCATTCAAAACAGAGCTGCAAGCCATTGCCGTCCCGCCTGAGCTTTTCTTCACACCGACGCTGGAAAACTTCCACGAAGTGCAAGAACGCAGTGACTATTTGCTGTACGCCAAAAACTCGGTCATCACCAGCGTGGTCTCCACTTTGCTGGGCTTGATGATCGCCGCGCCTGCGGCCTACGCCATGGCCTTTTTCAAAGGCAAATACACCAAAGACATCTTGATGTGGATGCTCTCGACCAAGATGATGCCCGCCGTGGGCGCCTTGGTGCCGGTGTATGTGATGGCGCAAAAAGCCCAGCTGCTCGACACCCAGCTGGCGCTGATCATCGTGTTCACGCTGAGCAACTTGCCCATCATGGTGTGGATGCTGTATTCGCACTTCAAAGACATTCCGCACGAAATTCTGGAAGCCGCTCGCATGGACGGCGCAACGCTTTGGCAAGAACTGCGCTTGGTGCTCTTGCCTTTGGCCATGGGGGGTTTGGCTTCCACCGGCTTGCTGTGTCTGGTGCTCAGCTGGAACGAAGCCTTCTGGTCACTCAACCTCACGGCAGCCAAGGGCGGCACGCTGGCCACCTTGATTGCCAGTTACTCCAGCCCCGAGGGCTTGTTTTGGGCCAAGTTGTCAGCCGCCTCGCTCATGGCCATTGCGCCCATCGTCATCTTCGGCTGGTTCAGCCAAAAACAACTGGTGCAAGGGCTGACCTTTGGCGCCGTCAAATAAACCCTTTATTGCGATCACACACCATGGCTTACCTTCAACTTCAGGGCATTGAAAAATTCTTTGGCGAGCACCGCGCCATCAAAGGCATCGACTTGGCCATCGAGCCGGGTGAGTTCATTGTTTTTGTCGGCCCCTCGGGCTGCGGCAAATCCACTTTGCTGCGCTTGATCGCGGGCTTAGAGCAGATCGACGGTGGCAAGCTCAGTCTCGAAGGCCGCGACATCACGCACTTGCCTTCCAGCCAACGTGATCTGGCCATGGTGTTCCAAAGCTACGCGCTGTACCCGCACATGAGCGTGTTCGAGAACATGAGCTTTGCACTCAAACTGGCCAAAGTGGCCAGCGAGGTGATCAAGGAAAAAGTCGATCGTGCTGCGGCGATCTTGAACCTGAGTGCTTACCTGAACCGCACGCCCAAAGACCTGTCGGGTGGGCAACGCCAGCGCGTGGCCATTGGCCGCGCCATCGTGCGTGCGCCCAAGGTGTTTTTGTTTGACGAGCCGCTGTCCAACCTCGACGCGGCCTTGCGTGGCCAGACCCGTGTGGAAATCGCCAAGCTGCACCGCGACCTGGGCGCGACCACTATCTATGTGACGCACGACCAGGTAGAGGCCATGACCTTGGCCGACCGCGTGGTGGTTTTACGCGACGGCCAGATCGAGCAGGTGGGCACGCCGCTGGAACTGTACGACCACCCAGCCAACCAATTTGTGGCGCAGTTCATCGGCACACCGCAGATGAATGTGGTGCCGCTGGCGCAACTGCCTCCCGTGGTGCAGCACATGGCCCCTGCCCTTGCAGCAGGGGGGGCGATGGGTCTGCGCCCAGAAAACGTCTTGCTGCGCCAGGGCGGGCAAGGCGCCATGTCGGGCCGTGTGGACTTGGTCGAGGCGCTGGGTGCCGAAACCCTGGTCTATGTCAGCACCAGCGAAGGCGCCACGCTGGTGGCCCGCCTGAGCGAACGCACCGCGCTGGTCGCAGGCCAGAGCGTCACACTGGATGTGGCGACCGAGCACGCCCATTGGTTTGACGCCCGTGGCCGTGTGGTGCACCGCACGCACAACACCAACGCCGCAGCCGCGCAAGCCTGAGTCCTTGTTTCATTCAAAACCACGACACCATGAACAACTCACATCCTTTGAATGGCCAAGTGGCCGCCGTCACTGGCGCGGCATCGGGCATCGGTTTTGCCAGTGCCAAGGTCATGATCAATGCGGGCGCTACGGTGGTGCTGGTCGACCGTGACCATCAGGCGCTGGACAAGGCCTGCGCAACTTTGGGAGCGCAGGCGGTACCGCTGGTGCTGGACTTGCTGGACCCGGCGCAATGCGCCGCCATGCCCGAGCGCATCTTGGCGCTGACCGGTCAGCTGAACATCTTCCATGCCAATGCCGGTCTGTATGTGGGCGGCGACTTGGTGGACGCGAAAGACGAGGCCATTGACCGCATGCTCAACCTGAACGTGAATGTGGTGATGAAGAATGTGCGTGGCGTGCTGCCGCACATGATCGCGCGAGGCGCGGGCGACGTCATCGTTACCAGCTCGCTGGCCGCGCATTTCCCCACCCCATGGGAGCCGGTCTATGCCTCCAGCAAATGGGCCATCGACTGCTTTGTGCAGACCACGCGCCGCCAAGTGTTCAAGCACGGCATACGCATGGGCGCGATCTCGCCAGGACCGGTCATCACCGGGCTGTTGGCCGACTGGCCAGCAGACAAATTGGCCGAGGCCAAGGCCAGTGGCAGCTTGCTTGAAGCGGACGAAGTGGCGCAGGTCGTGTTGTTCATGCTCACGCGCCCGCGTGGCATGACCATCCGCGACGTGGTCATGATGCCCACGAATTTCGACCTCTGAGCCCGGCACGTTCGAGCACAAACGGCCGCACACCCGCGTTCAAAAACCATTCATCCTTTGTTGACCATGAACACCATCTTGCACCTGGGCTTGGGCTCTTTTCACCGCGCACACCAAGCCGTCTATGTGCACCAACTGCAGCAGTTGGGCGATTCGAGTTGGGGCATCACCGCAGGCAATTTACGTCCCGACATGCCCGACACCATTGCCGCCCTGCAAGCGCAAGGCGGGGCCTACACGCTGGAAACCGTGACGCCGCAAGGCGAAAAAAGCTACGCCCGCATCACCTCGATCCAGCGCGTCATCCCCTACCAGGACGACTTGGCACCCCTGGTGGCCGTGGGCATGGACGCGGCCACGCGCATCATCAGTTTCACAGTGACCGAGGCCGGTTATTACCTGGACGCACACAACCGGCTTGACTGGGAAACTTTTGCAGATTTGCGCAATGACCTCCAGATGGTCAAGGCGGCCCAAGCAGGGCACACCATTTATGGCGCACTGGCCAGCATCTTGCGAGCACGCATGGACGCAGGTAGCGGCCCGGTCACGCTCATGAACTGCGACAACCTGCGGCACAACGGGGAGCGTTCGCGCAGCGGCTTGTTGCAATTCATCGAAGCGCTGGGCGACAGCGCTTTGCTGCAATGGGTACAGGCCCACACCACCAGCCCCAATGCCATGGTCGATCGCATCACGCCCCGGCCCACGCCCGACGTGGCCGAGCGGGTCAAGGCCGCGACCGGCCAGCATGATGCAGCAGCCCTGATGGCCGAGAGCTTCATCCAATGGGTGATTGAAGACCGATTCATCGCTGGCCGACCCGCTTGGGAGCGCGTGGGCGTGGAGATGGTGCAGTCGGTGGACGCCTATGAAGAAGCCAAAATCCGTTTGCTCAATGCCACACACAGCTGCATCGCGTGGGCGGGCACGCTGGTGGGTTACCAATACATCCACGAAGGCACGCACGACGCGCAGATCCGCGGCATGGCCTACGACTACGTGACCGACGACGTGATCCCTGTGCTGGACACACCCGAAAATCCCTGCCCCCTCGATTTACCGCGTTACCGCGACGTGGTGCTCGACCGCTTTGGCAACCCTGCGATTTGCGACACCAACCAGCGCGTGGCCATGGACGGCTTCAGCAAGGTGCCAGGCTTTATTGCACCCACCATCCGCGAACGGCTGGCGCGTGGCCAGAGCATCGACAGCGTGGCCATGTTGCCAGCCCTGTTTTTGACGTATTTGCAGCGCTGGCATCTTGGGCAAATTCCCTACACCTACCAAGACCAAGCCATGCAGCCCGAGGTGGCGCACGCCATGTGTGCCGCCGCCGACCCGGTGGCCGCCTTTTGCGCCGATCCCACTTTGTGGGGCGAGTTGGCAGCCGACACCCGATTGCTGGATGCCGTGCGCCGCGCGCACGATCGCGCTGGGCGCTTTGTACAGGCCCACATGGGGGCGCAAACGGCTGTGCCAAACTGACAACCCCACTCGTCCACCTTTGCGCCAAACCATGACCGTCCGAACCCGCACTGTGCCCCGTCAAATCAAGCCCGAGTTGGAGCATGAACTGGTGCGCTCGCCCAATATGGGCTACGAGGCGTCCAGTGATGTGGGTTTTGTGCGCTGCTTGGCGCATGGCTTTCCCACGCCGCTGGCGCGTTGGCATTACCACGACGAATACGAGCTGCACCTCATCACGGCCACCTCGGGCAAAGTTTTTGTGGGCGATTGGATCGGACCCTTTCAGCCCGGGCAACTGGTGCTCACAGGCCCGCGCTTGCCGCACAACTGGGTCACCATGGATTTGCCCGAAGGCGGTGTGGCCGAACGCGATCTGGTGATCCAGTTTGCGCACGACCCGCTCGTGCAGGCCAGCCAAACCATTCCTGAGTTGGCCGAACTTTTGCCCTTGTTGGAGCGGGCCCGCCACGGCATCGAGTTTTTTGGCATGTCCGAAGTGGCCCACGCGCACTGGCACAAGGTCAAGGGCGCCCATGGCCTGCGCCGCTTCACCGCCTTTTGCGAATTTTTGACCGACCTGGCCGCGTGCAACGATTACCGTTTGCTGTCCAGTGTCCAGTTGCAAAGCGACGACGATGACAATTCGTTGGACCGCATCAACGACGTGGTCAGCCGCATCACCGAGCAGTTGGGGCAAGCCCATTCAGCCGCGGCATGGGCCGCCGAGTTGGGCATGAGCGAGAGCCGATTCAGCCGGTTTTTCCGCAAGGCCACGGGCAACACCTTCACCGACTTTGTCAACCGCGTGCGCATCAGCCGTGCTTGCCAGTTGCTGATGGACACCGACCAGCAAATCACCCACATCTGTTACGACGTTGGCTTCAACAGTGTGGCCAATTTCAACCGCCGATTCCTTGAAATCAAGGGCATGAAGCCCTCCGATTTCCGTCGCCAATCGCTCACGCGTTTCAGCGGGGCGCATTGATTTTTTCTGCCCGCCTCAAGGTGGCGTGAGTGCGCAGCGCCCCATGTGTTGGCCAGGCATTTTTTGAAAGCATTTGACATGTTTCTGGGTCTGGACTTGGGCACCTCCGAACTCAAAGCCCTGCTGCTCAATGACCAGCACCAGGTGTTGGCCACGGCGCGTTCGCCTTTGACGGTACAACGCTCGCAAGCACTGTGGTCAGAGCAAGATCCGACCAGTTGGTGGCAGGCTTTGCAGGAGGTCATGGCACAACTGCAAGGCACGCAGCCCGAGGCTTTGGCGCGTTTGCAAGGCGTGGGCTTGTCAGGGCAAATGCACGGGGCGGTCTTGATGGACGCGCAAGGCGATGTCTTGCGCCCGGCCATTTTGTGGAACGACGGGCGCAGCGGTGCGCAGTGCGAACAACTCATGGCGCAGGTGCCCGAGTTGGCCAGCATCACGGGCAACTTGGCCATGCCGGGCTTTACCGCGCCCAAGTTGCTGTGGGTGCGTGCGCACGAGCCTGAACTGTTTGCCCGCACGCGCCGCGTGTTGTTGCCCAAAGACTGGCTGCGCTGGCAGCTCACGGGTGAAGCCGTGAGCGAGATGTCGGACGCCGCAGGCACGCTGTGGCTGGACACGGGTTTGCGCGATTGGTCAGACACCTTGCTGGCCGCTTGTGGCTTGGACCGCAGCCACATGCCGCGCTTGGTGGAGGGCAGCGCCGTGTCGGCCTTTTTGAAACCCGAACTGTGCCGCCGCTGGGGCCTGCCCGAGCGGGTGCCGGTGGCCGGTGGCGCAGGCGACAACGCAGCCAGCGCGGTCGGCATGGGTTTGGTGCGGCCAGGGCAGGGCTTTGTGTCGCTGGGCACTTCTGGGGTGGTGTTTGTCAGTGGTGCGCGTTTTGCGCCCAAACCGGCGCAGGGCTTGCACGCGTTTTGCCACGCACTGCCGGGCCGCTGGCACCAGATGTCGGTCATGCTCAGTGCGGCCAGTGCGCTCACTTGGGCCGCCCGACAACTGGCGTTTGCCGACGAGGCCAGTTTGCTGGCCGCTGCTGCAAAACTGAGTGAGGCCGAGCGGCGCACAGCCCCCTTGTTTTTGCCCTATCTCAGTGGTGAGCGGACCCCACACAACCAGCCGCTGGCCACCGCCTGCTGGTTTGGCCTGACGGCGGCGCATGGGCGCGAGGCCATGGCCTATGCCGTGGCCGAGGGTGTGGCTTTGGGCCTGCTTGATGGTTTGCAGACCTTGAGTTCGCCCGAGTCGACTTTGCAAAGCCTGTCCTTGGTGGGCGGCGGCGCACGTGACGCTTGGTGGGCGCAGTTGTTGGCCAACACCTTGGGCTTGACCCTGACCTTGCACGCAGGCGCTGAAACCGGCGCGGCTTTGGGCGCGGCGCGTCTGGCTTGGTTGGCCTGTGGTGGTTCTGTCGAGGCGGTGTGCACCACGCCCCCTGTCAGCCGCAGTTTTGAGCCAGACGCCACGCAGCACGCGACACTGATCTTGCGCCATGCGCGTTTTCAGGCGCTTTACCGGGCGCTGTCGCCGCTCTTTTGACAAGCGAACACCGACGCTGATGGGCATGCATGCGATCTGTGCTGGTGCTGCAGCTTTGCCGTGCCAGCACGGCCTGTAGCTTGTTGGCTTCAGTCCCGCGCAGAAGCGCCATCCACGCTGATCACCTGCTGCGCCTGAAACGTGAGCTGCTCTTTTTTGTGGGCATAACCCAGCGGGTTGGCCACCACGCGGCAGCCGTTGTGGGTGTAGTCCACCGGGCAGTGCAGATGGCCGTGCAGCCACAGTTGGGCTTGGGGCAGCAAAGCATCAAGGGCGTTGCAAAACCCGGCAGTGCCCGGCACCAGTCCATAGCGCGGATCGGCGCTGCGCAGGCTGGGGGCAAAGTGCGTCACCACCACGGTGGGGCCATCAAACGGGATGTCGAGCGCGGCGCTCAACCAACTTTGGCACAGCAAGGCTTGTTCGCGCACGGGCTCTGCCAGCCAGGCTTGTGTGCCTCGGGTGGTGCCGGTTTTGCGCAGGTAATAGTTGGCGGCGCGGAAGGCTTTGTCGCGGGCCTTGAGTTGGCGTGTGTATTGGCTGTTGGGGTGGCTGAAGTGGGCGGGAATTTTCTCGGGCAGTGGCTTGCCCGCCAATGGCCCCATGGCATCGAAGTCGGCCCACAGCGTGGTGCCCACAAAGCGCACCCCGTTCAGGTGCAGCACTTCGCGCTCCAGCCAGGTGATGCCCAGCCGCATGCAGGTTTCGTGCAGGCGGGTGTGGGCTTCGTCAAAGTCGAGGCCGTCGTATTCGTGGTTGCCCGGCACAAACAGCACCGGGGTGGGCCAGCCGTGCAGCGGTGAAAAGCGCTTCAGGCCAAAGTCGGTGTCGCCTGCAGCGGCCAGTGCCGAGTTCGCTTGGTAGGAGCCGATGTCGCCTGCCAGCACCAACAAGTCGGCACCGGGCGCGGGCGTGGGCACAAAGCCGGGGTTGGCCTCTAGGTGCAGGTCCGAGAGCAATTGAATCTTCATGCCATGTCCTCTTTGGCAAATGCGGCTTGGGCCACTTGCAACAACTGGCCGCGCAACCACTGGTGCGCACTGTCATGTTGCAGCCGCCGATGCCACAAAGCTTCGACGTGCACAGGCGGCACGACCAAGGGCAGTTCGCGCAGCACGAGTTGGTCGCCCATGCCTGTGGTGGGTACAAAGTGGCGTGGCAACACGGTGAGCAAGTCGGAATTGACCACCACCTGCCCTGCGGTGAAAAACTGGTTCACCGTGAGGACGATCCGCCGCTGCCGCCCAATGGAGGCCAGGGCCTCATCGACAAAGCCATAAGGCCGCCCCGAAAAACTCACCAGCAAGTGGCGGGCTGCGCAGTAGGTATCGAGCGTCATGGGCTGCTCGGCCAAGGGGTGGCCTTGGCGCATCACGCAGACGTATTCACCCGCATACAGGCGCTGGTGTTCAAAAGACACCGCTTCGCCAGCTTGAGCACGCCCGGTCAAATCGGTCAATACAGCAGGAAAGTAGCCCATCGCCATGTCGGCCATGCCATCGCTCAGCAGGCTGCGCGGATCGCGGGTGGTCAGGGGCACCACGCGCAACGAAATGCCCGGCGCGTCGGTTTGCAGTTGCCGGGCCAGCCCGCCCATCAGTTCGGCGGCTGTGGCATCGGCCATGGCCAGGATGAAGGTGTTGGTGGCGTCGTGGGGCACAAAGGTGCTGGGCACGATGGCTTCTTGCAGCTGGCGCAGCGCCTCGCGCACGTTGGGCCACAGCGCCAGTGCGCGGGGCGTGGGCTCGATGCCGTGGCCGTGTCGACGCACCAGTTCGTCGTCCAGTGCATCGCGCAAGCGGCGCAAAGCGTTGCTGACGGCCGGCTGGGTCAGCGACAGGTTGCGCGCAGCACGGGTCAGGCTGCGCTCGGCCATGACTTCGTCAAAGACCCGAAGCAGGTTCAGGTCCAAGGTGCGAAAGGCGGCTGGAATGACGTGAGGCATGCAAATATCCCTTTTGTATCACCATTGTGAATGATAAACATCATGAATATAAAGTTGAACATCATCAGTAATAACCCTATGATCCGCTCATGGTTTTGATTATTTGGGTTGCCAAATTAACCAAAATCAATTCAAGGGAACACACAATGAACACCGCTACCAAATCGATTCTGGGTCAAATGCCCACTCAAACAGCTGTTGCGGCTGCTCCCGCGACCTCAACCAAAGCCTTGGCCACACTCATGCTGGCAGCTGGCGTGGCTGCCTTGGTTGTGCTGACCGATCAAATGATCGACAGCTGGGCCGAATCTCATGTTGTGGCCGCTTGGCTGGCTCTGTGGGCCGTGGCTGCTGTGGCGATTGGCGTCCTGCGCGGCGTGACCCGTGCTCTGGCGCAAAACCTGATGAGCGGCCTGGATGCCTGGTCTGCCCATGTGGCGCGTCGCCGCGCCGACGAGCGTCTTTGGGCGATGGCCCAGACCGACAGCCGCCTGATGAACGACCTGCAAACGGCCATGGACCGCGCAAGCAACGAGACGCAGCCTGCCAAAGACATCGCCACGCTGATGACCCGCCGCACGGCCCGCATGCTGCAAAGCCGCATGTACTACATCTGATCGCTTGTGCGTGGGGCGCTGGCCCCTGCCAAAACACAAGGCCTCCTTCGGGAGGCCTTTTGCTTTTGGTGCCCCGCTGCGGGCTAGGTTGTTGCAGGCGTTTTGCGCGAAGCCAGGTAAATGCCCGGCAAGATCAGGCACGCGCCCATGACGTGGTGCCAGCCCAAAGACTCGTCCAACACAAGCCAGGCGGTCAAGCCGCCATACAAAGGCCCCAGGTACAAGCTGGCTGCCACCCGGCTGGCCCCGAGCACTTTCTGGCAAAAACCATACGCCCAATAAGCGCCAATGCCCGGCACCAAGCCCGCACCGAGCACGAGCCAGGTGGCTTGGGCGCTCCAAGGCGGGGTGTCGGCCTGCAGCCATTCCCATGTGGCAAAAGGCAACAAGACCAGCACACCGCCCATGCAAATGGCAGCCAGCCGCGCCGTTGAGCCCAAGGGTGTGGGCCATTTCTTTTGCAACAAAGCAAATCCTGCCCAAGACACCATGGCCAGCACAATCCAGCCGTCACCAACCACCCATTGCACCTGGCCCAGCGCCCCCCATTGCCCTTTGACCACCACATGGAACACGCCCGACATGGCAACGAGGACGCCCAAGCCTTGTCGCCACGAAAACCGCTCGCCCAGCCAAAGTACGGCACCCAGCGCAATCAGCACGGGCGAAGCCGCGTAAATCAACGCGATGTTCATGGCGGTGGTGGTTTGCGCACCTTGATAGACCCAGGCGCCACACACCAGCATGCCCAAAGCCCCCAAGGCCAGGTATTGCCAAGCCGCGCGCAAGGTGCTGCGGCGCTCGCGCCACAGTTCGCTGCGGGCGATGAAGCTCAAGATCACGCCGGCCAAAGCCCAGCGCCCCAGGGCCAGCATGTGGGGCTCCACCACGCCGGGCGCGGTGCGTGCCACGATGTAGTTGACGGACCACAGGGCGGGCGTGATCCAAAGGAGCCAGAGGGCGCGACGTTCGCGGGATTCAGAAACAGCGAGGGTAGACATGTGCCCATTGTGCAGGCCAAAAAAAACCGCCCCGGTTTGCGGCCGGGGCGGTGGGGATGTCAGTCATGCCCGACTTGATCGGGCAGCCATGACTTAAGCAGCTAAGCGTGCTTCCAGTGCGGCCTTGGTGTCCAGCAGCGCTTTGGGCAGGTGGAAAGCCAGTTGCTCAAAGTGCGTGTCGTGCAGCTTGAATTCGGCTTGCCATGCGGCTTTGTCGATGCTGGTCACTGCTTTGAACTGCTCGGCGCTGAAGTCCAGGCCAGTCCAAGTGATTTCGGCATAAGTGGGGGCCACGCCGAACATGGTTTCTTCGCCTGTGGCCTTGCCTTCGAGGCGGTCGATCATCCACTTGAGCACGCGCATGTTGTCGCCGTAGCCGGGCCAGACAAACGAGCCGTCCTCGCCCTTGCGGAACCAGTTGACGCAGTACATGGCGGGCAGCTTGTGGCCAGCGGCCTGTGCCTTGGCGCCGGTGTCCAGCCAGTGCTGGAAGTAGTCGCTCATGTTGTAGCCGCAAAACGGCAGCATGGCGAAGGGGTCGCGGCGCACCACGCCTTGCGCGCCAAAGGCGGCAGCGGTGGTCTCTGACCCCATGGTCGCGGCCATGTAAACGCCTTCGGTCCAGCTGCGCGCTTCGGTGACCAAGGGCACGGTGGTCGAGCGGCGACCACCAAACATGAAGGCGTCGATCGGCACACCGGCAGCGTCGTCCCATGCAGGGTCGAGCGCGGGGTTGTTGGCCGCAGCCACGGTGAAGCGGGCGTTGGGGTGGGCGGCTTTGGCACCGGTTTCTTTGGCGATCTGAGGCGTCCAGTCTTTGCCTTGCCAGTCGATCAGGTGATCGGGCAGCTTGCCGGTGTCTTTTTCCATGCCTTCCCACCACACGTCGCCGTCGTCGGTCAGGGCCACGTTGGTGAAGATCACGTCCTTGTGCAGGCTCAGCATGCAGTTGGGGTTGGTCTTCATGTTGGTGCCGGGGGCAACGCCAAAGTAACCGGCTTCGGGGTTGATGGCGTACATCTTGCCGTCGTCGTGGGGCTTGACCCAGGCGATGTCGTCACCGATGGTGGTCACGCTCCAGCCTTCGAAGGCTTTGGGGGGCACCAGCATCGAGAAGTTGGTCTTGCCGCAAGCGCTGGGGAAGGCCGCTGCGATGTGGTACTTCTTGCCTTGGGGGTTGGTCACGCCCAGGATGAGCATGTGTTCGGCCAGCCAGCCTTGTTCTTTGCCCATGTTGGAGGCGATGCGCAGTGCAAAGCACTTCTTGCCCAACAGCGCGTTGCCGCCGTAGCCCGAACCATAAGACCAGATTTCACGGGTCTCAGGAAAGTGCACGATGTATTTGGTGGTCGGGTTGCAAGGCCAGCTGGTCGTGTCCTTTTGGCCGGCAGCCAAAGGTGCGCCCACGGTGTGCATGCAAGGCACGAACTCGCCCTGAGTGCCCAGCACATCAAACACGGCCTTGCCCATGCGGGTCATGATTTTTTGGTTGACGGCGACGTAAGCGCTGTCGGTCAGCTCGATGCCGATGTGGCTGATGTGCGAACCCAGAGGGCCCATCGAGAACGGCACCACATACATCGTGCGGCCAGCCATGCAACCGTCAAACAGCGGGTTCAGGGTGGCGCGCATTTGCGCGGGTTCCATCCAGTTGTTGGTCGGGCCAGCGTTTTCTTTTTGGGCCGAGCAAATGTAGGTGCGGTCTTCCACGCGGGCCACATCAGACGGGTCAGAACAGGCCAGGAATGAGTTGGCACGCTTGGCGGGGTTCAGCTTTTTGAAGGTGCCTGCGGCGACCAGCTCTGCGCTCAGGCGGTCGTATTCTTCTTGGGAGCCGTCGCACCAGTAAATGTTGGCCGGCTTGCACAGGGCGGCCATTTCGGCAACCCAGGCGATCAGTTTCGCGTTCTTGACATACGCGGGGGTGTTCAGGTTCAGGCCCTGCATCACGGGTGAGTTCATGACTAGCTCCAAGTTTAAAAATCGTTTTTTCAAAACCCCTGAACAGAGGCTTTGAAAAAACGGTTGATGGGCTGAGATACTGGCAAGCTTGATGGGCTGAAATCGGTGGCCGTAACCGCTTGGTAACCAAGGGCCTTGATTTTAGGGAGCCAGCCGGACCCGTGCCTGTCGATTCAGTCCAAAACCTCTTTAAATATATGCAAAAAATGCATGACGTTATGCAGAACGCTTGTCTGTCGACATTGACTGCCTGCCGCCGCAAATGGTTGGTGGCGACTTTGGCCGTGCTGGTCATCGCCCCCTTCGCGGCCAAGGCACAGGGGCCCGTGCACATCAAAATTGCGGCTGCCAGCAATTTGAAGTTTGTACTGGCTGACTTGACAAGCCTGTACAAGCAACAAACAGGGGTCCAGGTGGATGTGAATCTGGGGGCTTCCGGTAATTTGGCCAGGCAGATCCTGCAAGGGCTTCCCGTCGAGCAATTCATCTCGGCGGACGAAGAGCGCGTGGCCGAACTGGCCAAAGCGGGCCGCACACGGGATGCCGGGCAACGGTATGCAACCGGGCGCTTGGCGCTGATCGTGCCTAAAAATTCAGCATTGCCGTTGGCGCAAGGGCTGGCCGCGGTGGTGCAGGCCATGAAACCGGGCGACAAACTGGCCATTGCCAACCCCGCATTGGCTCCCTATGGATTGGCCGCCGAAGAGGCATTGCAACGCTCGGGCGTGGGCGCACTTGCTGCACGGCAAAAAGTGCTGGGTGACAACATTGGCCAAGCAACACAGTTTGTGGCGACAGGGGCTGCACAGGCGGGCATCACCGCATTGGCATTGACCACGGCACCTGAAATCGCCCAAACCCTGCAGGTATTGCCTTTGCCAGAGCACTTGCACGGCCCCCTGCACCAACGCATGGTTTTGTTGAAAGAGGCCAGCCCGGCCGTCATGGCCTGGCACCGTTTTTTGCTAAGCCCGCAGGCGCAGGCGGTGTTTGTGCGGCACGGCTACGCCTTGCCGTAATAATCGAGACCTCTTACTCCAACATGCCCATACCGGCAGACCCAGCGACAACCCCATGGATTGGCCCGCATTCACCGTATCGCTGACTTTGGCGGCTTTGACCACTTTGGTTTTGCTGCCACTGGGCTTGGCGCTGGCACGCTGGCTGGCGGTCACCGCTTGGGGCGGACGCCCTTTGATCGAGGCCTTGTTGTTGTTGCCTTTGCTCTTGCCGCCCACCGTGATCGGGTTTTACTTTTTGGTGGCTTTTGGCCAGGGCAGCCCGCTGGGAACCTGGCTGGCGGCTTCGGGTGTGCGCTTGGTGTTCACGCTGGAAGGCCTCTTGCTGGTGAGCGTGCTGGTCAATCTGCCCTTCATGGTTCAGCCCATTCAGCGCGCTTTTGCAGCAGTGCCGCACAGTTTGCGAGAGGCCGCCTGGGTCTCGGGCTTGTCGCCTTGGCAAACCTTTTGGCGCATTGAACTGCCCTTGGCATGGCCAGGTCTGTTGGCGGGCATGGCGCTCACGGTCGCACACACGCTGGGCGAGTTTGGTGTGGTGCTCATGGTGGGCGGCAACATCGAGGGCGAGACCCGCACCCTGTCGGTGTCGCTTTACGACAAGGTGCAAGGCATGGATTTGCAATCGGCTCATGTGATGGCGCTGGCGCTGGTGGGCGTGTCCTTGCTGGCGCTGAGTCTGGTGCTGGCTTTTGACCGGGTGGGCCAGCGCGGCCGAGCCCTGCAGGAGCGCTGATGTCGGGCTTGCAAGTGCAATTGCAGTCAGTGACCCCGATTCGGTTGGACGCCGAATTCGACTGTGGTGCGGGTGAGCTGGTGGCTTTGGTGGGCCCCTCGGGCAGCGGCAAAACCAGCATGCTGCGTGCCATTGCAGGGTTATGGACGCCAGCCGATGTGCGAGGCCACATCCGTGTGGCAGGGCAAGACTGGCTGAATACGGCCACAGGCGTTCAGCTCAGTCCGCAGCAGCGCCGGGCGGGCCTGGTGTTCCAGCATTACGCCTTGTTCCCCCACATGACGGCACACGAGAATGTGGCGCTGGCCGCGGGCCCCGGCTGGACGGCTGTCGATGTGCAGAACTTGCTCAGTCGATTGGGTTTGGCAGCGCTCAGCCAACGCAGACCGGTTCAGCTCTCAGGCGGTCAACAACAGCGCGTGGCCTTGGCTCGGGCTTTGGTGCGCGTCATGCCCACGCCGCAATCCGCCTCCGATGTGCCAGACATCCCAAACCCTTTGCCAGGTGTTTTGCTGCTCGACGAACCATTTTCTGCCGTCGATGCCCCTACGCGGCAAACGCTTTACCGCGAGCTCGCCGCTTTGCGTCAAAAAGTGTCTGTCCCCATGGTCCTGGTGACGCACGACCTGGCTGAAGCCCGTCGCCTGGCTGACCGGGTGGTCATTGTGGATGCAGGCCATACCTTGCAAACAGGCGAGCCCTCAAGGGTATTTGCCAGCCCACGCAACGCCCGCGTGGCCGCGTTGGTGGGTATTCAGAACCACTTTGCGGGTCGATTCTTCAAAGACCAGCCAGGTTGGGCACGCCTGCGCTGGACAGAATCAGGCGCCAGCCAAGAGGCCATTGATTTGACCGTGGTCGACAAGAACAAGATCGACGACGACACGCCCGTGACCTGGGTCCTCAACGGCGAGCAGGTGGATGTGCTGGCCGATGGGAGCACGACCAATCAGCCAGAAACGGGCGCGACGCTTTTGCGTTGCCGACTGGTCGAAGTCCTGGCATTGGGTGAAATAAGTTTGTGCACGCTCACGCCAGAGGCATTGACCAGCCAAACCATCACCCTGAACCTGACCACGCGGTTATTGGGTCGTTTGGACGTCAAGGCCGGAGGCTGGGTCCAGCTTTTGATTGCGCCGGGCGCGTTGCACATCATGCCGGTGCGCGAAGTCGGCTGACCGACAACGTCCCGCGGCTCCCGAGTGTGCCGACCAGACAAAACCACGCGCAAAAAACAAAACCCGCAAAGCCAAGGCTGTTGCGGGTTAGGACGGGGTGCCGCCACAAAAGGCAGGCACTCAAACTGCGAAAACGCCTCAGGCCATGAACACGGCGATGAAGGCCAGCAAGAAAATCAACACGGCGCCAGCGGCCGGAATGACCACGGGAATGTGTTTGACCACGTTTTCAACGGGATCGTCAGATGTGTGTGTGTCGTTGTGAGCAGACATGGGGAACCTCAAAACAAGAATGGCCGTATTGTAGCCAAGCTGGACTGGCATGGGCCTGACGGCCCTGGATCACATTAAAGCGTAGGTCGTGCTGGCCCTGAAAACGCTTTTGCCGTCGCTGGCTCCGGCCAGGTCGATCTCTCCAAACGCCATGGCTTTGCCCGCCCGCAAGACGCGGGCCGTGACAAGTGCATCCTGCCCCGACAAGGGCTTCATGAAGCTGCTGGACAACTGCACGGTGCTGCAAGGCCGAAACTGGCCGAAGTGGTTGATCAGGGCCAACACCATGGCCGTGTCGGCCGCCGCCATCATGGCCTGACCGCACAGCATGCCGCCCACGCGCGCGAGCTGATCGCTTTGCGGCAGGCGCAGCGTCACGCTGTCGGCGTCAAAGCGCTCAACTTGCAGGTTCAGCGCTTGCACCCAAGGGGCGAACAAGTCGGACAGGGCTTGTTGCAGAGTCTCTTGGGAAACAGTGTTTGTCGTCATGGTCAGCCCGATCACAGCACCCGGTAAAAACTCAAGAAAACCCCATCGGGCGCACGCCGCCCGGTGCCAATGAACTGGCTCTCGCTCAGCCAGGCCCACTGCGGTGCTGTGGCCTCGAGCTTGGGTTGGCAGCGAAAGTAAATGTCGTCGGGATTGACCGGTTGGCCGTTCATGATGCGCTGCGAGTTTTCCAGCGAGGCCACGCGCAAGGCGGTGTTTTGCACAAACACCCTGCTGCCGTCGTCGAGCTCGATCACATAACGCGCGTCCAGGTGCGCTTGTGTGCCGCCGCCCAGAATCAGCTGAAAGTCAGCACCACCCGCCAACACTTTGCCATTCACCCGAGGGCCGCTCACAGTGCCGCCCGTGATCGGGATCATGCGGCGCAAGCCCGCAGGCGTTTGGCCCACTTCAACGGGTGCAGCGATGGTCACAGCCAAGTCGCACAGGTGTTCAAGTTGCGGTGGCGGTAGCGTCATGGAGGATCCCTTTAAACTGGTTGTGAATTATCAGGTGACTTTACAAATGCTTTCTACCCAAGACAAAACCCGAATCGACGACACCCGCATAGCTTCGGTGCGCCCGCTCATGACCCCGGCTTTGCTCGAAGAGCGGCTGCCCGCATCTTCAGCGCACTTGGCGCTGGTGGAACGTTCAAGGCAAGACATTTCGAATGTGCTGCAAGGCAAAGACGACCGCTTGGTCGTGGTGGTCGGGCCTTGCTCGATCCATGACCACGATGAGGCCATCGCCTATGCCAAGCTGCTGAAGGCCGAAGCGGACCAGCACGCCAAAGACCTGCAGATCGTGATGCGTGTGTATTTTGAAAAGCCCCGCACCACGGTAGGCTGGAAGGGCTACATCAACGACCCGCACCTGGACGGCAGCTTTGCCATGAACCAAGGGCTGGAGATGGCGCGCAAGCTCTTGCTGGACATCCTCGACTTGGGTTTGCCCGTGGCCACCGAGTTTCTCGATTTGCTCAGCCCGCAGTACATCAGCGACCTCGTGACTTGGGGCGCGATCGGGGCGCGCACCACCGAAAGCCAGAGCCACCGCCAGCTGGCCAGTGGCCTGTCGTGCCCAGTGGGCTTCAAAAACGGCACCGACGGCGGCGTCAAAGTGGCGGCCGATGCGGTGGTCGCGTCCAAGGCACCGCACGCCTTCATGGGCATGACCAAGATGGGCCAGGCCGCGATTTTCGAGACCCGTGGCAACCAAGACGTGCACATCATCCTGCGCGGTGGCAAGTCGCCCAACTACTCGGCTGCCGATGTCGACGCGGCCTGCAAGGCGCTGGAAGCTTCAGGCATTGCGCCGCAAGTGATGGTGGACGTGTCGCACGCCAACAGCAGCAAGCAGCACAGCAAACAAATCGAGGTGTCACACGACGTGGCCGCGCAAGTGGCCGCAGGCGACCGCCGCATCATGGGCCTGATGATCGAAAGCCATTTGAACGAGGGCCGGCAAGACCTGAAGGAAGGCCAACCGTTGGCGCACGGTGTGTCCATCACCGATGCCTGCATCGGCTTTGCACAGACGGTGCCGCTGCTGGATGCGCTGGCGCTGGCGGTGCAACAGCGGCGCGGCCGGGCTTGATTCAACGCCAAAAATGTAACAGTGGCTTGACCGAAATTGCTGGGCAGGATTAAAGTGGCATCGCTGACGTCGGGCGACTGACCGAAGCATCCTCTGGGGCGCATTCATGCGCCCCGCCCATCAGAACGATGAAGCTTCTTTTGGGCAAACTTTGGGACGATCCTCTCGTGACGACCCATCAGCCCGACCAGTTCGCTGGTCGGGCTTGTCATTTGGGAAACCGTTTTCTTGGCGGCCAGCCACGAGGCCGCGCCCAGACACATTCATGAAAGCGTCGTGTGCCACAACCGTCAAAGCGCAAGGCGCGGGCTCAAGGCTCGTGCTGCGCCAAGTACATGCCGCTAGACAGCTCAGTGGGGTTGAACATGGGTGAAGTGCGGCTGCTTTCCAGATCAATGCCAATGCGCAATGCTTGCGACAAACCGCTGAGTTCATCGGCCAGCGTGACCAGCAAATCGTC
>Ga0208916_10000264_pt1 | contig 26475 bp, 22 predicted proteins | sample DEB19_08_DNA_5_FD_184523 | JGI IMG/M metagenome (GOLD analysis project Ga0208916, IMG submission 184523) | Aqueous microbial communities from the Delaware River and Bay under freshwater to marine salinity gradient to study organic matter... | ecosystem: Environmental > Aquatic > Marine >... | reverse complement strand
TTGGAGTGCCACCGAGGGTTCGTCTTGACCCGTCAACACCAAGACCTTGAGCGAAGGTCTGTCCAAAATCAACAGCCGCATCAATTCGAGCCCCGCCGTGGCTTCGTTAGGCGTGGGTGGCAAGCCTAAGTCAAGCACGGCCAACTCGATTTGGCTGACGGTTTGCCGGGACAACGCCCAGCCCTCAGCGACTGACCCAGCCAACAGCACGACATAACCCATCTCCTCAAGGGAACCCGCCCACCAGTCGCGCAAGGAGGCATCGTCTTCGACGAGCATGACGGTGAGTTTGTTCTGCATGGTTTATTTCAAGATGCCCATGTTGGTCATGCTCTGCAGCACGGTCGCAATGGTTTGCCATTGCAGGATGTCGTCAAACGCGCCATTGCTTGCACCGGACTCTGTACGCGAATGGGTCACGTAGACAAGATTGCCATCTAGGTTAGCCGCCTCGTCAGCGCCGCTGCCGCCTGGAAGTTCCATGCCGTTTCGGGCCGTGGACCAGACAACAAAAGCGGGCTGCACGACAAGATTTGCAGCCGCGCCGCAAGTGGTGGCGGTGCTGCCAATCGACGCAGCACAGACCTGCAACAGGTTCGCGGCCAAGGGCTGCGTGATCGGCACGCCGTTGAGGTAATAAGCGTTTTTGACACCGTCTGGCTGCGTGAAGGGATAGCAGGGCGTGCTGCAATTGAGGCTGACAGGCGCGTTGCCGACACCGGTGTAAGTGACCTGCGTGACGGCATAGCGGATGCCAAAACCCCAGGCGTCCTGCATGACACCGTTGGGACCACGCTCGCCCAGCCCCAAAGTACGCGCGGGTACAAAACCGTCATTCGCATTGGCACACTGTCCGAGAACGCCGGTGAGCTGTTCGTCACCGCTGCTGGCGGCGCTGGCTGGACACGGCAGGCGTCGGTTGGCAATGGCAAACGCCATGATCGCCTCTGACGCCTGCTTGATGCGTTCTTGGGTGTCTCTGACTTTTTTATGGTCGAGCTGCGGGCCCAGCGCGCCCATGATGCCGCCCATCATCAGGCCGACGATCACCAGCACCAAGGCCATCTCTATCAAGCTAAAGCCCTGAAGGTTTTTTCGCGGTTTCACCGCCTTGCAATGGTTCATCAATGGCGTGACTCCTTGTGGGCCGTGACGCCGGCTTTCGGCGGGATGATGCGAATCGCGCCGGGCGGCAACGCATCACGCGTTTGCCCGGTCAGCGCACGCAAGGGGTCGGCGGTGGCACGGCCATACTGCGGCTGACCGTTGACCCAGACCGTGCTGTGGTGGCCCGAACGAATCACCACGCCGTTGACGACCTGTGGGCTTGGCGAGTCGGAGCTCCCAAGCCCTCGGTCTGTCGCCAAGGATGACCCGAGAGCGCCGAGGCCACTTTCATTGGCACTGCTGGGTGCAAGTCGCAAAGCTTCGAGTTCCCTGCGTTGGCTTGGCGACAGGATCAACGTCCCCAGCACACCCAGCGCGTTGGCTTGTGGCGTGCGGGCAGCAAGCACTGCATCCGCTTGCGCCAGTCCAGCAGTTGTGCCCTCAGCCACCACATACAACCAGGACAAGTCACACGCCACTTTGACGGCAGGTACCGCGCGACGGTCAGTGCTGTAGCTCTGTGGTTGATAGACACAGGTGTTGCTCACAAAAAGACCCACACCGTTGGCCTGCAAGCGCGCTAAAAGCTGCAACCATTCCTCTTCATGAACACCGCTGGCGGTGAGTTTCATGGATATCCGCACCAGCTGCGCAACTGCCGCCCCGGTCTTGGTGTCGATCAAGACGTGTATTCTTTCCTGCGGGCCCAGCTCCCATTCGAAAGCGCTTTGGTGCAACTCTTTGGCGGCACTTTCAAGGGCTTCCAGCAGACTCAGTCGATCTGGCGAGCCCAAAAAACCAGCTTTCTTGAGCGTGTCGTACGTGTGCAGGTTGTCTTCCAAGCGCACCATGTCGAGCTGGGTGTTTCTCAGAGTCTGCTCGGCTACCCGCAGCGCCGACTGTGCCTGGCTTTGCTGACTGGCTGTGTTGTCGGCCAGCCACGTCACGCCGGTGGCGACCGTGGCCGCTACGGCGCACATCAACACGCCGCCCATGAGTGGCCTGAACGCCCTGCGCCATGCGCTGCGCACTGCCGGCTGCGGGCTCATGGCGCGACCCTTTGAAGACAAAGGTCAACGCTTCGGGCGCTCAACTCACCCAGCTTGCCCCGCTGGGCTTGGGTCGCGTCCAAGTTCACCGTAGATTGACTGACAAATGCCGACCAGCCGCGGGCGTTCAGCCCGGCCAACAATTGGGTCTGCAACAGCAGCGCCTGCCGCTGCGATAGATCGCTGGGGAGAGACACCGTCAGACTGAGCAAAGCCAACACGGGTTTGGCGGGCGCAGGCGCCGTTGCGGCCCTCCCTGTGGAGACGACTGGCAAGGCAAGGCTTTGCGGACAAGCCACAAGCGCCAGCGGTACCACCGCAGTGCTGGCTGTGTGGGCCTGCAAGCGGGGCAACTCCCAGCGGATTTTTTGCAGCGCCACCCCGGTCACCGCTTGCAGTGCAACCGCCAGGTGCTGTATGGCAGCCAATTGATCTGGCTGTGCAGCCAGGGTTTGCTGCCAAGCCTGCACCGTGGCCACCGCCAGCCCGGCCTGGCTGAGGTCGCCCTTGGCACGCAAAACCTCTTGGCTTGATTGCTGAAGAATGCTCGTTGTGCGTGTGATCTGCTGCTGCATCTGCTGGCGCTTAGCCCATGTTTGCCACAACACATCCGCCGACCACAAGCCAGACAAAACCAAGGCTGCAAGGCCGACCAGATTGGCAGCCTTGGCGGCCTGAGCGACCCGCCATGAGGTCCGCGACAGCGCCGGCAGAAATTGCAGTTGCGCCGATGCAGAGGCCAGCAGTGGCAACAAGCTGGCATAGGCGTCGGTGACGACGTCGTTCGACTGCACCTCGAAGTTCGGATCGTTGCCAAGCTCGCCCAGCGCATTGGCGTGCTCAGGCGCCAGCCAGACTTGGGTGGCCACTGGCTGGTCGGCGCTGCTCAGCCAGTCCTGCGACATCAAGTATTGGACGGTTCTGCGGGCCTCGGTCAAGACATCCGCCGCCAACAAATGGTCCTCACTGGCGTGCAGCACCAGGCGAGAAAACAAAGGGACTCTGCCGCGCAGCAAGACCTGCCGCAAACCGGCCGGTGTCGCCACCAAGGCCAGCGTCGGTCGGGTGCTCTTCGCTGGCTTGTGCTTGATCGCACGGGCAATCAACGCCGACATCGGCCACAAGCCCTTGACCCGAATCTGCCGCGCGGCCAAGGCGGCCAGCCATTCGCCAATGCGCTCGTGTTGCCCCATGCCGATCAGGCTGACCCGCGTCGGCGGTCGCCATGAACCGCTAGGCGCGAGCACCGCAACTCGGTAGGGTGTGTCGCGTAACTGCTGCGCTAAACGCCGCTGCATGAGTTGCCGCCGGGTCGCCGGCATCCAGAGCGGCGGTACATTGCTCTGCACATACGACTCGTCCATGCTGTCGCTAACAAGAGAACAGTTGGCACCGGCTTCGATGTGCTGCGCCACCCATGCCGCGACATCGTCCTCAGCCTGCGCTGTGGCAACATGCTCAGCCAGGCCTGAGCCCAAAAGGTACAAACGCGCAGACTGCGTTAAGAGGACGAGCGCAAAGTCAGCCATGGCTAAAACTGAATGGTTGAAATCAAGTCGTAGATCGGCAGCATCACTGAGGACATGATCCAAGCGATCATGCCGCCCACCACCATGGTCAGGGTCGGTGGGATCAGCCCTTGCAGCTTGGCAATGGCGTCTTTGACTTCGCGGGTGTAGAAGTAGCTGACGTTGTCGAGCGCCTTGTCCAGACCGCCGGTGGTTTCGCCGACGTGGATCATCCGCACCACCAAGGGCGGGAAGAGCCGGGTGGCAGAAAAAGCGTCAGAGACTTTTTGCCCCTGCGAAATGCTCAGAGCAGCGCCACTGATGGCCTGGCGAAACGCCTCGTTAGTGGAGAGGTTCTCACACAGCTTCAGGGCGTCAAGTACCGACACGCCGCTGCGGTACATCAGACCGAACGATTTGGCAAAACGCGCCATGATGATTTTTTTGAGAATCGGCCCCAGCAGGGGCATGCGCAGCTTGGTGGCGTCAATCCACAGCTTGGCTTCAGGAGAGAGGCGCACAGCCAGTACCCAAGCGATGACCACCGAGCCCATCACCATGGGAATGGTGTACCAATAGCTCACCAAAAAGTGGGAAAAAGCCACCAAGGCACGCGTTTGCATCGGCGTGGTGCCACCCAGATTTTTAATGAAGCCGAGCAACTGCGGCACCAGGTAAATCATCAGGAAGCCGATCGCACCAAGCACCACAGTGGCCGCAAACACCGGGTAGATCAGCAGCTGCTTGGTTTGAGCGGCGATCTCATCGGACCACTTCAGGCTGTCGACCAGTTCGGCCAGCACTTCGGGCAACTGACCGGTCGCCTCCCCGGTGTGGATCAGGCTGACAGTGACCTTGTCAACACCCGCAGGCGATTGCGCCAGCGCTTCCGAGAGGTTGGCGCCGCTCTCAATCCGGTCCACCAAATCGGAGATGAAACGCCTGACGCTTGGCGTGTCAGCGGAGTCGCGCAAGTCCAACAACGATTCAAACAAGGGCACCCCCGCCTGGCTCAGCGTCTGCAGGTGAATGAAGATGTTGATCAGCTCTTTGCTGTCAAGTCGCTTGCGTGCAAACAGCGTTGCCGTGCGCACGGGTTTGGCCTGCAGCAACTCCAGTTGCATGCGACCCAGACGAGCCTCTAAATCGGTCTCACTGGTGGCGGACTGCCGACCCGAGATGGTCCGGCCATCGGTCGTGATGGCGCGGTAGTTGAAGTCAATCATCAGCCGTCACGCTCGGTCAAGTCCACCATGCGGGCCACTTCTTCGAGCGAGGTCGTGCCCGCCAAGACGCGGGCGAGGCCGTCTTCGGCCATGGTCGTGAAACCCTTGGACCGGGCGTAGGCCAATATCTCGGGGCTGCGGGCGCTGCGCGAGATCATCTCGTCCAACTGCATGTCGAAGCGCAACAACTCCATGATGTTGGTTCGGCCCTTGTAGCCCCGGCCTTTGCAGGCGGGACACCCGATAGGCCGGTAGATGCTGAACGGCTCATGCGGGGCCAGGCCGAGCAGTGATTTTTCGGTATCGCTGCAGGCCTGCGGGAGCTTGCAAGCCGGGCACAACAACCGCACCAAGCGCTGCGCCACGATGCCCACCAAGTTACCCGACATGACGCTGGCGTTGACCCCCAAGTCGAGCAGGCGCGGGATCGCCAGCACGGCCGAGTTGGCATGCAAGGTCGAGAACACTTGGTGACCCGTCATGGCCGCGCGAAAAGCCATTTCGGCCGTCTCGTGGTCACGGATCTCGCCGACCAGAATGATGTCCGGGTCTTGCCGCATCATGGATCGGATGCCGTTGGCAAAGTCCATTTTCGGGTTGTCTGCGGCAGAGGCCTGACGGATGCGCGCCATCGGGTATTCCACCGGGTCTTCCAACGTCATGATGTTGACGCTTTCGGTGTTCATCTCGTTCAAGATGGAGTACAACGTGGTGGTTTTTCCGCTGCCGGTCGGCCCGGTGACGATGACGATGCCATACGGGCGCGCCAGCATCAGGCGCAGCGTGTTGAGCCGGGTCTCAGACAAGCCCATCTGGTTCATCGGCACGATGGATTTGCGCCTGTCGAGCACCCGCAGCACGAAGTTCTCGCCATGAATCGTCGGCTGGACAGCCGCACGAAAGTCGATGTCATGGCCGCGAATCAGCATCGATATGCGACCGTCTTGAGGTGCCCGCGTTTCAGCAATGTCCATGCCGGACAAAACTTTGAGCCGGACAGCCAACGCGGGCCAGTACTGCTTGTGCAAGACCCTTACTTGCCGCAGGACGCCGTCGATCCGATAGCGAATCCGCAAAAAACCCTCTTCGGGTTCGAAGTGGACATCCGAAGCGCCTTCCAGGACAGCATCGGCGAGCAACGCATCAATCAGCCGAACAATCGGGTGCGCGAAGCTTTCAACGCCGCGCAGGGTCAGCGTGTCGTCGTCCGTCTTGCCGGTGCGCAAGCCTTTGAGGATGCCGTCGATCGACAGCGCATAACCGTAGAAACGATCGATCGCTGCTTTGATATCGGCCTTGGAGGCGAGCCGCCATGTGAGAGAAATAGCGCTGGGAACAACCGCGCGGCATTGGTCCATCGCCACGACGTTGTTGGTATCGGTGATGGCGACCGTCAGCTGCTGGTTGCCGGCATCAAAGCCGACCGGGAAGACGTCGTACGTCTGCGCCAGCATTTTGGGAATCAGCTTGATGCCCTGGTCGTCGGGGATCATGTCACCGAGGCGGATCGCTTCGGTGGCGCTGGCTGTGGCCATGACGGCCGTCATGTCATCGATCGACAACATGCCCAGGTTGATCAAAATGTCGCCGCATGAGCCACCGCGCTTTTCATGCTCAGTCCAGGCAATCTCGGCCTGATCCCGCGTGATCAGCCCGCTGCGTTCGAGTTCAAGGTAGAAAGTCGCTGCGTCGTAGACGTCCAGGCTGGTGCTCATGGGGTGCTCCTTTGCGCTGCGGCAGCCTGCAACACAGCGAGCCGGCTGCGAGCGCTGGATTCGTTAAAGCCGGCGTCCCGGTCTTGGGCCAGCAGCAGTGAGGATTCGTAATATTGGACGGCCAAGCTGGACCGCCGCAGGTGATCCAATGTGACGGCCAGGTTGTACGCAAAGCGGGGTTCTTGCGGTGCGAGCTGGTGAGCTTTGAAAAACAGCGGCTGCGCTTCCGACCAACGCTTCACACCAGAGAGAAAGAGCCCCAAAGCGTGGTTCAAGTCGGGCTCTTCCGGCGAGCGGGCCAACAGTTCCCGCAACTGCGACTCTTGTTGAGGCTCCCCGGCATGGCTGCTCAGGCTATGGAGACCGGCCAAGGCGGTGGCGTTTTGCGGCTCAAGACGCAAGACCCGCTTGTAGGCCTCCAGCGCGGGCTCGCGCTGCTTGTCTGCATGTGCGATCACAGCCAGCCCTAACCAGGCATCACGCTGCGTGGCATCGGCCTTCAACACCTCCCGATAGAGTCGGCTGGCTTCGGCGGGGTTGCCGGCTTGGTAAGCCGCGTAGGCTGACACCATCAACGAGTCGGGTTTGGCGACGCTGGCGGTCAACGACAAGCTTGGACTTGTGTCTCGGCTGGCGGGCAGCTTGTTGGCGACCTCGGGGGACGGCGCTGCGGCGGCCCTGCGAGTCTTGACAGCAGGGATCGGCAGCGCCACAGGGGCATGCGCCAGCAACGCAGCCGGCGCGCTGTCGGGCGTCGCAACGTCAGGCAACGAAACCGCCAGCCTGATGGGCAAAGTGATGGGCATCGGTGCCGGGGTGAGCTGAGCAGCCGGAGCCGTCGCCGCCAGCGGGTTGAAAGTCGACATCCACACCTTGCCAAATAACAGGGTCGCGGCCAATGAACAAACCACGGCAACCGCTAGCACCCCAGGCCACCACTTGCGCCGCTGCGCCGCTGAGGCGCTTTTACGCTGCCGACTGCCCGCCATGACGCCTGCCGCCGACATGGCTTGGCGATGGGTGATGGCCGTCGTTGGTGAGGTCGCCGGCAGCCCGGCTGGCTTTTGGACGAGCGCGTCTGTCAGCGTGTTTTTTTTGGCCTCTACTTCGGCTCGCCGGAGTGCCTCCAGCAACAGGCTCATGGCCTGCGCCCTGCGGGCACGGGCGTGTCGACGGAAAGTTGGTTGCGAACAAAGGAGGCATCACCGTTGATGCTCGAATCGCGAAGGATCGTCGGGCGTAAAAAGATGACCAGTTCACTCTTGGTGGACTGGTTGCTACGGTACTTGAAAAGTTCGCCAAACAGGGGCACGTTGCCGACGCCGGGGATCTGGTCAGTCGCATTGCTCTGTTCGTCTTGCATCAGACCGCCCAGGACGGCGGTTTCCCCGTCCCTGACCTTCATGAGGGATTCGAACTCGCGCGTCTGTATTTCGGGAATGCGGTTCGTGACACCCGCCAGCGCCAATGCAGGGCTGGGATCGTTGGCGTAGCCGGTGATTCTCGAGACCGTCGGACGCAGGTTCAGGGTGATCTCGTCGTCATCGCCGATTTGTGCGGTGACGTTCATCAGGAAGCCGACCGGGACGGTATTGACGACGGTCGTGTAGACGGCCGCAACGGCGGGACCCGCAATCGACGCCGGCGTTCCGGGCGTGACCGTCATGGTGAAGTACACCTTGTTGTCGACCACTTTCAGCAAGGCGGTCTGGTTGTTCATGACATTGACTTTCGGGCTTGAAAGTACACGCGTTTTACCAAATGACTCGAGCAAGCGCACCGTGGCCGACAAGTCGCTCAGCCCGGATGCAGTTGTCTGCGCCACCCCAAAACTGCCGAGAAATGGCGGGTTGCTGCCAGTGGCCAGGGCTCGCCCACCGCCGGGCGCGAGGATGAATGAAAGCGCGGTACCTCCCGGGTTGAGTGCGTTCCGGATCGCCGACCAGTTGATGCCCTGCTGGTAGTCGTTGGTGAGTGCCACTTCGACGATGGTGGCCTCGATCAGCACTTGCCGCCGAGCATTGCCGATGATCTGGTCGAGAAATTCGCGCACGCGCGCATGCTGCCGGCCCGTCGCCCGGACGCTGATGACACCGGTTTCCGGGTTGGCAATGACTGACGCGGATTCGCGAAAAACAGGGAGGCCCACAGCAGCTGCAAGCACCAGGGGCACCGCGGCGGCAGGCGTGGCGGGCGGAGCCGCCGCGGCCGTCTGCGCGACCTTTTCAGCGTCCGCAAGTTGAGGGACTTTGTTCGTTTCACGCAATAAGTCGCGGATGTTTTCGGTCAACGTCACCCAGAAACGGTTGTTAGAGGTGTTGCGAATCGAGGTCAAAGAGGAGTTTCCGGTGGTCGCGCCACCGCCCGAGCCGGAACCCCGCCCTGTCGTAGCGACCTGCGACTCGGAACCCGTGTTGCTGAGGGCGTCACGCGTGATGTTCGGATAGTCGACCTTGTAGAGCCGCAGGAAGGGGGCGTCTGGCAACACAAACAGAGTTTTACCCTCGAGCTCATAACGCATGTCGATCTGGCGCGAGATCCGGTCGAGTAGTTCATGAATGGTTTGGTCCAGCGCATTCAGCGTCACGTTGCCCACCAAGCCGGGGTGAACATCCAGATTTAATTTCGCGTCGCGGGCCAGCGCAAACAACAAAGTCTGCGCGCTGACGTTGTTGACCACCACGCTGTATGTTTCTGGTGTCTTGTCGACCCGGGGCGCGGGCAAACGGGGCGCGCCCGCCGATAACTCAGGGATATTGGCCGCATCTTTGCTTGACGGGTCCCGTGCCGCCACTCCACCGGGCTCGACGGCCAAGTGGCTGCGCAACAGCGCAGGCGGCGGCGTAGCGCAGCCGGCCAGTACGAGCGCGCTCACCCAGACCAGCTTGGAGGCGGAGTGATGAACTTTCAAGGGATGGCTTCCTTGCGGATGGATTCAAGGCTGCGAATCATCGGTTTGTAGGCGCTGAGCACCTGCGGAGAAGCTCTGATGAATTGCATCGCGGCCGGGCGACTCTCGAAGTGCCCAACATACATGACCTGGTAAATCTGCCGCTGAAAAAAGCGGTTGTGCACCAGCACTGGCACTTCGGACGGTGGCAAGCCGAGCGCGGTCGAAGCCTCGTCCAGACCGGCCTGAACAGCCTGCGCCAGAGCCAACATCTCGGCTTCCCGGGATGCCCGCAAAGACAGCAATTGGACTGTGAAGCCCTGGTTCGAGGGCTGCGCCATGAAGTCGTCCGTCGCCCGCTTACGCACCGCCAGAGAATCAGCGCGCAATGGAGTTGCCTGGCTCGCCTGCGCGGGCTCGGCTGCCGGGGCCGCATCAGCCACGACTGAAGTCACAAGCGGTGCATCAGCGACAAGCGGTTGCGCCGCGTTAGCCACCTGCAAGGGCACCTTGACTTGGCTCAGCAAGACGTCCGATTGAACGGTGATGAAGGCCATCACCTGATGGAGACGGGCCGGCACTTCACCCGTCCCGGCCCCATAACCGAGGCCCAAAGCGACCAACAGCCCCAGGGTCATTGACAGCAACTGACGCCAAACACCGCGAATGCGTGCGGGCTTGTAGTCAACGACTGTCGTCACCCGTTTTGCTTTGATCTTGACCAAGCTGTCGCTGGCCGCGCGCCGAACCTGTTCCACACCGACCTGCGGCACGCCTTGGGCATAGGCGGCGAGCATCGATTTGTCGGCCAGCATATTGAGCTTTCGGGTCCGACCTTCGGACGCTTGGACGAGCAGCTTGAGTGCGCCTGCGTCGAACAGCTCGCCGCCTTTCCAGCCGGCTTTGTGCAGGCGAAACATCAGGTAAGCCGAAGCCTCGGCAGCGCTGAACGGCTGCAATTCGAAACGGTGGCTGATGCGGTCCTTGACTTGGCGGAGCTGCGGCGCGTCCAGCAACACATCCAGCTCAAGTTGACCGAACAAGACAATTTTGATGAGCTTGTTCTGTGTCGTTTCCAGATTCGACAACAGGCGAATCTCTTCCAGCGTGGACGGCGGCATGCTGTGCGCCTCGTCAATCACCAGCACCACGCGCCGACCTTGTGAGTACCGTTCAATCAGTACAGCCTCCAGGGCTGCCAGCATGTGCGCACGGTTTCCCTGCGGCGGTGCCGGCATCAAGTCACGCGCAATGGCGCCGAGAATTTCGCCCCGGTCAAAGACCGGGTTGGCCAGGTAAATCGTGTCTGAAGGCAAAGGACGTAGCCGCTCCAGCAACATGCGGCTGAGCATGGTTTTACCCATGCCGATCTCGCCAACGACACTGACAATGCCCTCGTCGTGCATAGACGCAACGATCAAGCCCTCCAAAATGTCGCCGCGCTGTCCTCCGGTGAAGAAGAACTCCGTGTCTGGCGTCATGCGAAAAGGGTCAATAGAAAGATTAAAATGATTTAAGTAAAGTACGCTCATTTTTGGCGTTTTGATAGATTCAGGTTAGTACCTTTATTTATCGGAACGCCAGTGGAAAACTTGAGGGCTAACGCGTCAGGATGGACTCACCAAGGGCAGGTTCAACAGCAAGTTTTGCGGCTTCAGCCGAAGCTCGCGGCTCTCGCTCATCATCAAACCCAGGTAAACCGGCTTGCCCGCCACATCGGTGCGCATCTCTTGCGGGTTGGCAAATTCAAGCTTGAACAAGCTGAGCAAACGCTGCATGCGGTCGGCCTCGACCGGCCGGTCTTCGTACAAATCATTCAGCAATGCCGTGGCATGCACGTCCAGCCCAAGGTGCCAGCGCCAAGCCTCGTCGTCAATTTTCTGCAAGGGTTTGATGCGAACGGCGATGCCCAGAAAATGCAGCACCCATTTTTCAAGGACACGGGCCAAGGCCGTCAGGCCGGAGCGCGCGCGCGTCATGGTCAAGACCAAGCCGTGGCTCAGGTCGTTGTTGACCTCGTGCGTCAGGTCGAGCAAAAAGTTGTAGCGCTCGCCGGTACGCCAATAATCCGCTGCGTTGTCGTCAGCAAGCACTTTAATGTGCACTTCGCGCATCGGCGCCTTGGCCTCGGCCAGCAAGCGGCCCATGTCGCCCAAGCCGCCGGTCTCCATGAGCATGTCCAAGACGCTTAAATCGCCGGAGAGGATCTGTCCTTCTTCAATCGAGATGCGCTGCGGGCGAAACAGCATTTCGGCGGCGCGCACTTCGTAGGCATCGCTGGCGTCGTCCAGCACATTGCGCACGATGGCTTGCGCCAGCAGGTCTAGAAAGAGCGGCGGCACGCCCATCACGCCGCGCCTGAACAGGCCTAAATAACAAGCCTCCAGCGTGCCGGCGGCCAGCAACTCGTCCCGAAAATTCACAAAAAAGGTGTAGCTTTCACGAGCGTCAGGGTCTTTGATAGATGCCAGCTCCACCAGCCCGACCTTGCGGCTCGGCTCGGCCTGCAACGCAGCGTGCAGCTTGCATTCGTTGGGGCAGGATTCCGGCAATAAAGCCAGTTCGGGGCGCGCCAGAAAAAGACGCAGGTAATCATCAGTCGGCAGCAGCCAACCGCGCGCATTGCGCTGGAGTTGTCCGAATCCGCTGGAAGGCCAAAAATTGTGCATGGGCGAGATGGTCGCACAAAGCCGGGTGCGTAAGGCTGAGCTCATGCATCAGCAACTATTTTCACGGCACAAGTAGAAACACCTAAAGTTTCGTTCGCCAGCCCACCCTAGACTCACTGTGCAAACTTGAAATCATTCAATTGGAATGATTTCTGCATTCCAACATTCACCCCCTCCGGAGAAGCATGTGTCGGCTGAGTTCATCCTAGAAACCCAAGGTCTGACCAAAGAATTCAAGGGATTCGTGGCGGTCAACCAGGTCGACCTGAGGGTTCAGCGCGGTCATATTCACGCCCTGATCGGTCCCAATGGCGCCGGCAAAACCACCTTTTTCAACCTGCTCACCAAATTTTTGACGCCGACCCGTGGCCGAATTGTTTACAACGGCGTCGACATCACGACTGAAAAGCCGGCGCAAACAGCCAGGCGCGGCATCGTCCGCTCGTTTCAGATCTCGGCGGTGTTCCCGCACATGACGGTGCTTGAGAATGTGCGCGCAGCGCTGCAACGCAACTTGGGCACCTCGTTTCACTTTTGGAAACCGGAGAGTTCGCTGTTTCATCTGCATGCGCGCGCTGAACAACTGCTGGCCGAAGTCGACTTGCAAGACTTCGCTGATGAACTGACCGTCAACCTGCCTTACGGCCGCAAACGTGCGCTGGAACTGGCCACCACCTTGGCGCTCGAACCCGACTTGATGTTGCTCGACGAACCGACCCAAGGCATGGGCCACGAGGACGTTGACCGCGTCACCCAGCTGATCAAAAAAGTCTCGCTTGGCCGCACGATTCTGATGGTCGAACACAACATGAACGTGGTCTCGTCGATTGCCGACCGCATCACGGTGTTGCAGCGCGGCGCCATCATTGCCGACGGGCCATACGCCGAGGTGTCGCAAAACCCGCTGGTGATTGAGGCCTACATGGGCACAGCCGACGCCACCTTGGCGGGAGCCCACTGATGGCCAAAGAACTGCTGCGCATTGAAGACCTGCACGCTTGGTATGGCGAGTCGCACATCCTGCATGGCGTGAACCTCACCGTGAACGAGGGCGAAGTGGTGACCTTGCTTGGCCGCAACGGTGCCGGACGCACCACCACTCTGCGCGCGATTGTTGGCATGACGGGCGCACGCAAGGGTTCGGTCAAGATCAATGGTCAAGACGTGCTGAAGCTGGCACCGCACAAAGTGGCCCGGCTCGGCGTGGGTTACTGCCCTGAAGAACGCGGCATCTTCGCCAGCCTGACGGCGGAAGAAAACCTGCTGCTGCCCCCCGTGATTGCGCCAGGCGGCATGAGCTTGGACGAGATTTACACCATGTTCCCGAATCTGCAGGAACGCGCGTCCAGCCCGGGCACACGGTTGTCAGGCGGTGAACAACAAATGCTGGCGGTGGCTCGGATTTTGCGCACCGGCGCGCGCTTGTTGTTGCTCGATGAAATCTCCGAAGGCTTGGCCCCGGTGATCGTGCAAAAACTCGCCGAGATGATTCTGACGCTCAAAGCCAAGGGCTACACCATCGTGCTGGTGGAGCAGAACTTTCGCTTTGCCGCGCCGCTGGCTGACCGCTTTTACGTCATGGAGCACGGCACCATCGTCAAACAATTTGCCCAAGCCGAGCTGACAGACAACATGGGCATGCTGCAGGAATATTTAGGGGTCTGACCCCAATTAAAGACCCCTTTGCCTCGCTGAATTTTTATCGTTCGTCATTTACTTTCACCGTCTGGAGTCACCATGAAAATCAAAACTCTCGTTGCCGCTTTGGCTATTGGCTTTGCCGGCTTCACTGGCTTTGCGGGCATCGCTTCAGCACAAACAAACACCGGCCCGGTGAAGATTGGTTTCATCACCGACATGTCCAGTTTGTACGCGGACATCGACGGCCCGGCGGGCGCTGAAATGATCCGCTGGGCGGCGCAAGACTTTGGCGGCAAGGTGCTGAACCGCCCGATCGAAGTGCTGGTGGCTGACCACCAAAACAAAGCCGACGTGGCCAGCTCGAAAGCGCGTGAATGGATCGACAAAGACGGTCTGTCAATCTTGATTGGCGGCACCAGCTCCGGCACGGCCATCGCCATGTCCAAAGTCACCACCGAAAAGAAACGTCCCTTCATCGCCATTGGTGCCGGTTCGGCCCGCTTGACGAATGAAGACTGCAGCCCGTACTCGGTTCATTACGCTTACGACACCGTGGCGCTGGCCAAGGTCGCCGGCAATGCGCTGGTCAAGGCCGGCAACAAAAACTGGTTCTTCCTGACCGCCGACTACGCCTTCGGCTATTCGCTCGAAGGCGATGCCGCCGCCGTGGTGAAAGCGAATGGCGGTTCGGTGGTCGGTTCGGTTCGGCACCCGCTCAACGCCTCTGATTTCTCGTCGTTCTTGCTGCAAGCGCAGTCGTCCAAAGCGCAAATTTTGGCCTTGGCCAACGCCGGCGGTGACTTCACCAACGCCATGAAAGCCGCCAAAGAATTTGGCATCACCAAAACCATGAAAGTCGCTGGCTTGTTGGTCTTCATCAACGACGTGCACAGCTTGGGCTTGGCCAACACCGAAGGCCTGCAATTGGCCGACAGCTGGTATTGGAACCAGGACGACGCCTCCCGCAAGTTTGCCCAGCGCTTTTTTGCCAAGTACAAACGCATGCCGTCGAGCTTGCACGCAGCGGACTACTCAGCTGCCGCCAACTACCTGAAAGCAGTTCAAACCGCCGGCACCACAGACGCCGACAAGGTCATGGCCACGCTCAAAAGCATGCAGTTCAATGACTTCTACACCAAAGGAAAAATCCGCGCCGACGGCCGCATGATCCACGACATGTACCTGTTCGAAGTGAAAGGCCAGAAAGAGTCGATCACGCCGTGGGACTACTACAAAACCATCGCCAAAGTGCCAGGTGAGCAAGCCTTCACCACGGTGGCGGAGTCGAAGTGTTCTCTGCTGAAGAAATAAGCTACAGAAATAGCAAGGCTCATGGTCTCGTCATCGCGATGAATAAACCTACCTCATTGCGAGCGAAAAAATCCCGTCATTGCGAGCGCAGCGCGGCAATCCATGACTGCGAATTCGGGCTCTGGACTGCCGCGCTGCGCTCGCAGTGACGATGCAGGAGGACGACCGTTTCGCTCACCATGGCCGACTATTTTTTTCTTGCATCAACAGGTATGAACTGACAGGTTGTATGGACATTTTCGGTATCCCCCATCAGGCGTTTCTGGGCCAGCTTTTGCTGGGGCTGGTCAACGGCGCTTTTTACGCCATGCTCAGTCTCGGGCTGGCGGTGATTTTTGGCCTGCTGGGCATCGTCAACTTTGCGCACGGTGCGCTGTACATGCTGGGCGCTTTTGCCGCCTGGATTTTGTTCGACCAGTTCGGCCTGAACTACTGGTACGCGCTGGTCTTGGCACCTCTCATCGTCGGCGCCATCGGTGTGGCGATCGAGCGACTATTTCTGAAACATCTTTACAAACTCGACCCGCTGTACGGTTTGCTGCTGACCTTTGGCTTGGCGCTGATTCTGGAAGGCGTTTTTCGTGAGTTGTATGGCGTGTCTGGCCAAAACTACAACGTGCCTGAGCAACTGTCCGGCGCCACCGACCTCGGCTTCATGATCCTGCCGAATTACCGCGCTTGGGTGGTGCTGGTGTCGTTGGTGGTCTGTCTGGGCACCTGGTATTTGATTGAACGCACTCGGCTGGGCGCTTACTTGCGCGCCGGCACTGAAAACGCGCCACTGGTGCAAACCTTTGGCATCAATGTGCCGCTGATGGTCATGCTGACCTATGGCGCTGGTGCCGGTCTGGCCGGTCTGGCCGGCGTGTTGGCTGCGCCCATCATTCAGGTCAGTCCGCTGATGGGCTCGAACCTCATCATCGTGGTCTTTGCGGTGGTGGTGATCGGCGGCATGGGCTCGATTTTGGGCTCGGTGCTGACCGGGCTCGGGCTGGGCTTGATTGAGGGCATGACCCGCGTTTTTTACCCTGAAGCCTCGAGCATTGTGGTCTTCGTCATCATGGTGTTGGTGCTGATGGTGCGACCGGCTGGACTGTTCGGAAAAGAAAATTAATGACCCACGCTAAAACGCTCACGCGTATCACTTATCTGGTGCTGCTGGCACTGCTGCTGACAGCACCGATGCTCGGTCTGTACCCGGTGTTTGTGATGAAACTGCTGTGCTTTGCCCTGTTTGCCTGCGCCTTTAATTTGCTGCTGGGTTTCACCGGACTGCTGTCGTTTGGTCATGCTGCCTTTTTTGGGTCGGCGGCCTATGTCACCGGCTGGTTCGTCAAGTCGCAGGGCTGGACGCCAGAGATGGCGATCGTGGCTGGTGGCGTGTCGGCCGGACTGATCGGGCTGGTGGTCGGGCTGGTGGCGATTCGGCGTCAAGGCATTTACTTCGCCATGATCACGCTCGCTATCGCGCAGATGATTTACTTCGTCTGCCTGCAAGCGTCTTTCACAGGCGGCGAAGACGGCTTGCAAGGCGTGCCGCGCGGCGACTTGTTCGGCCTGATTTCGCTGCAGTCCGACACCACCCTGTATTACTTTGTGGCAACTGTTTTTGTACTGTCGTTTTTGGCCATCGGCCGTGTGGTGAATTCGCCTTTTGGACAAGTGCTGAAGATGATTCGGGAAAACGAGCCACGCGCTGTCTCACTGGGCTACCAGGTGGACCGCTACAAGCTGGTGGCGTTTGTCTTGTCTGCCGCCCTGGCCGGTGTGGCCGGCTCGCTCAAAACCATCGTCATGGGCTTTGCCACGCTGACCGACGTGCACTGGTCGATGTCGGGCGAGGTGATCTTGATGACGCTGCTCGGCGGTGTCGGCACCTTCTTCGGGCCAGTTTTTGGCTCTGGGATTGTGATTTCGCTGCAAAACCTGCTGGCCGACAAAGTCGGCTCGTGGGTCACCGTCATCATTGGCGTGATCTTTGTGCTGTGCGTGCTGACCTTTCGCAAGGGCGTGGTCGGCGAACTGCAAGCCTTTCGCGAACGCCGCCGCCGCGCGGCGCTTTAAGTCACGGCTCAATCACCAAGGCAGTGTCTGACCTCGGTAGTCGACCAAAGTGCCGCTCTGCGCAGGTAGCAGGCCTGCCAGCACCGCCAGCAAGTCATTGGCGGCTTCGGCAGCAGGCCGCACTGTGAGCCCGGTCTTGGCGAAGGGCTGCGACAGCGTCGTGTCAACAGTACCCGGATGCAGCGCCACGCAAATAGCCTGCGCATTGCGCCGTGCCAGTTCGATAGACGCCGTCTTGACCAGCTGATTCAGCGCCGCCTTTGAAGCGCGGTAGCCGTACCAGCCGCCCAGCGCGTTGTCGCCAATGCTGCCGACCTTGGCCGACACAAAGCCCGCCACGCAGCGTCCTTGTTTGGGCAACAGCGGCAAAAAATGCTTCATCACCAGCGCCGGGCCGATGGTGTTGATGCGAAACACATGCGTTAAGTAGTCTGCGTCCAGATGCGACCAGCTGCGTTCTGGTTGGCCCGACTCGCCGTGCAAAAATCCGCTGGCCACCAGCAAGAGTCGCAAGTCGACGTGTTGCGCCGCGCATTGCTCGGCGACCCACTCAGCGGCTCTCTGCAGGCTGGCTTCCTCGCTGTAGTCGATGGCGGGTTGGGTGTTGCGGCCCAAGGCCACGACTTGATGCTCAGCGTCAGCCGACAGCTGCTGCACCAAGGCCGCACCCAAACCACCACCAGCGCCAATCACCAGGGCCAACCTTGGGCACGCAGGTGTTGGTGCCACGTTGATGTCAAGCCAAGGATTCGTCATCAAGCAAACGCACCCGGACGCTTTTGCCCTTGACCTTGCCAACGGTCAGTTTTTGCAGCGCTTCGTTGGCGATGCTGCGGTCCAGCGCCACATAGGTGGAGAACTCGTTGACATTGATTTTGCCGACCTGCTCGCGCGTGAAACCAGCGTCGCCGGTGAGCGCGCCCAGCACGTCGCCTGCGCGGATTTTTTCTTTGCGGCCACCGACAATTTGCAGTGTCACCATGGGTGGCACCAGCGGCTCGTTGCTGGCCGGCGTGAGTTCCTCTAACTTGTGCCACTCGGACTCGGCCTTTTGCAGTTGCTCGATCTTGCCGACCGACCCCATCTCATTCATGCTGGCCAAGCTGATGGCCCAACCTTCTTCGTCGGCACGGCCGGTGCGGCCGATGCGGTGAATATGCACTTCAGCGTCTGGCGTCACGTCGACGTTGATGACCATCTCAAGCTGCGAAATATCCAGCCCGCGCGCGGCCACATCGGTGGCCACCAGCACCGAACAACTGCGGTTTGAAAACTGCACCAGCACTTGGTCACGTTCGCGCTGCTCCAGCTCGCCGTACAGCGCCAGCGCACTGAACCCCTGTGCCTTCAACACCTGCACCAACTCACGGCACTGCACCTTGGTGTTGCAAAAAGCCAGCGTGCTGGCCGGCCGGTAGTGGTTGAGCACGGCAGACACCGCGTGCAGGCGCTCGCTTTCGCGCACCTGGTACCAACGCTGGCGAATCTTGTTGCTGTCGTGCTGTGCCGCGACGGTGACGGTTTGCGGTTGCCGCATGAACTGCTGGCTGATCTTGGCAATGCCTTCTGGGTAGGTCGCAGAAAACAGCAGCGTCTGGCGCTCAGCCGGGCACTGGCGCGCCACCACCGCGATGTCGTCAAAAAAGCCCATATCCAGCATGCGGTCAGCTTCGTCCAGCACCAAGGTGTTGAGCGCGTCTAACTTCAAATTGCCGCGTTGCAAATGGTCCATGATGCGGCCCGGCGTACCAACCACGATGTGCGCGCCATGCTCCAGACTGGCGATTTGGCCGCGCATGGCGACACCGCCGCAGAGCGTGACGACCTTGATGTTTTCTTCCGCCCGCGCCAAGCGCCGAATTTCTTGGGTGACTTGGTCGGCCAGTTCGCGCGTCGGGCACAGCACCAGCGACTGCACGGCAAAGCGACGTGCGTTCAGGTTGGACAGCAGCGCCAGCGCAAAGGCGGCGGTCTTGCCGCTGCCGGTTTTGGCTTGGGCGATCAGGTCTTTGCCGAGCAGCGCAATCGGCAGACTGGCGGCCTGAATCGGCGTCATTTGCTCGTAACCGAGGAGTTTGAGGTTGGCCAGGGCGGCCGGCGTCAGCGATAAGCTGGCGAAATCGTGGGAGGTGGAAGCAGTTGCAGTCATCCTCGGATTATCGTCAATCGTGGCATTTGGGGCGCAGAACACGCATGACCGTAGCGCAGCAGAGGGTCAGGCAGCGGTGTTAAGGTTTGGTGCATGACGGGATCTGCGGGACCTTTCAAAAGTATTTTCTTCCCTTGCTAGAAGGCTTCACATGGCAGTATTTGAGTTTGATTTGTTGGTGGTCGGTGGCGGCAGCGGCGGTGTGCGCGCAGCCCGCATGGCGGCCCAGCGCGGTGCGCGGGTGGCACTGGTTGAGGCCCAAGCCATGGGCGGCACCTGTGTCAACGTCGGCTGCATTCCCAAAAAACTTTACAGCTACGCGGCGCACTTTGCCGAATCTTTCGAGCAGTCGCACGGCTTCGGCTGGGTCGGCGCAGCGCCGACGCTCGACTGGGCCGCCCTCAAAGCCGGTCGGGCCCGTGAGATCACGCGGCTCAACGGTATTTACCTGCAGCTGCTCAAAGGCGCTGGCGTGCAGATCATTGAAGGCTGGGCCAGCTTGGTGGACGCGCACACGGTCGAGGTGGCCGGTCAGCGCTACAGCGCTCAAAATTTACTCATCGCCACCGGCGGCACACCGAGCGTGCCCGACATCGCCGGCCGCGAGCACGTCATCACCTCGAACGAGATCTTCGACATCGACCCATTCCCAAGGCGCTTGCTGGTGGTCGGCGGCGGCTACATCGCCTGCGAATTCGCCTCGATCTTCAACGGTCTGGGCGCCCAGGTGACACAGCTGTACCGCGGCGCGCAAGTGCTGCGCGGTTTTGACGACGATGTGCGCAGCTTCATCTCGGCAGAGATGCTGAAAGCCGGCGTTGACTTGCGGCTCAATGCAGACGTCGCCCACATCACGCGGAACGCGGGCAACACTGGCCCACTGCAAGTGCAACTGGCCGATGGCAGCAGCCTAGAAGTCGACGCCGTGCTGTACGCCACCGGCCGCGTGCCAAATGTCAAAGGACTTGGTTTGGAAGCTTTGGGCGTGGCGCAAAAAGACGACGGCTCGATCAAAGTCAACGCGCAGTACCAGACCTCGGTGCCGAGCGTGTATGCCGTGGGCGACGTCACCGCGCGCATGCAGCTCACGCCAGTCGCACTGGGCGAGGCGATGGTTGTCGTCGATCATTTGCTCGGGCCTGTGGCCGGCAAAGCGCCACGCAGCATGAGCTACGACTTCATTCCCACGGCCGTTTTCACGCACCCGAACATTGGCACGGTCGGCTTTTCTGAGGCCGATGCACGCGCTCAGTTTGGCGCGATCAGCGTTTATAAAAGCGAGTTCAAAGCGCTCATGCACACACTCAGCGGCAGCACCGAACGCACCTTCATGAAGCTGCTGGTCGACGACGCCTCTGACCGCGTGGTCGGCCTGCACATGGTCGGCGCCGAGGCCGGTGAAATCGTCCAAGGCTTTGCTGTCGCCATGAAAGCTGGTGCCACCAAGGCCGTGTTTGACAGCACCATCGGCATTCACCCGACAGCGGCTGAAGAATTTGTCACTATGCGCGAACCGGTGAAAGCTTGATCTCATGAAACCCATGCCTTACGTGTCGACCTACATCGCGCCCGCCCGCTTCACCGACCCGCTGGCGGCATTGACCCAAGTGCAATTGATTTATGACCAGCAAATCGCGCATTTGCGTGACTGCATGCAGCGCTACGTGGCCGGCGAAACACTGCCGGGCCGTGTACGCGCCTGCTACCCGTTTGTCCGCATCCACACCGAAACCGTGGCCCGCGCGACGCTAGAAATGCCCGACATCACACAGCTGAGTTATGGCTTTGTGGCGGGGCCCGGCACCTTCGACACAACGCTCACGCGGCCGGACCTGTACGCCACCTACTACCTTGAACAGTTTCGGCTGCTGCTGGAAAACCATTCTGTCGAACTCGAAATCGGCACCAGCACACAGCCAATCCCCGTGCACTTCTCGTTTGCTGAGCATGACCACATCGAAGGCCATCTGAGCGCCGAGCGACGCATGCTGATGCGCGACGCTTTTGACCTGCCCGACCTTGCGGCTATGGACGACGGCATTGCCAACGGCACCTATGAACCGAAAGCCGGCGAGTCGCAACCGCTGGCGCTGTTCACGGCGGCGCGCGTTGACTATTCACTGCAGCGCCTGCGCCACTACACCGGCACCTCGCCCGACTGGTTTCAGAACTACGTGCTGTTCACCAACTACCAGTTTTACATCGACGAATTTGTGCGTCTCGGCCATGCAGAAATGAGCCGCGCCGACAGCCCATTCGTGGCCTTTGTCGAACCCGGCAATGTGGTCACGCGACGCAGCGGTCTGCCGGCGGTGGTCGGCGACGAACTCGGCTCAGCACCACCGCGCTTGCCGCAAATGCCGGGCTACCACTTGCTGCGCGCCGACCGTTCCGGCATCAGCATGGTCAACATCGGTGTCGGCCCGGCCAACGCTAAAAACATCACCGACCACATTGCCGTGTTGCGCCCGCACGCTTGGATCATGCTCGGCCATTGCGCCGGCTTGCGCAGCAGCCAGCAACTGGGCGACTACGTGCTGGCCCACGGCTATGTGCGTGAAGACCATGTGCTCGACGAAGAGTTGCCTCTGTGGGTACCGATTCCGGCGCTGGCCGAAATTCAAATGGCCTTGCAGCAAGCGGTTGAAGACGTGACGCATTTGCAAGGCCAAGAGCTGAAACGCATCATGCGCACCGGCACCGTGGCCAGCACCGACAACCGCAACTGGGAGCTGCTGCCGGGCAACCAACCGCAGCGCCGTTTTAGCCAAAGCCGGGCCGTCGCGCTCGACATGGAAAGCGCCACGATTGCCGCCAACGGCTTTCGCTTTCGGGTGCCCTACGGCACGCTGCTGTGCGTCAGCGACAAGCCCTTGCACGGCGAGATCAAGCTGCCGGGCATGGCGAACCACTTTTACCGCGAGCGCGTCGACCAGCATTTGCGCATCGGCATTCGGGCGCTTGAATTGCTGCGCGCCGGTGGCAGCAACCAGTTGCACAGCCGCAAACTGCGCAGCTTTTCAGAGGTGGCTTTTCAGTAAGCTGACGCCCTACTTCTGGCGGGTTCAGCCAACCAAATTACGCACAAGTTGGCCTTGCAATCGGCGCCCAAGGTTGTCCAGAAAAACCTCTTCCACCCGCGCTGCGTTGGCATCCGAAAACCCGGCGCTGTGCGGTGAGGCAATCACGGTAGTCATGTCCCACAGCGGTGACTGCACCGGCAAGGGTTCATGCGCGAACACATCTAAATAAGCCCCGGCGACTCGGCCTGTTTGAAGCGCCTCAATCAGCGCCGGCTCGTCGATCACCTCGCCTCGAGCGACATTGACGACGTGCGCACCCGCTGGCAGCAACGCCAATGCGCTGGCGCTGATGAGTCCGTTGGTGCGGTCTGTCAACGGACACGCCAGCAGCAGCCAATCGGCTTGCGGCAACACGCTGTGAATGGCTTCGTAAGCGACGGTTTCAATGCCCTCGCCTGCCGGCGTTGCACTGCTGCGCACCACCACCACGCGCAGCCCCAGCAAACGCAGCACAGCGCCCAACTGCTGGCCGATGCCGCCCCAACCGACGATGACCGCCGTTTGCCCGCCCAAGTCACGCGGTAATCCGGTTTTGATCAGCGGTGCCCAGACATGCGCACGCTGCGCCGCCATGAGTTGCGGCAAGCGTCTGGCCAAAGCCAGCACGCCCGCCAGCGCCGACTGCGCCACCACGCCGGCATTGCTGCCGGCTGACGAACTCAGGGTCACGCCCTGCGCCAACAACTTCAAGTACACCGGCCGGTCCGCGCCGGCGGAGTGCAGTTGCACCCACGCCAAGCTGGGTGCGTTGGTGAGCAAATCGTAAAAGTGCTGGGTTGCCGGCAGCACCGCGTGCTTGGTCGACAGGGCCGTCACGTCGCGTGAAACAAAGGCGATGTCGAAGTCAGTCGGCGCCTGCGCCGGACTGAGCAAGACATGCGCGGTCGTGGCCAACGTCTCAGTCAGACGCGGTCCGAGGGCCGCCCGTGCCGCATCGGACAACAAGATGCGCAAGGGACTGACCACGGTGTTCATTCAGCAACGGCGCCAGAGGACTCGACGACCGCTTTCCATTTGACATATTCTTTTTGTGTGAACAGCGCGTATTGTGCTGCGGAGCCACCGACAGGGTCAGCGCCTTCACGGATCATTTGCGCTTCAAGTTGTGGCAAAACGTCGTTGACGTTTTTGTTCAACGTAGCGATCACCGACGCTGGCGTGCCCTTGGGTGCGAAGAAACCAAACCATGAACCGGCCTCAAAACCAGGCAAGCCTTTTTCGGCCACGGTCGGCACACCTGGCAAGGAGCGTGACGGCTTCAGACTGGAAACCGCCAGCGCCCGCAGCTTGCCGGCCTTGACCTGCTGAATCACCGAGGGAATGGTGGCGAACATGAATTGCAAGCGGCCAGCCAATAAATCGTTCAAGGCGTTAGCACCTTTGTAAGGGACATGCAGCGTGTCAACACCGAGCCGTTGACTCAGCATGTAGCTCGACAAATGCGACGATGTGCCGACACCTGTGGAGCCGTAATTCAGCTTGCCCGGATTGGCCTTGAGGTAGACCAGAAACTCTTCAAAGGTCTTGGCCGGGACAGAAGGATGGACCACCAGCACGTTCGGCACATCGGCAATCTGCACCACGGGAACCAAGTCTTTCAGGGGGTCGTAAGCCAGGGTCTTGTACAGCGTTTGGTTGATGGCGATGGGCCCAACCGAGCCGACCAGCAGCGTGTAGCCATCGGCCGGGGCACGGACTACGTTTTCAGTGCCGATGTTGCCACCACCGCCGGGCCGGTTGTCGATGACGAAGGGCTGCTTTAGCCGTTCCGTCAGCAACTGGCTCACCGAACGCGCCAGCATGTCGGTGGTGCCGCCAGCCGTGAAGGCCACCACCACGCGCACCGGTTTGACCGGATAGTCTTGGGCAATGGCCGCGAGAGGAGGCAAAAGCGTGACGCAAAAAATGGCTGAGAGAGCGATGAACATGCGCATGGTGTCTGTCTCCGATGGTTCGGTGAAAAAAACTCAGGTCCGGTAACTGGCGTCCATCCGGTCCAGCTTGCGCAGCAGCGCCGGCCACTCCATCACGCCGTACGGGCGACGGGTGCTGGGTTGGTAGTTGTTCCAAGTCTCTTCAAGAACAGGCTTTGAGACCGGCGACAAAGGCGAGTTGCAGGCCATGGCCGCGAGCTGCGAACGGCAGGCCAACTCCAAGCGGTGCATCCAGTTGAAGGCTTCACCAATGGTGCGGCCGACGGTGAGTGCGCCATGGTTGCGCAAGATCAGCGCTTCGCCGTTGCCGAGGTCGCGCACCAGCGATTCTTGTTCGTCGAGGTTGAGCACCACGCCGTAATAGTCGTGGTAGCTGATCTTCAAAAAACGCATCGCGGTTTGCGTGATCGGCAGCAAGCCGCATTCGAGCGAAGACACCGCCATCGAGGCCCAGCTGTGGGTGTGAATCACGCAGGCCACTTCAGGGCGGGCTTCGTGCACGGCGCTGTGAATCACGTAACCGGCTTTGTTGATGCCGTAGCTCAAATCACCAAAATCCGGCTGCGCCAGGATCTTGCCGTGGTGGTCAATTTTGATCAGGCTGGACGCGGTGATTTCTTCGTACATCATGCCGTAGGCATTGATCAAAAAAGCACCGTCTTCGTCAGGCACGCGGGCTGAGATGTGGTTGGCCATCATGTCGGCCATGCCGTAATGCTCGACCAGCCGGTAACAGGCCGCAAGGTCGACCCGCGCCTGCCACTCGACTTCACTGCAACGGTCTTTCATGCTCGAAATTTGCAAATGGCTGGTCGTACTCATTTTTGTCTCCTGAAGGTTTTTGAAAGTGCCGGGCGCTCAGGCTTCGGGCAGGGCCAAATTGGTCGGCTGGCGTTTTTCAATGGCAAATTTAAGCAGCGCTGCACTGCGAAAAATGCCGTGCGCAAATTTACCGTAAGGCAAGGTCACGAACAAGGCCATCACCGCGCCCAAATGCACCGCCAACAGCAAAGCCATCAAAGCAGTGTCTCGCCAAGCCAGCAAAGCCAAGCCGGTCAGGCTGACCCAAAACAGCAAGGCGATGAAACCACGGTCCATTGGTTTTTGGGCCGCATCACCATGGCTCGCGTGACGGGTGAAGTTAAGCCATAGCAAACCCGCCGGGCCGATCAGCAACCCCATACCGCCAACGGTGCCAAGCAAGACCGGCAAGCTGGTGTAGCCGTAAGGCGCTTGCCAATTGAACAGGTAGTGGTACAGCGTGGCAACCGAGGTGGCCGCAAAGCACAGCATGAAGCCGTAGAAGGTCAGATGGTGAAAACGCCTGCGCCAAAGCGTGGGTTTGTCATCGTCGTTCGGGCAGCCTTCAATCGGCTCGTTGCCGCTGGTCTGGTTGGCGCCGTCCAAGTACTTCAAGCGCAGCGCGGCAGAGGTCGCTTCCATGGCAGCTTCGCCCAAGGCGTTGGAGGCTGTGGCCGGCGACACGTCGCGCCAAAAACTGCGCACGCCCAGCCCCAAGGCCAGCACGGCAAACAAGAAGATCGGCGCGAACATAGAGACCAACAGGTTGTGCGGAAAGATGGCGTAAAAATGACCCGCCAGTGGCTCATGAAACAGCTGACCTTGCGCTTGAATAGCCAACACCAAAAACAGCGCAAGACCAGCGGCCAGCGCCAGCGCCACCGTCAAGCCCTGACGTTTGTAGAGTGCACCGAGCGCTGGCGGCCAAGCGTAATCTGCATAGGTCTGGACGCGCACTTGGGCCATGGCCTGCGGCACATTGATGGCGAATTCATGCGGCGGCGAATACTGGCAAGCATGCAAACAAGCACCGCAGTTGTGGCACAGATTGGCCAGGTAATGAATGTCGGCTTTGCCGAATTCGAGATGCCGCGTCATGGCGGGAAAGACCGCACAAAAACCCTCGCAGTAGCGGCAGGCATTGCAAATTTGCATTTGTCGGCTGACTTCTGATTCGTTCGCTGTCAGCGACAGATCGCCAGTGGCCAGGGCTCGGCCCTCGCGGGTCAGGGCTTCAAGCTGCTGCATGGTGGTCTTCCGTCAATGTCGTTGATGTGGATGTTTTTTGAGCCTTGGCGGCCTTGGCCGCTTGAACCCCGGCGATGCGA
>Ga0208916_10000263_pt1 | contig 26481 bp, 38 predicted proteins | sample DEB19_08_DNA_5_FD_184523 | JGI IMG/M metagenome (GOLD analysis project Ga0208916, IMG submission 184523) | Aqueous microbial communities from the Delaware River and Bay under freshwater to marine salinity gradient to study organic matter... | ecosystem: Environmental > Aquatic > Marine >... | reverse complement strand
CGATCTAATTCTCAATGAGTTCTTCGATTTGCGCGAGGACGGATGGCACAATTCACGCGCCGATAAGGAGATTTCCGCCTATCACGACAAAGCAAACACGGCTAGGGCGAACGGCAGAAAGGGCGGAAGGCCTAGCAAATACGTCGAAAATAACCCAGAAATAACCCAGTCGGTTATTTTAGCTAACCCAGAAATAACCGGATCGAAAGCTAACCAAGAACCAAGAACCATTAACCAAGAACCAGTAATAAACCTTCTTGTCGGTATTCCGACTGCCCCTGCTGACGCAGTGCCGAATTGTCCTCACGGGAAAATCATCGAGATGTACAACTCAATCGTCTCCGATAACGGACTGCCGGTTTCTGTAAACCCGTCCTTGTGGACTGGCAGCACCAGGGCCGCATCACTTCAATCGAGATGGAAGGAATCGCCAAAGCGCCAAAAGGCGGAATGGTGGCAAGGACTGTTCGAGTACATCGCCAAGTCTGACTTCCTGATGGGCCGTACTGACAAGCCGTTCAAGGCTGATCTTGGCTGGATACTCAAGCGCGCTAACTTCGATAAAATCCTAGAGGGGAAATACCATGTCTAACTCGCTTTGGTCGAGAGAGGCCGAGCAGACTGTCATTGGCGCAATTCTTTGTGACGAGAAGGCTTGGGATATGATCTCAGGCATCGTGACCAGTGAAATGTTCTTCTTCCCGCCACACAGGTTAATCTTTGCAGCAGCACAAGCACTGGCCACAAGGGGAAAGCCGACAGATGCGCTATCCGTATCATCCAGCCTAAAGCTCAGCCAACAAAGCGTTGACGCTGGCGGAAGCGAGTACCTGATGGAATTGGTTAAATCCACATCGGGAATATGGAATATAGCGACTCATGCCGAAATTGTGCGCGACCGAAACACAATGCGCCGACTTCATGCGTCAATATCGACCTGCGAGGCCATTCTCAGCGACGAAAGCCTCTCACTAGGGGAAAGGGCAGCCAAAGCATCGTTAGCCATCTTAGACGCAGCCGATGAGGCCACAGAGGACATTGAGCTTTTCACTGTTAATCAGGGCTTGGCGGATCTTCACGCTAAGTTAGAGGCAGATCACGCAAGAGGCGGAGGACTAGCTGGATTATCGACCGGATTCCAAGACCTTGACGACCGAATGATGGGCATGGCTGGCGGGGAGATGATTGTCTTGGCGGCAAGACCAGGAAAAGGGAAAACAAATCTTGGCTTAAACATTGCGACATTCGCATCCAAGTCAGGCAAGAGAACGATCTTCTTCTCAATGGAAATGAGCAAGGGCGAACTAGCCAACAGAATAGCTTGCGCCGAAGGAAACATCAGGTCGAGAGCAATAGCTACCCTTGATTGGGATGCCTTCGCGGGGCCGCTAAGCAATTTTATTGCCAGAAGCGATGGGTATTCCATGCTGATTGACGACAAGGCAGGGCAGACGATGGGGCGCATAAACCTAGCCTGCAAGAAAGCGAAACGGACGCTTGGCGGGCTTGACTTGATTGTTATTGACTACCTGCAGCTTATCAAAGGGGAAGGAAAGTCACGCTACGAGCAAGTCACAAATATCAGCCGAGACATTAAGATTCTGGCCAAGGACTTTGACGTTCCAGTGCTTTGCCTTGCTCAGCTAAACCGAGGGCCGGAAGGAGGCAAGACCAAGCCAAAGGCTTCTGACCTTCGTGATTCTGGCGCTATCGAGCAGGATGCAGACGTTGTTATGCTGATTCACAGCGACGACAAGCCAGACGGGACGAGCGCCGACTTCTCAGAGATCATCTTTGATAAGGTGCGCAGAGGAAGTCGAGGCACTGACGTACTTTTGCAAGACTTTGCGCATAGTCGGTTTAGGCCGACAACGCTGCAAGCATTCAAAGAGTCGAGGCCGGAAGAAAACAATCAGAAAACAAATAGGCGAGGTGGGTATAATGACTAAATCAAAGCACTTTGCGCTGGCAATGAGTAGAGCAAAATACCTATCCAAAAACCCAAACAAAAGAAGCGTAAAAACATGGGCGGCACACATGAGGGCGCACTTGTCGAGCAGCGAAGAAACAAAGCCATTGAAATGTACAGAAATGGAAGCAAAGACTTTCAAATACAAATGGAATTAGGGATAAGCAAAATGAAACTTGATGCAATTCTTGAGGGATGGCCGGTAAGAGAGAAAAGAACCTACCCGAAAGGCGTAACCCGAGATAGATATAAAAATGGATGGGGCGTTGTTGCAATAAGCCTATTAGCATCTGGAATGAGCATCGTGGAGGTTTTCAGAAAGATGAGCAGTGACGGTATGCCACTAACGCTTTCGTATATAGGGCGACTCTCAATACGAAGTAGGGGGCTTGTGACGAATCGCATAGAGCTTGAGGATATTTTCACCATGTTTGACATAGTGAAGTCATGCAGAGGAATGAGCAGGGAGGACTTGTGCTGCAGATTCAAGGCCGCTACAGATAAGAATATAGGGCTCAGCACTGCATCATACTGGGTAAGAAAAATAAGAAATCTAACGCCAGAGCAAGAATGCGCGTATTTTGAATCTGTTTATAAAAGAATAAGACTCAGGGATGGCGCTAAAGCAAAAAGGGATGCGCATCTTAGGGCGATAACAGAAAGGAAGGCGGGTTTACTAGAGAGAAAGGAGGCTGAAAAACAAAGAATAGCAGAATGGTATGCACATAAAGAGAGCAAGGCAATGCGGGATAAGGGGCGAATAACGAAGAAGCCTATTGCTGCAGGATCGCAGTCGCCTGAGAATAACGAAAAACAGGAAATTATTATTCAATATGCTCAAAAACAGCCAGACATTCTAAAGATGAAGTGGTGAGCGCAGTAATCGACGAGGCATTGCGGATATGGAAAACAGTGCCAAGAAGTGACTGGGGGCAGGCATTGCTTGAATTGCCTGAAAGAAAGCTAGTATTCGGTAGAATATGGCCATACAGGGCCGCTGTGCGAGAGGTTCTTGTCATTGCATGGACTGACCTAAAGACTGGCGGCTTTGTTGTAAGAAATGGGTTTTCGGGTGAGGCGCGGAGAGATGCAAAACCTAATAGCTAAAGATGCAGGGAATAAGGGCATGGGCGAAGAAAGCACACGAGTTTATGTTCTGCTACTTGCTATGGAGTTTTGCAGGAATGAGGATTGCGCGAGAAAGGGACGGCTAATGCCGCTGCATGACTTTAGCTACTGCAAAATAAGAGGGCGCATTTATCGCAGAGGATGGTGTAAGCGTTGCGAGGCTGAGCGCGACAGGGTAAGGCGTAGCGATAAGACGCAGACGAAAAAAGCAAAAGAGCAGAGAGGCGCAGCAGAGTTCAATCGAATGATGGCGATTTGGAGAAGGCCATGATTCAGAAGTATCAATTCAGCGATGCCATAGGCAGGGAGCGGGCAGTAAGGCTTGTTTCTGGACTTCCTCTTGATGGTGACACATGGATTTTGGAGTGGAAGCGATATTCTGCCAAGAGACGGGATATTCAAAACAGGCTGCTATGGGTGTGGATGGGCGTGATTCAGGCGCACATGAGAGATTGCTATGGCCAGATAGCATCATCCGAAGAATGGCATGATGTATTTTGCAGAAAGCTAATGCCGGTAGATGATAAGTGGATACTTATGCCTGGTGGCGAGAGGGTTAATATAGGTCGCTGGCGGTCAAGCAAGGCAACCGTTCGTGAAATGGCAGACTACCTTACGATGCTTGAGGCGTATTGCATTGAAGGCCTGCAGCTAATACTTCCTCACCAAGACGATAGTTACCACGAAGCAATGAGTTCGAGACGATGAGCAAGGCAATGAATAAGGCAGAGAAGGCCCACGTTTCAGCCGTAGTGAGGCTTGGCTGTATTGTTTGCAGGGACATGGGGCATCAAGACTCGCCTGCAGAGGCGCATCATCCGAGGCACGGAGTCGGCATGGGAAAGAAGGCAAGCCATTTTGACGTTATACCGCTATGCCCTACTCATCATCGTACCGGTGGGCCATGCATTGCCATTCATGCGGGAAGATTCACTTGGGAGTCAATTTTTGGCACTGAGTCAGAGTTACTAGAGAAGGTTAAGGGGTTATTGTGATAAAGAAGATCTGCCATGATGAGTCAAATGAGTGCCTGGCGCTAATGAAGTGGGCGAGGCTTATTAAGCTAGATAATGGCCTGATGCTATCAGACGCTCTTTACCATATCCCGAATGGCGGCAAGAGAAACGCAACCGAGGCTGGCATTATGAATGGCGAGGGAGTCAAAGCCGGTATGCCTGATTATCACCTGCCAATGGCCAGCAGGACGGACAATCACATTGGGCTTTACATTGAGATGAAGAAGCCGACCGCCATACCATCAGCCGTTAAGCTGGTTCAGCGAACAAGGGCTATTGCCCTTAGAGAGTGCGACAACAGCGTCCAGTTTGCGCGAACATGGGAGGTTGCCGCCTTCAAGATATGCGAGTATCTAGCCATAAAGCATAATTTCACCATGCCAAAGGATGAGGCAATCTGGGAAACGAACGTAAACAGACTCATTCAGGAAGCTATAGCCTGACAAAACCGCATGACGCATTCTCTGGCAATATCAGAGGATTGCGTCATGTATATTACTGCCACTATTCCAGCTTCCGGCACGACTTCCGCATGGATTCCGACTTCTTCTTTCGGATCTATTGATTCCGAGCGGCTAGCCATTGTCGGTATTTATGCCCCAACCGGTGCAAACCAGACTTCCTGCGCTATTCAAGGATCGTTTGCTGGCGGCGCTGATGCAGGGTTCGACGTATTGGACTCAGTGGGTATAGCAAAGACATTCCCTGTTGCAGCCAACAAGCTAACCGACATTCCGCCTGCAATGAATCCTATGGCGCTCCCTCCGTATATTCGTGTGAAGCTACCTGCTCCGGCGGCGGCAGAATACGAGTATAAAATCGGCCTTCGACTGGTATAAAGCCATGTTCATGCTGCTCGGGGCGCTACCAAAAGACTATTACATCAACTCGCTATTCGTGTCCGGCGAGCAAGGCATCTGGCTAGACCCGTCCGACTTCAGTACGCTGTATCAGGATGCGGCAGGCACTACGCCTGTGACGGCTGTTGGGCAGCCTGTCGGCTTGGCGCTGGATAAGCGGTTGGGGCTGGCGTTGGGGGCGGAGCTTGTCACTAATGGCGACTTCGACAATGCTGACGGCTGGGTTCTCCAGAGTGAAGCATCCATATCTAGCGGGTCGCTAAATTTTAACGCGACTGCGACACGAACTGCCACAGCGACTGGCGCATCTTGCGTATCTGGTAGGTGGTATGTAGTCGAGTTTGATTTGACGTATACATCAGGCACTGCTCGGTTTGATGCCGGTGGCGGAACCACTACTATCACTGGGTCAACCGGGCATAAAAAGTACATACGGCAAGCGACCGGGACAAACGCCTTCTATTTTTCATGCGCCTCGGCTGGGGCTGTTTATTCGGTTGACAACGTAACCGTCCGAGAACTACCCGGCAACCACGCCTACCAGACGACATCTGCGAGCAGGCCGACACTACAGCAGGACAGCAACGGTCTGTATTACCTGAACTTCGACGGCACCGACGATGGCATGGCAACGCCGAGCATCGACTTCACCGGCACGGACAAGATGACTGTTTGGGCGGGGGCTCAATCGGCGTCAACTGCCGACACGGCGATTATCGCCGAGCTATCCAGCGCGACCGGCGCTGGAAATCCCGGGTCGATGGCGATCCTGTGGCCGCGCTTGCCGTATGCCGTCAATTTCGCGCTTGCCGGAGCCGCGCTTGCATCTCGCTCTACAAGCGCACCAGCAGACACGGCGCGGCTGGTTATATCATGCGCATTCGATCTATCGGCATCAGCAGCGGTAGACGAAATAAAGCCAAAAGTTAATGGTGCGGTTCCGTCGCTGCTTACCGTCGATGCAGGGCCAGCAGGCACCGGCAACTACGGCAGCTACCCGCTCTACATTGGTCGTCGTGGTGGAACAACGCGGCCATTCAACGGGCGCATCTACCAGCTAATCGTCCGTGGCGCTGCCAGCAATGCCGGCCAGATCGCAGCAGGTGAAGCATGGTGCAACTCTAAGGCCCGAGCATACTAATCATGGATATTTTCGCAACGATTATCGTCACGGCTGACAAGGCCGAACAGGCCCGCACCCTTGCCGCACAATTCACAGGCGGCGATGGCATGTTCACCAGCGAACTGTCGGCAACAGGCAACGCTCCGGCTACGCACTACATATCGAGCGGCTGGATTCCAGCGGAAATTGTTGAGGCGTTGACAATGTGTGCTGTATCTGAATTACCGCCTGATGAGTCGATGACGGATAAAGGACTAAAACCATGCGTACCATCTGCTACCTGACCCTGCTGTTTATGACCGGATGCGGAATATTCGACGCACCAACGCCGTACCGCGACCGTGATGCGGTGACGATACGCTTCTCAGTGCAGGATGCTGGCGTACCTGATGGCGCACTTGCCGTAGCCTATCCGGGCGAGCCGTGCACCGTCATCGTTCGGCCATCGGTGTACCCTGCTTGCGTGACCCATGAGGTTGCCCACTGCATGGGCTGGCGGCACGACAACGATAAATACAACTCGATGTACTGCAAGGACTGACATGACCCCCGAGAAAGAAGAATCGCTGCACTGTTTTAATAAAGCATGGCATGGCAACCGACCAAGTGCTGAATGGTGCAAGGAGTAGTGGTAATATGTTTTTAACGAGATGGCTCAGCAGGTAGAGCAGGGCGAAAGCCTCCTATCGCCGGTTCGATTCCGGCCTCGCTTGTGTTGAAAGCTAAAGAGGTGTGCGATGAAGGGTAAAATGGAAAATGTACTTTGTAATCTGGCCTCTGATGCTTTCAGGGTTATAGGCATCATGCTCGCGGCCTTCGTCGTGCTTACGGTATCGCCTTTCCTTGCTGGTGCCCTAATGGAGCCAGGCATCGAAGTCTTTGGTGTGTACACGGCAATGCTGCTAGGCGGGATCGCAGTGTCCCATGTGGCGCGGCGGCTACTGTTTCCTGGAATTGGTATGCGGCAGACTGCAAGAGACGCTGCATCAACGCCACAGGGGGCTGGAACGGTGTTTTTGGGAATGTGCATCGTGCTGGCGGCAGTTATCCTAAGTATCAGACCTGCTGCAGCAGCAATGCCGGCTAATGCGAGCATTCATATCAATACGCTAGTGGCCGAGCAGCGGGCTCACTGGCCGGCTATGGTCGTGCCTGATGCCCTCGCAGGGCTGGTAGAGCAGGAAACCTGCGCAAGCCTCACTCATTCAAAGTGTTGGAGCCCACGGGCTGAATTGCGGACTGCGCGAGAGTACGGCTTTGGGCTTGGCCAGCTAACTGTCACGCCGAAGTTTAATGCCTTCACGGAAATTACTGCCAGACATAAGAGTTTGCGAGGCTGGCAATGGGCCGACCGATATAACCCAACAATGCAGGCGCGGGCCGTAGTGCTGAAAATGCGCGACAACCATGCCGCCATCAAAGATACCTATAACGAATGGGGACATACGGCTATGGCGCTGGCGGCTTACAATGGTGGCCTGGGCGGATTAGCCCAAGATCGTCGCTTGTGTCGCGCTACGCCAGGATGCGACCAATCTAAGTGGACTGGCCACGTTGAGAAAACAAGCTACAAAGCCAAGATTGCAGTCAAGGGGTACGGAAAATCATTCTTCGAAATCAATCGTGAATACGTCCGAAACGTGATGAACATCCGAAAGGCCAAGTATACTGGATACTTCAAGCCTGAGTTACAGACATGAGCATGAGAGTGTTCCTCGTCTTAACAATCATCTGGACTATTGCGATGCTGCTGGCGGGCGCTTTCATGCACTGGAAGCTGACCGCCAGCCCTGCAGTCATGGAGCGGGAGACTTTCAAGCCGCAAGTCATTCAGAAGGACGGTAGCGTTATCAGTGCCAGGGTTCCTGCTGATGCTGTGCCAGCCGCTCCCCATGCCATTCCAACGGGTAGCAAGGAGGAAAGGCGCGTAAGCGTCACAATTCAGCCTGCAAAGCATCCTGATAAGACTTTTTTGCCGGACATTAACGGTAAGTGTCATGCGGAGCAGGTAGTATGCCCCGCGATAACTGTGGATCTATCTGTCGTGCGTAACGCTGGCGGCGATAGAGACGTTATAGCAAGCTCAAAAGATGGCACGGTTATCGAGTCAATCAATATACCCATTGGCGATGCCGGCTATTACCAGACCAAGAAGCTGGCGCTTAGCGCCAATTACGCGAGCAATGACCGATACTCACTGTCGCTGGTTAAGCAATTCAATGTGATGGGGGTCTCTGTATCTGCAGGGGCGGGGATATTCCACTTTGACGGAGAGGCAGTGCCTGCTCTCTCTGTGCTGGTGCCTATTTTTTAAGGCTGGCGGCATGACTATGACCACTGATACGCGACTTGCCCTTTTAGAGGATGCAAGGAACCGGCATGACGAGTGGCGCGTATGCGTAGAGAGTACGCTAGGCGAGATCAGCCGCTCAATTTCCCTGATAGCAGAGACAAGCAGGCTAGCTGAAATAAGGCATTCAGACCATAAAGACACTACAGACAGAATCTTCATGGCCATCGAGAAGGTTCACGAGCGGATAGACAAGCAATCTGACGTGATCAAGGCTATTAACGCCGACCTGCCTGCCTTGCGCGAGACGAGGAAGTGGGTAATTGCAGCCATCCTGGCTGTCGTCGTGGCTGCAGGCGGCTTTGTGTGGAATCAGGTGTACTCTGCCCCTATCCATATACCGGATAAGGGGTAGAGATACCTTTATCACACTAGCTTGTAGTTCTTGCGGCCTCCGGTTCCTTCCCATTCTTGGTAGTCAATCTTAAAGCCGTAGTGTTCAAACATACGGTGAAACTCAGACGACCATAAGGTTCTTAGTCGAAGCTGATCGCTTTCCGCGAACATCAATCCGCAATCTATACAGGATGCCCGGTAGCTATACTTGCCGAATCTTTGCGTGACAATCATTCTGTGGCCATTTAGCCAGCATGGTATTTTCATTTTAATCTTAATCTCCAATGCCTCTCTCATTGGCGGAGGCAATACCATTTTTTAGTGGCAGTTCGCTGTCACGGGTTCGGCGGTAGTGGCATCCAGTGGGTTGGTGGGCCTTTTCGCTTTGCGCTCGGGATGTGGTCGTGGTTTAGCATCATGCTTTGCCATGGGATTGGCGGAACCCATCCCGACACAAAAACACCTTTATATCTAGCGACCCATACCCCGCCGCCATTGCTGACCATCACATAAGTCCCATCCTTCGGTGCCGTCTCTATCGGCTGCCATTCGCTCATCACAATCCCCTCTTGTTTGCCCGACAACATCCCGACAACATCCCGACAAGGCTCCCCGACAAGGAAAGCCTGCAAGGCCATACGCAGCAAGGCATACAGCCGTTTTCAGGTACGGGCGCATTTTGCTACGGTATACGGGTAAGTTATATTGGCCAGTCCTTCAACGGCTTCTTTGTCCGGCCTTTTGGCTCGAATGCCTGGTGGCTAAACCGTGGATCTGCCTTTCCGGTAGGGCATTGACCGGTTGATGCCCTATGCGCACTAAAAGGATTCCCGCAAAACTGGCATATCAAGCTCATTCTGTACTTCATTTCTGTTGATCCTTGCGTATACGGCGGTCTAGTACGCCTCGCAGCCAGTCTACCCCGCCAACCTTGCTAAACTCATCCCATTGGGCGGCATTCAGCCGTAGCGAGCCCTGAACGAATACATCACCTTCTGCCTTTGGCGGTCGGCCTCGCGCTGGCTTAGTCATTTTGCGCCTCTACGGCTTCTTCTGCCTTCTCAAAGGTCATTAGGATGCGACTGGTATTGGTTGCTGCATCATCCTGACCATCGGGCTTCAGTAGGTAAGTAGCGGCGCTATAACGGTGTTCGCCAGTGATTGTGGCCATGCCTGCATAAGTCTTAACGCGAGTACCGATAGGCAGTGGTGGCTTAATGTTGTTTTCGCGCTCCCATTCAAACTCAGCCGTTTTCAGGTAAGTATCAACCGCATCATCCAGTGACCCAAAGAACTCAATAAACGAATCCTGAATCTCCCAGCTCTCGCGCCTATGTAGCTCCAATGCCAATTCAAATCCGCTAATGCCTGGGCGGTAGTAACGAGCAATTTCCTCGGCACTACCGCTCTCTAAAGACTCAAGCTCCTCGATACGCTTAGCGGCCTGCAGCACCATTTCTGGCGTTGCCTTTGGGCGCGGCGGATAGTTCTTCATTGATATGCTCATGCTGTCTGCTCCAGCGGTAGTGACTCAAGGTCAGGGTTGCGGCCAATGTGGTTTACGAATAAGGCCATGTACTCGATTACATAACCATGCCCTTCGTTGCTATCAATCTGGTGCTGCAGGGACTCTACGCTGACTGGATCGTAGCAAAAGGGTATGCACACTCCGGTATTAAGGATGAAAACCATAGAGTCGGCGCTCTTGCTGGCCAGCACGCAAATTACTTTATTCATCGTCGGCCTCGCTTTCGTGCTTAGTGATGCCCTTGTCGTCAATGTAGATAACTTCCGGCCTGCCGCTCACTGTGTTGAAGCCTGGTATCTCGAAGTAAGCGCCATTGCCCTCGCAGAGATTATTTTCTACATCCTCTGCCCATGCCCGTACCTGAGAGTCGGTGAAAAACCCTTTGGTATGATGCTGCTGCAAGGCCTTGCGGATCTGCTGACGGCCTCGGTTATTCACTTCATAAATCACGTTTACGCTCATTGTGGTATACTCTTGTTATTGGTTATTAAAGCTCGACCCACTCGCCATACCGGCGGGCAACCTGCACGACTTCATCCAGGTCCACGGCGTTTACTGTGTTGCCGGATTCGTCAATGTAGTCCCACTCGTCCATAGGGCCGATTGCGCCAGTGTGCGGATTCATGTACAGCGGCTCGCCAGACGATGTAGGCATGGGGGCAAACCAAACCCCATTAACGCGAATAGCGGCCTTGCCAGCAGCAAAGGAACGAGCAGCTGCATCTTCTGTCCATCCAGTGCAGGCTGTTCGGTTGTCAAGGTTCAGTATGCCTTCTGGCTCGGCTTGGTATGTAATCTGGCTCATGGTGTTCTCCGGTACGGTGTATGTGGTGGTAAAGCGTAGGACTGCAGGTAACAGCCCTAGACTTTCTTGCGGGTTAGCTTAATCAGGTCTGACACAACAAAGCCGATAATCACTAGCAGTATCGCAACATGGGGTAGGTGGTCTATAATCTGGCTCATGCTCTTAGTCCTGTAGTCTTGGGATATGCCCGTGGTTAGCGGGCTTTTTTATTTAGATTTCAATGCCAAGCTGAGTAGCGTAGGCCTTGCCAAGGGTAGTGAAGAACAGCCAAGCATTACCTTCTTCAATTTCGGTTCTTACGAGGCCGGCCTTCTTGAGTTGAGTCAGGTTGCCCTTGTCTGCAGGAGCATCACCTACATTGCCACCAACCAAAGGATTGCCGCCCCAATTTCCCGCATCTTCTGCATAGGCAATGAACAAGGACTTGCTGGCTTCAGTGATATTCGGGAGATTTATCATTTCGTATTCCTTTTTGCTGTGGCCGATTCGATGAGTTAATCGTCTCACGGTAATTATACCCAAGTAAAGCTAGATTTACCGTGATACGGATAAAGCCGACGAACGGCAGGATGATATTGCTCAAAATCGCGGAAAGGCGCATCATTACTAGGCTTCACTGATTATAGGAGGAAGCTATGGCAAGCCTTGAAAACAATAGATGGGAACTATTCTGTCAGTATCACGCTAAGGGCGAGATGGCTGCTCGCGCTGCAAAGATGGCTGGCTTTACTGAAAGATCGTCTGAGGCGACTGCCAGCCGGCTATTAAGGAACCATAAGATCGCCGCTCGCATGGATGAACTGCGCGCAGAACAGCTTTCAAGCCACACTGAGGCCACAAAAAAGATCATCGAGGACGTGATGGTCGATAAAGCCTATGTCATGCGTTCTCTCAAGAGCGTGGCTGAGCGATGTATGCAGACTGAGCCTATCTTGGACAAGGATGGCGGCGTGGTCTTTGTCGAGACACCGGATGGCTTAATGGCACCAGCGTACTCCTTCGATTCGCGTGGGGCTGTAGCTGCCTTGGTTCCGCTGGGTAAGGAGCTTGGGATGTTCGTGGATCGCAAGGAAGTCCTGCACGGCAAACTGGAAGATATGTCTGAGCATCAACTAGATGCCATTATCAACCAATTAAGCACGGAGCTTGGCATCGCCAGGCCGACCAAGCATTGATGGCGCTGACAGTGCGATTGCGCGGGAGATTACCCTGATGAAATTAAACAACAGCACTGTCGGCGCCAAAAGTGTTACCGTACTACCCGAATTAGCGGCTATTCAGCCATTTTCAGTGAATCTTGTTGCAGGTGACTGCATTGCTGCCTGACTCGATTAAAGACCTGCCGCCAAAGACACAGCTAGCAATTGCCCTACGCGAGCGGGTAAAGCGCAGGCGAGAGAACAAGCTGGCCGCATACAGTCCTTACGACAAGCAGCTAGAGTTTCATGGCAGGGGTGCGACCGACCGCGAACGTTTGTTCATGGCTGGCAATCAACTTGGTAAAACATGGTCGGGTGCCTATGAAGCTGCATATCACGCTACGGGCCTTTATCCTGATTGGTGGAACGGCAGGCGATTCCCGTCCGCTAACGTGGGTTGGGCTTCTGGCGTTACTTCTGAGTCAGTCCGTGAGACAACGCAGCGACTCTTACTTGGTCGTCCTGGTGAGTTTGGCACGGGCACAATCCCCAAGCGGCTCATTATCGACATTAAAATGGCGCGTGGCGTGCCTGATGCCGTTGATAGCGTAACGGTACGCCACGTTAATGGCGACATTTCCCGCATTACCTTCAAGTCATACGAAAAGGGCCGCGAGAAGTGGCAGGGAGAGACACTGGATTGGGTTTGGTTCGATGAGGAGCCACCGCAAGCTATCTACACGGAAGGACTGACCCGCACGAATGCGACTGGCGGCATGGCCTTTATGACCTTCACGCCGCTGCTCGGTATGTCCGATGTAGTACGGCGCTTTATCGTGGACAAGCCAATCGGTACGTCTGTCACGGTAATGACGATTTATGACGTAGGGCATTACACCAAAGAAGAAGCCGATGCCATTGTCGCGACCTATCCGGCGCACGAGCGAGAAGCGCGGTCTAGCGGCACGCCTACACTTGGTTCCGGTCGAATCTTTCCGGTTAGCGAGGAACTAATCACTTGTGAGCCCTTTGAAATCCCAAAGCACTGGGTTCAAGTGGCTGGCATAGACTTTGGCTGGGATCATCCAACTGCTGCGGTCAGGCTGGCATGGGACAGAGACGACGATGTTATCTATGTCACGGCTTCATACCGGCTAAAGGCGGCAACACCAGCTATTCACTCTCTCACGCTCAAGCATTGGGGCGACTGGCTACCCTGGGCATGGCCTCACGATGGTCTGCAGCACGACAAGGGCAGCGGCGACCAACTTGCATCACTCTATGAGGCCAATGGCCTGGCCGTGCTCGCATCACGGGCAACCTTTGAGGATGGCAAGAGCAATGGCGTAGAAGCCGGACTAATGGAAATGCTGGACATGATGCAAGAAGGTAGGTTTCGCGTGTTCAGCAATCTAAATGATTGGTTTGAGGAGTTTAGGCTGTATCATCGAAAAGACGGCAAAGTGGTCAAGAAGGCAGACGACTTAATGGCAGCAACCCGATACGCCTACATGATGAGGCGTTTTGCCAAGTCAAAGCCTAGACCCGCAGGAGCCGCAAGGGCAGTACGCAAGGCAAGCTGGAAAACAATGTAGCACCACAACCCAAGAGGGAATCACCATGAGCATCGAGAAAACGACTGCCAAGGACGGCGGATCTACCGAATCAACATAACAGAGAACAATAAAATGACAGTCATGAGCATTGATGCAGAAGCATTCAGCGACATTCACGCAGCCAGCAAGCATAGGGGCGCACTGGACTTTATCGCAAACGGCTATTGGGGTAAGAGGCAGGAGAAGCTGCTAACACCAAAGGAATGCGAGCGTATAACGGAGAAGGCAGTTTTCGAGGCTGTCGGAAAGGCAAGGAAGGAGACTTATTGGCAGTCTCGCAGGGACTTGGATGAAGCTGAGGCCAGGCACATGGAAGCCATCAAGAAGATGGAGGCTGAGCATAGCAAAGAATCTGCAATCCTGATCGGGCGTGCAAGCGTAGCCCTTGCGCAAATAGAGGCTTACGACAATCCGCTCAATGATGAGGGCATTGCCTCAATCGCAGAGGCTTGCGCACGAATCCTATACGAGCATGACCGTGTAGCCATGCCTTCATACGGGCATAGCGACTTTAGAGGGCAGTTTTTAGCAGAGCGTTGCGGGTACATAAATATGGTTTCTGGCGTTTTGCATAATCCCAATGGCGGGCCAAGTGGGTCGCATCGGATATGGTCGGAAATGATGACCAAAATTGGCTGGTCTCGTGGCGAGGCGTACAGCTTCAAGGAGAAAGCAACGCCATTGCTAAAGAGCTTCAATATGCTATCGGATGCAGAGCGGTCAAGGTTCGCCATTTTCAGAGTGGCGGCAAAGGTAATGATTCAGCAGCTACAAAGGAGATAGCCCCATGACCGAAACAATCTTCACGCCACAATCAATGCGCACGGTGAACATAGCCAATACCACCATCATTGGCTTTGCCCGCAACATTGATGACGAGGACAGCCTTATCCTCCGCAATATCGGGGCAAGGCGAACAATCATCATTCCCTTTTCTAAGTATGGCGAGTTCGCGCTATCCCCTGAATCCATTGACGTTGCAGCCAGGCAGTACAGTTCTCACCTGTTCAAGACTTCCCTGACAAAAACAGAAGTGCATCATCTAATGGACTTCGTACTGAAGAATTACGACCTTGTGTTCAACTACAAGCCTGAAATTGAAGTGGCCATCAACAAGCTAATCGAGCGAGATCGGCTTGTCGTGACCATTGATGGCGAGAAAATGATTGATGCCAGCTGATTTTGACGTAAAGGTTATCCGCAAGTCTGACCCCATCGGCCAAGAAATTGACGACGACGATGACCTAGATACGCCTGAGCATGAAGAATCAGAGGGCGAGGGCTCTCTCGACTCCGAGAAAAGCATCGCCCTGCTGGCAAAGCTAAAGCAATGGCTGCAGCACGAACGTGACGTACAGCGTGACAATCGCGTACAGATGGCCATTGACGAGGATTATTACGACTCTATCCAATGGACAGAGGAAGAAATCGAGGTGCTTAACAGTCGTGGCCAGCGCCCTGTCGTTATCAACGAGATTGGGCCTGCCATTGACTGGATTCTGGGGACTGAGCGCAAGACTGCCGTAGATTGGCGCGTTCTGCCGCGAGGGCCAGAAGATCATGGTGGCTCTATGGCCATGACCAAGCTGTGTAAGTTCGTATCTGATGTAAACAAAGCCAAGCACTGTATGTCTGATGCCTTTTCCCGTGCGGTTAAGGCTGGATTGGGCTGGCTTGAGTGTGGCGCTCGCAATGACTGGGAAGATGACCCGCTATTTGTCCGCTCCGAGGACTGGCGCAATATCTGGCATGACTCCATGTTTCGTGAAGTGGATGCCCAGGATATGCGGTATCTGTTTCGCGCTCGCATTCTGGACTTCGATATTGCCTCAGCAATGTTTCCTGACCGCATCGAGTCACTTGAGCAGGTAGCGGCAGACGTTACCGCCATGCCATCGGCAGATGATGAGTATGAAGTGGGCCTAGGCTCCGGTTCCATTCGGCCAGGCGACACAGAAGTAGACGGGCAGAGAAAGGTGGTCCGAGTCTGGGAGTGCTGGTACAAGGAGCCAGGCACGGTCAAGATGCTGCGAGGTGGCCGGTATTCCGGTATGCAGTACGACGAAAGCAACCAGTCTCACGTTGACCAATTGGAAAAGGGACTGACAAGCACGTTCGATTCCATTCAGTTAGTGGTCAAATTCGCCTGCTTTGCTGACCGCGGCGACCTACTGCTATCGAAGCCTACCCCTTACCGACACAATCGAATCCCATTTATACCAGTGCAAGCCTATCGCTTTGCACGAGACGGTGCCTTCTATGGTGTTATCCGCCGCCAGCGAGATCCACAAGATGGCCTGAACAAGAGACGGTCTAAGTCTGACTTCTTGCTGTCAGTTAATCGCATCATCATGGAGAAGGGCGCGGTTGACGATGTTGATTGCCTGAGAGACGAGGCGGCTAGACCTGATGCCGTCATTGAGAGGAATGAAGGTAAAGAATTACGGATGGAGAATAACCTGCAACTGGCAGGCGTTCACATTCAGATTGAGGAGCGAGACGCTGCTTATATCCGGCAGGTATCCGGCGTTACCGGCGAGAATCTAGGACTAAACACGAACGCTACTTCTGGGCGTGCCATCATTGCGCGGCAAGAGCAGGGCAACGTGGTTCTGGCTCCGCTGTACGACAACAAGATGCTTGCCTTTCAGATGATGGGCGAGATGATTATTTCCATGATCGGTCAGTTTTACACGGATGAGCGCGTTATCCGTATTGGTGTTGGCAAAGAAAAGGATGAGATGGAGTGGCTAGAGATTAACCGATGGCAGGAAGATGACGGCATATTCAAGAATGACATGACCGCTACTGCCGCTGACTTCATTGTTGCCACACAAGACTACCGCGAATCAATGCGTCAAGCCTTCTTTGAATCAATGATGGAGATGCTAGGCAAGTTCCCGCCTGACATTGCTATCCGTATGCTCGACCTTGTTGTCGGTATGTCTGATATTCCGAACAAAGACGAGTTCGTTGACCGAATCCGCGAGCTAGTCAATCCGCCAAAAGAAAGCGCACCACCGCCAGATCCGGTACGCGAAGCCCAGGCCAAGAAGATTCTGGCTGATGCAGGCTTGTCTGACGCAAAGACAAAGCGCGAGCGACTGATGACGATGAAGGAAGCACTGGAAAGCGCAAGCACATTGGCAGGGGCTCCGGCGCTTGCACGCATTGCCGATGATCTTATCCGTGAATTAGGCAACGAGGCAGAGGATGACGCGCAGATTGCGCTTGGCGAACAGCCTATTCCTGCTGAGCCTCCTATTCCGCAGGCATCACAAGGCGTACCCGAGCAGCAAATGACACCTGAGCAGCAGGCACAATCACAACTTGATGCGCAGCGCGGGCAAGTGCAAGAGCAGCAGCAACAACAAACGATGACTCAAGAGGGAAATCCAAATGGATGATGAATTGAACGACCTGTCAGAGGCAGAAATTGCAGCTATGGCAGAAGTGCTGGAAGGCGAGGAGGAAGTAGTCACTGATAACGGTGACGATACAGACCTAGACCTGGACGACAATGATGCTGACGCTACTGATACCAGTATTAATCCTGATGCTGATGGATTGTCTGACAAAGAAACCCATGTAGATACTAAGCCTACAGAGCCGGCTGCAGTAGAGCCGGTAGTGGTCGAGGATAACTCTGCTGAGCTTGCCGATATTGAAGCGCAGAAGGCGCAGGCAGGCGAGGACTTCGACAACGGCGACATGACAAGCAAGGAATACCGTGCTGCCATTGCCGAACTAGAGAAGCGAGAGCGCGAAATTGAACGTGCTTCCCTCTTAGCAGAGGCCAGAGATCAGGCGGCGAAAGAGGCAGGCGACAAAGAATGGAAGCGAGTGCAGGGAGAGTTTTTCGCACGAGCAGAGAATAAGCGTTTCTCTGATGACGAAATCCTGCTTAGCGCACTGAACAACCAGGTTATTAAGCTGGCTCGTGGTGAGATGGCGAATGCAAGCGGGGAGGAGATACTGGCTGCAGCACGCAGCAGGGTGGCAAAGTCTTTTGGCATGGCTGAGGCAGTTAAGCCGGACAGTCGCCCGCAACGACCAAGCCGACCGCAGACGTTGCCTGATATTGGCGGGGCTCCTGCAGCTGCAGGCGAGCGACCACAAGACGGCAAGTTTGCACACTTGAATCGACTGACTGGCGAGGCACTTGAAAATGCTCTTGAAAGGATGAGCAAAGCCGAACTAGACGAGTGGGAGCGCTCATAACAATGGGCCTTCATCTGGATTTTGGGGTTGGTGACACAATCTGTATCGGTGATGCAGAGATTACCCTAACCCAGAAAATTGGCCGAAGGGCCAGGGTAGTGATAGAGGCTGACAATTCGATACCCATTACGCTCAAGAGTGGCGATGGGAAAGACAAGGTTTTCTCGGGTGGCCGAGAAAAAAAGCGCACGAGTGCTTAATTCAACTGAAATGAGGAACTACCAATGGGCATTACAGTAACAGGGGTCAATGATCCCAAGGCTGTGCGCAAATACTCGGCCTTTCTTGCAAATGATACGCCGAAAAAGTCTTACTTCACCTCGCGCTTTTCCGGCAAGGGTGCTGAATCTTCTACTCCGGTACAGATTCTCACGCAGCTAGAAAATGAAGCTGGCGACAAGATCACTTATGACTTGTCCCTGCAGATGGCGATGGAGCCGGTTGAGGGTGACGACATTCTCGAAGGCAACGAAGAAGATTTGAAGTTTGCCAGCGATGAAATCCTGATCGACCAGATGCGCTGTGGCGTGAACACTGGCGGCAAGATGAGCCGCAAGCGTACCGTGCATGACTACCGCAAGATTGCGCGCAAGCGTCAGTCCGAGTGGTGGGCGCGTTGCTTTGATGAGCTGCACTTTATGTATGGCTCCGGCGCTCGTGGTGTAAACGACGACTTCCTGTTCCGCTCAAGCTATGCCGGCTTTGCTGGTAATGCTTTCGCTGCTCCTGATGCCGACCATATCATCTACGGTAACTCAGCTGGCACTAAGGGCGCGATGATTGCCAGTGACGTAATGACCCTAGCATTGATCGACAAGGCTGTGGCCGTGTCGGAAATGATGGGCGGTGGCGTTGAACAGACTCCTGCTCTGCAGAAAATCATGGTGGATGGCGGCGAACATTACGTTCTCGTTATGAATCCGTGGCAGGCCCATGACCTTCGTACTGCTACCGGTGACGGCAAGTGGCTCGATATTCAGAAAGCTGCTGCTGCTGCAGAAGGCAAGTCTAGCGCCATCTTCAATGGCAACCTCGGCCTGTACAATGATGTAGTGCTGCATAAGCACAAGAACGTCATTCGCTTCAATGACTACGGTTCTGGCGCTGTTAAAGCTGCCCGTGCCTTGTTCATGGGCGCGCAGGCTATCGAAGTGGCCTACGGTTCAGCTAACGGCGAAACCCGTTACGGCTGGAATGAAGAAACCCGCGACAACGGAAATCAGGTTGTCATTACATCGTCCTGCATCCTTGGCTTGAAAAAGACTCGGTTCAACAACAAGGACTTTGGAATGATGGCGCTGGATACCGCTGCCAAAGATCCGCGCACCTAATAGGTACGACTGAGGCTTGTAATGAGCCTCACTCACCTAATCCATTGTTCTGGGAGTTTCAAAAATGGCTGCTTATAAAACCGCAAAGCTGACTCGCAATCAGCCTGCAAAAACAACTGCCCAAGTGGGTGTTGTTGCCGTTCGCGGCGAGTTTGACCTGTCTGCTGCTCTTGCGCTGAATGACACCATCGACATGGTAGAAGTACCTGCCGGTCATGTGCCGTTCGACGTAATTCTGGATGCTGACGACTTGGATACTGGCACTCCTACCATTACCCTGAGCGTAGGACTCCGTAAGGCAGATGGCACGACTGATGATCCGGTTACATTCATCACGGCATCGACTGTGGCGCAAGCTGCTGTCGGCATGGTGCGCATGACAAACAAGGCTGGCTTGCGCTGCGTGCCGGCTGCCGTGTCTCGTGCAGTGTATGTTACTGTGGCTGCTGCTCCTGCTACTGGCACCACCAGTGGCAAGATTGGCGTTACAGTGCTGTATCGTCCTGCTTAATAGCAGTTTGGTACACGGGGGGGTTGGCATAACGCCTCCCCCTTTTTTCTTTTGATGAAGGTGATGATATGAAGATCGTCTGCAAGGTTATCCGTCCTGGCGGCTCACTCGTTGAAATGCCCGATGGCAAGAAATATAACTTCAAGCCTTCGCCGGATGATGAAGATTTGCATATTGCCGATGTGGCTGACAAAGCGCACCAAGCAATACTGCTTGCTATTCGTGAGGCTTATGTGCCACTCGACCAAATTAACGACCCTGTTCCTGATGAAGAACTGGCACCACTTCCAGAAGTGCAAGCCGTTGAGTCATGGAGCAACAAGAAAACGATGACCTACGCCAAAGAAGTGCTTGGCTTGAAGGTTCCAGAAGATAAGACCGCAATTCTCGTAATGGCAGAAGCGCATGGTCTTAAACTGGATGCTCGCAAGGGCGCATCGCCAATGCTTCGCGCATTGATTGCCCATATCGGCATTGAAGATGATGAATTGACTGAGGAATAAGCAATGCTGGCTGGAGAACTGCTCGATAACGTCCGAAAGCCACTGAATGACCCGTCAAAGATAACTTGGTCAGACCCAGACTTAATTGGGTTCCTGAACCAGGCATTGAAGATGTTGATGGGTATTCGCCCCGATGCTGTGTCAACGAATGCTGTACTGACACTATCGGAGGGCTCCGAGCAGACTCTCCCCGCTGGCGGGCTTCGCCTCCTTTCAGTTTTCTGCAATGTGAATGCGCTTGGCGCTCTTATCGGGCCGGCCATTCGCAATATCGACAAGCTATCACTTGATGACGTTATGGCCTCATGGATTACAGCTAATCCGAGGCCGTCCGTTCACGAATACTGGTACGACGAGCGCAATCCTCGTCTGTTCTGGACTAATCCAGTGGTCGCAGGCACCAAAATCAGGGCTTATTACTCCGTCTCTCCCGCTGAAATAACAAGCGTATCCGATGCTCTCCCTGTTGAGGACTCGCTTTCGTCTGCATTAGAGGAATGGATGTTGTACCTAGCGTGGCGCGGCGACGACGAAATATCGCCAACTGGCCAGCGTGCTGGATTCCATCGCTCTGCTTGCTTTGAATTGCTTGGCTATAAGGCAAGTGCGGATATGGCTAGCTCACCAAAGGTTTCGGGGAAATAAGCAATGCGCACCTATCGCCTGATTGAAGATTTGCTTCCAATGGTATTGCGTGACTGCCCGCAGGTGCCACGAGAGGTGGCCATGCACGAATTGCGGACAGCCTGCATTGCCTTCTGCCGTAAAACACGGTACTGGCGCGAGGACATTGTTCCGGTTATGACGCAAATGGATGCAACCATCCAAGAGTACGAGGTATTTAGCCTTGCTCCTGAGTGCGTTCCGATTGCCACACTATCGCTCCAGGCCGATGGCAGGCCGCTAGAGCCCGTATCCGAGGACGAACTAGACCGCTCCGAGTCTAATTGGCGCACAAAAGAAGGTCGGCCAAGTCAGTTTATCTCAACGTCTGCCGCATGGGTTCGCCCTATTCCCATTGCCACCACTGCAGTAGTGAAGCTGACCGGAAAGATTGCGGTTGCTCCTGCCCGTGATGGCAACTACATAATTGATGATTTGTTTGAGAGCTATGGCGATGCTATTTCCTCTCTTGCCAAAAACTCGCTGATGCTGATGCCTGGCAAGCCGTGGACGAATGCCGAAATGGCTGTATATCACTTGCAGGTAGCAGACTTCGCCTCGTCTGAGGCTACCGCTACAGCATCCCGCAACTTCTCTGCAGCCCCTAAGCGGCGCTGCAAAGCATTCTGGTACTGATAATGGCCGTTCTTTCGATACGCTTACCGCAACTAGGCCTTCCCGCTGTCGAAAATGCGACCGTTGTTCTGTGGGATCGAACGAATGACACAAAAGGTACTATCGTACCAAGTACGGCGACCTACGTTTTTACCAGTGTAGCCGGCACTGCCACTGCCACACTTGTTCCTGCTGAACTAGGGCAGGTCAATGAAGTACGCATAGTGATTCGTGGCGATGTAGTCTTTTCCGCCACATTCTTTATGCCTGGCGCTGACGCATTCCTTGATGAACTACCGATGAATGTAGAGGGCGACCCCTACGCTGGCGATGACAAGTTTGTCGCCGGATTATCGACGATGCAAAACGATGGCGGCGGCGCTGAGCTATTTACCGGCGTTGTTCTGTCGGTCGCTCACTTGCGAACACTGCTAGCCGGAAGCGGTATTTCCATTGCTACAGTTGGCGATGGCATCATCATTACGAATACAAGGGCAGATGGCGCAAAGGGCGACCAAGGCATTCAAGGCGCAGCAGGAACCAATGGCACCAATGGCACCAATGGTCAGTCGGCCTATGCTCTTGCTGTTGCCGGTGGTTTTGTTGGCAATGAAGCTGCATGGATAGACTCGCTTCGTGGCGCTCAAGGCATTCAGGGCGCGACAGGCAATACCGGCGCGGCTGGCCAGTCTGCATACGCTCTGGCTGTTGCGCTTGGCTTTGTCGGCAACCAAGCTCAATGGATTGCATCACTGAAAGGCGTAAAGGGCGATGTAGGCAATGACGGGCCTCGTGGATATTCGGCTTACGAGCTTGCGGTTCAGAATGGCTATGCTGGATCTGAGGCTTCTTGGATTGCATCGCTCAAGGGGGATGCGGGCGTTAATGGCGTTAATGGCATTGATGGCCGCTCAGCCTACGAGATTGCTGTCGCTGATGGGTTTCTTGGCTCTGAGCCTGAATGGCTTGCTACGCTAGTGGGAATATCAGGCGTAACTGCATGGGACATGACAAACCTGACGGTTACTTGCAATAAGCCGCTAAACATGGATGGCGCTACTGCCATATCAAATGGCTTTACTGGCATTCCGACCGTTTCAGAATTATTCACAAAAGCCGCCTATATTGTTCAATCCGGCCTTGGCGCTCCTGAATCCTACGCTGCACTGAGCGCAATCAAGTTAGCATCGCCCGTGCTGACCGGAACAAGAGTGGTCGAGTGGGCAATTACCAGTGACGCACTATCTGGCGGCGCTGCTACTACCGCTGTAAAGCTGAGCATTGGCCTAGTAAAAGCATCCGCTCTTGCGTCTGCCGTTGGCTTTATCGAGCTAAACTACAAAGAAGATGGCTCCGTAACGGCTGTTCTGACGACCGACCTTGGCTCTAGTTCTGCCGTTACCCTTGCGTCTGCACCATCACACATATCACTAGCGTTCAATGCCGGTACTATTGCTGTTCGCGTTGATAACGTGGCGCAAGCATTCTCTGCCAGCACATACACTCCGACTGCTGACGCAACGCTTATTACTCAATTCGTAGAGCCTGCCTCTGTTACCGGCTTCGCATTCGGCAAGGCGTTTAGCGCAAAGCAATTAACTGCTGCCAGCGACTTCACGGACACCCACGCTGCAGGCGCTGCCGACCTTTGCGGGCATATCATTGGTGATGCCGGCCTGCCTTCTGGGCCCAATAGCGTGATTATCGTTAGCACAGCCGGCAACTACAGGACGCAGACCTATACGGATGGCGATATTCTTGTCGTTCATGCCGATGGCGTTAATGTATCAAAGACCGGAAATGCACTGAGCGTCTACACGGAAGGCGTAGTAGATGGCGGCACACAGCCAACGACACTTGTAATTGATCTTGGCGCTGCTGCGCTTACCCATGCAATCCTATCCGGCAATGCGGCGATCAGCTTTACCGGCGCTGTTGCCGGAAAGGTTTACTCCCATACGCTTGAAATAAAGCAAGATGGCATTGGCTCAAGGATTCCGACATGGACTGGCGTAAAGTGGTGGGGCGGCACTGCTCCCGTATTATCGACCGCTGCAAATGCAATCGACGTTCTTACCTTCTACACGCGAGACGGTGGATCGACAATAATTGGTGGGCTCGCCATAAAGGGTGCGGCCTAATGCTTGGCATTAAGGTGATGAGGCTTGTTCGCAAGCCAGAAAAGATGTGCAAGTACCCATTAAATGCGGCGCTGATTGATTTTACTGCATCAGGATACTTTCTAGTCGATGGCATTGCCGACATGAGCAACGATAACCAGACGGCATCGAGATCATTTCCTGCTGACGCATCCCCTGCAAAGGAATATAAATACATCTTTGGCACTCCGATGCAAAGATATGGGGAGACATTCCCATTTCATCCAGGCGCAGCTTTTGATGCCAGAATAGAGTCGTCCGACTTTAGCGGGTCAGTGGAATTACACTTAATATCAAAGGCATCTAACCAGCAAAAGGTCGGGTTTTATATTTCAATATCCCCTACTGCCTATAGAGTAGTGGTATTCGTAAATGACTCTCAGAAGTCTGATATTTACGTTCCGATGGGGCCGTTGCTTATAACAATGGCTTACGAGCCAGGACTCAACAGTATATTCAAGATAAATGGTGCGGCTCAATCAATATCAGGGTACAGCTTCGACAATACTGACTGCTACCTTGCCGGAAAGATAACCAGAGGCACTACTGCAGCAGGAGACTGCAGCGCATCGCTTACGCTGAATGTTGATGTAACCGATATGGCTCCGTACCTAGGGCTTAGCACTGTATGCGGAAACCCACTTTAGCCCTGACAATGAAATACCTGACACAATGGCGTGAACAAATAGGCTGATAACTGATATGCGCATTCTTCTCTCACAATTTGGCGGCATCTTCCCAAGGTACTCGCCAGAGAAGCTGCCAGAATTAGCCGCTCAAATTGCGCAGAATACAGACCTGCACACGGGAAACATTACGCCATTCAAGCAGGCCGGAACCCCTGTCGCGCTTACGACTACAAAGCCAATTCTTCAAACTGCCTATCTTTGGCGAGTCAATAACACTGAGTATTGGTTTCGATTCCAGCATGAAGTAGAGCTTGCCCGCTCGCCTATCGCTGATGATGAGAATAAGCGGATCTACTGGACTGGCGACAATCGCATGATTGACGCTAATGGCCTTGCCTACCCACAAATGAGCTATACGCCTCTCGCTTATACTGGTGGCACTGACTACCCAATAAACAGCTACCGCCTTGGCGTGCCTATCCCATCCATGCCGGTGAGCATTACGCCTTCTGGCGCTACGCTTGAGCCTGAACTTGCAGAGTTTCGCTCTTACGTCCGTACCTATGTAACTGATCTTGGGGAAGAAGGCCCGCCATGCGAGCCATCACCACAATTATCTGTTGGTCCTGGTCAGTCTGTCGTTATCACTGAGCTTGGCCTTAGCGCGGGCGATGGCACTGCTCGCAATATCACAAAGCAACGCATCTACCGCACCAGCACGGGCAATTACGGGGCTGCATTTCAGTTTGTGGCCGAACTTGCTATTGCTGATTCCACCTATACCGACTCAAAAAACAGTGATGAGCTTGTCGAGATCATGCCATCTACTGATTGGCTTGAGCCGCCTGTAGGATTGCGCGGCCTTCGATTGATGGCAAATGGCGTGATGATTGGCTTTGTCGGCAATGAAATATGCTTCTCTGAGCCGTACCTTCCTCACGCATGGCCGCCGCGGTACCGGCTGACGGTTGATTACCCCATTGTGTCGCTTGGTAGCTATGACACAACCATTGTTGTGGCTACCCAGGGCAGACCATTCATTATCACTGGCTCTCATCCTGAAAGCATGAGCCAGCGCGAGCTAGACCTGATTGAGCCGTGCGTATCTATGCGCTCGATGGTAAGCATGGGGCATGGCGTTGTTTATGCTTCAAGCAATGGGCTCGTCTACGTTACCGGCGCTGGCGCAAGACTTATCACTGAGGGCATTGTTACCCGAAACGAATGGGTAGCGTTCAATCCTGACACCATACGGGCTTGCGAGTACCGCCAGCAGTACATGGCGTACTATGGCGATGATGCCGGCACTGGCGGTGGCTTCTTTATGAATCCGCTGGCACCAAATACCGGCATCATTCAGCTTGAAGGCAATGCAAGGGCTGTGCATCGTGACCCGCTGAATGAGGATCTTTACCTTCTGGACTGGTCAAAAAACATTGCCAAGTTTGAAGGCGGAGCAAGCCCATTGCAGGCTGTCTGGCGCAGCAGGGTGATTGAACTAGACCGTCCTTCCAGCTTCACAGCATTGCGAGTGGAAACAGTGAGGCCGGAAACGACCGAGATTCGCATTTACTCTGATGATGTGCTTCATTCAACGACCGTCATAACTGACAATAAGCCGGTTCGGCTTCCTCGTATGGGCCGCTCCCGCAGAATTGAGATTGAGGTACGGACTACGGGCGATATTCGTTCTGTTGCCATAGCCGAATCCGTATCGGAGCTATGACATGGCTAATGATGAAACAAAGACACCATCACTTCCTAATCCTGCATCTGACCCAGAGGGCTTCATGCGGGCAGTGCACGAGACTATGGGCGTGCGTGAGGGCGTTCGCGGCAATGCGCTAGACCGTGGCGTTACCTTTCGTGACCTTGTTGATGCTGGCCTTGCTGCTCCTAATCGCTCGTTTCAGGGAAAGGGCCGTGTTCCAGCATCCAGCCTGATAAGCCCGAATGGTTCAGGCACTCAAGCTGTCGGC
>Ga0208916_10000262_pt1 | contig 26538 bp, 28 predicted proteins | sample DEB19_08_DNA_5_FD_184523 | JGI IMG/M metagenome (GOLD analysis project Ga0208916, IMG submission 184523) | Aqueous microbial communities from the Delaware River and Bay under freshwater to marine salinity gradient to study organic matter... | ecosystem: Environmental > Aquatic > Marine >... | reverse complement strand
CGGAGGTAGCGGGCTGCCCGGTCGACCTGTTGGACCTTCGTGCTGCGTCCACTGTGATGTAGTGCCAAGTGATTACCACCGGGCAACGACTTTGGGCGGCAGGGGTCGAGGCCGGTCTGTTTGAATGTTTTATTCTCAGCGAAAAGACCGCGCTGGACACGGCTCGCGCCCCGCTGCAGGCAGACATACAGTCCAGCGGAGTCATTCATGCTCGATGACGTCCTACTCAACAAAGCAGCCACCGTAGAGCGCTGCGTCGCGCGCGCTCGGGAAGAGTTTGAGCGTGATCCAGCGACGTTTGAAACTGACTTCACCCGGCAAGATGCCGCCACGCTGAACGTTCAGCGCGCCTGCGAGGCAGTGCTCGACATGGGTCAACACTTGGTCCGGAGAGAGAAATTAGGCGTACCCCAAAGCGCCAGAGATGTTTTTGAACTGCTCGCACGCGGCCAGTGGATTGAAGCCTCATTGGCCGAGGCCCTCAAACGCATGGTGGCATTTCGCAACATTGCTGTGCACAACTGCCAAAGCCTGCTGCTGCCGATTTTGGTCAGTGTGGTCACGCTCCATCTGGGGGAATTTCTAGAATTTACCCAGACCGTCTTGAAGCGCGACGGTAAGCAAGAGACCTGACACCTCGACGAAGCGACATGCTGCGTCTGCAACCTGAACGGGTCAAAGAGCCACGGATGGCCACGCTGCGCTCGCCATCCAACCCAGCCCGGCACTGGTTCCGCCGGGCTGTCCGCCTTTGAGTGGGCGGTATTCGCAACCGACCCAACCGTCCCAGCCGCAGGCGGCTGACACCTCGTCGATGACCTTGAACAGGTAGTCGTAGTTCATCTCACCGATGTCGGGCTCGTGGCGTTCTGGCACGCCCGCGATCTGAAAATGGCCGACCGCGCCGGTCGGCAGGTAGTGGCGGATTTTCATGGCGACGTCGCCTTCGACGATCTGGCAGTGGTACAGGTCCATCTGAACTTTGAGATTGTTGGCACCGACAGCGGCCACAACCTCATGCGCGTGGTCTTGGCGGTTCAAGAAAAAACGCGGCACATCGCGCGTGTTGATCGGTTCTATCAAAATGTCGCGGCCCCGCGCTGCCGCTTGCGCTGCGGCCCACTGCAAATTAGCCACATACAAGGGCTGCAAGGCGTCCCGCATTTGCCCGTCAGGCAGCAAGCCGGCCATCACGTGAATGCGGGGGCAATCGAGCACGTCGGCATAGTCCAGCGCCAATTGAATACCGCTGCGAAATTCAGCCTCGCGCCCTGCCACTGCCGCTGTGCCGCGGTCACCGGCTTTGTCCCAGCCATGAGCGATGCTGGCCGCGTCTGTGCCGCCCGGGGGCGCGTTGAACAGCACCTGCTGCAAACCGTTGTCGTGCAGTCTGGCCGCGAGTTCTTGCGGGCTGTAGGCGTATGGAAACAAATACTCCACCGCCTTGAAGCCGTCTTTGGCAGCCGCTTCAAAGCGCTCCAAAAATGGCAAGTCGGGGTACATCATGGAGAGATTGGCGGCGAATTGAGGCATGGTGCAAACAGACTTGAGGTTGTGATGGTTTGTTGGTTGAGGCAGTGCTCACCAGATGGCGTTGAAGGTTTGCCGGAGTTCGTCAATCTGCATCTCGCTCAAAGCCTTGGGCGGCGGCTTGCAGGTCAGCATCAGCTTGGCAGTTTCCTCCAATTCTTCCAGCGAGGCCATGGCGGCCGCCGGGCTGTCATGCCAGACGTTGGGGCCGAGTCGCTCCAACATGACTGCCCGAATCGGCGTACCGCGCTGACCGTAACGACCGATGGTTTGGCTCACCATCGCCGCCGCCGCCGGGTCACCCGGCCGGTGGTAAGCGATCAGCGGCACATGGCCGACCTTCATCACAAAGTAAGGCGTGACGGGCGGCAGCAATTCGGCTTCAGCCTTGTACGAATGCTGCAGGGTCAGCGCCACACAATGCGTGCTGTGGGTGTGAATGATGCAACGTGCGGCGGTATCAAACGGTGCCGTTGCGGCATAAATACTGCGGTGTAAGGCGATGGTTTTGCTGGCCTTGTCACCGCTGATGGGCTGGCCATTCAAGTCGAGTTTGGCAAGACGGGCCGGGTCCAAAAAACCCAAGCACGCATCCGTCGGGGTGATGAGGAATCCGTCGTCAAGTCGCACACTGATGTTGCCAGCCGTGGCGTGCACGTAACCGCGCTCAAACAGGCTTTTGCCAACCCGGCATATCTCTTCGCGGACTAAATTCTCTGCGCTGCTCACAGTGCGCTTTCAATGTGCAGTGCCGTGAAGGCTTTGCTGAAGAAGTCATCGGTGCCGAAGTTGCCAGACTTGAGCGTCAAGTGCAAGCCATGACCTTGCCCGTTAACGTCTGCCGCCAACTCACTGACGGCGTGACACCAAGGCACACCGGGGTCAATTTGCGGTCCAATTTGCATTTGCGTGATGCCAAGGGCCTGCACGCAAGCACCCGACGTTTCACCGCCGGCCACCACCAGTTGGCGCACGCCAAGCTGCACCAAACCACGCGCGATGCTGGCCATGCAATGCTCCACCAGCGTGCCGGCAGCTTCAGCGCCCAGCAGCACTTGCACGCTCTGAATGGCTTGCGTTTCAGCCGTGGAATACACCAGCACCGGACCGCCTGAGAGCAAGGGTGCAGCCCAAGCCAGTGCCGCAGCAGCGACATCATCGCCAGCAGCCAGACGCAGCGCATCAATAGCAAACGTCGGTCGACCCGTGCTGCGAAAGTGCACCACTTGCCGCAGCGTCGCCAACGAACAACTGCCGGACACCACCGCCTGCAAACCGCTGGCGGTTGGCAATTGCCCGGCCTGGCTCGACGGCAGCAAGCCGAAATTAGCCGGCAAGCCAATCGCCACGCCCGAGCCGGCCGTGAGCAAGCGCATGTCTTTCAAAGCCGGCCCCATGCGCAGCAAGTCGTCGTTGGAGACTGCGTCCACAATCGCTACGCCCACGCCGTCGGCTCGCAGTTGATGAATCCGTTCACGGACAGCGGCTTCACCCTGTGCGACCACTTGGTGGTCTATCAGCCCCACCTTGCGCCGCGTCTGCGACTGCAAGACACGCACCAGATTCGGATCGTTCATGGGCGTCAGCGGGTGGTTCTGCATGCCGCTTTCATTCAGCAGCACATCACCGACAAACAAGTAGCCCTTGAAAACCGTCCGCTTGTTGTCCGGAAAAGCCGGCGTGGCGATGGTGAAGTCAACCCCCAGCGCGTCCATCAGCGCCTCAGTCACCGGGCCAATATTGCCCTCAGGCGTACTGTCAAAGGTTGAGCAATATTTGAAATAAATCTGCTGCGCCCCTTGCGCTAGCAACCACTCAAGCGCCGCCAGCGATTGGCTGACGGCTTCAGCGGGTGCCACAGTACGCGACTTCAACGCCACCACCACCGCATCGACATCTGCAGCCAAAGAGCTGGATGGCACACCGATGGTTTGCACCACACGCATACCCGCACGAACCAAGTTGTTGGCTAAATCGCTGGCGCCTGTGAAGTCGTCGGCAATGCAACCGAGCTTGATGTTGGTCATGGCTTTTTAGGCAACTCGATGCCAGGGAAAATCTTGATCACAGCGCTGTCATCTTCGCGGCCAAAACCGGCCGTCGATGCCTGCATGAACATTTGATGCGCGGTGGCCGACAGCGGCAGCGGAAATTTACTGCTGCGGGCCATGTCCAGCACCAGCCCTAAGTCTTTCACAAAAATGTCCACCGCAGACAGCGGTGTGTAGTCGGCCGCCAGCACATGGGCCATGCGGTTTTCAAACATCCAACTGTTGCCGGCGCTGTGGGTGATGACCTCGTACAAAGCGTCCGGGTCAACGCCTTCGCGAAGGCCCAGTGCCATGGCTTCAGCCGCGGCGGCAATGTGCACGCCCGCCAGCAACTGGTTGATGATTTTCACCTTGCTGCCTGCGCCCGCTTGCTTGCCCAGTTTGTAGACCTTGGCGGCCATGGCGTTGAGCAAGGGTTCGGCGAGTGCGTACGCGGCGTCTGCGCCGGCGGTCATCATCGTCATCTGGCCGCTGGCGGCTTTGACTGCACCGCCAGAGATGGGCGCGTCAATGTAGAGCAAACCCATGTCGTTCAGGCGTTTTTCAAGCGCCACCGACCAGTTTGGTTCGACAGTCGAACACATCACAAAAACACTGCCGGGTTTCATGGCGGCGGCGCAGCCTGACGGGCCGAACAAAACGCTCTCGGTCTGCGCGGCATTGACCACCACCGAGACCACCACATCGCACGCGGCTGCCAAATCGGCGGTTGACGCAGCCGCCACGCCGCCCTCTTTCGCAAAAGCCTGCGCGGCCTCAGGGCGCACGTCATAAACATGCATCAAGTAACCAGCGCGCCTGAGCGATTGCGCCATGCCATTGCCCATAGCGCCAAGACCAATCAGGCCAGCAGTGATCGTCATACAGTTATCCTTGTCGTTATCTTGTTGGCTTGCTAGTTTTAACCGAGTGTGATTTTCGCAAAGACGGCCACACGCGTCCACTTGGCAGCGTCAGCGACCATGAAAGCGGTCATGGGCGCTGCACCCAGAAAACCGACCTCTGCACCTGGGTAAGCAATGAACTCAGTCAAACTTCAGTTGGCTTCTCTTGACGACCTTCGTCCATTTGTCGAGCTCGCGCGGAATTCGGCTCTCTACTGCAGCCACAGTCCCGCCCGTGATCACCATGCCCAGGGACTGAAGTTTTTCACGCACATCGGGCATTTGCAAAATAAGGTTGACCTCTTTGTTCAGCAACGCAACGATATCTTTGGGTGTCCCAGCAGGTGCAAACAAGGTGTAGTTGGTGGCAGACTCATAACCAGGCAAACCCGCCTCCGCCATGGTAGGAACATCGGGCAAAGTCGCTGCTCGTGTCGAACTGGCGACAGCTAGTACACGAAGCTTGCCAGACTTGATATGCGGTAGGTGTGCCGGCAAACTGTCAATAGCCATGGGGACACGTCCGGCCAACAAATCAGGAAGCAACTGGGTGGTCCCTTTGTAGGGAATATGAACCAAGTCGATGCCCGCCATTTGCTTGAACATCTCGCCGTTCAAATGCTGCAAGCCTCCAATGCCAGAGGATGCAAAACTAAGTTCGCCTGGCTTAGCCTTGGCCAACGCGATCAACTCTTTGACAGTGCGGGCTGGGAAGTCTGCCGGGACGACCAGAATCACCGTGCCGTAGCCCAGCTCTACGATGGGCGCGAAGTCTTTGCGTAAATCAAAAGCTAAGTTTTTGTGTACATGCGGCGCGATGGCGTAATCAGTGATGCTCCCGACCATCAAGGTGTAGCCGTCAGGCGCACTTTTAGCCAAGGCATCACCACCGATGGTGGCTGCGGCACCAGGCTTGTTGTCGACCACGATGGCTTGCTTCAATCTAGCGGCCAGACGTTCACCAATCAATCGCGCCACCGCGTCAACGCCACCCCCGGCAGGATACGGAGCGATCAACTTGATGGGTTTGTTCGGATAACTCTGTGCATTTGCCTGTGGCAGGGGGCTGCCCACACAGAGTGCGAGAGCAGCACAACACATCAACACACGACGCTTGGATGAAACAGACATTGCGCTTCCCTGATTGTTAAAACAGTTGCCAAGGCGCAGGATCGAAAATAAATTCACTCCCTTTTTTGCGCAACACACCAATTCCAGGGAACGGCAAATGAACGGCCGCAATGGGAATGGATTCTTTGACCACTGTGTCAAAAATGGACAGCCGTGTTGCACGAGCTTTTGACTGATCCCAGTCAAAAGCAACGGTGATTTCGGGGCGGGGAAACTGCACCGGGGCGACATGAACCGTGTCTCCGATAGCCAGCAGGCGTGCAGTGCCTGACTGAATCAAATAGCAGCTGTGGCCGGGCGTGTGGCCCGCCGCCTCCACGGCTTTGATACCAGGGGTGAGCTCTTCGCCCAAACTGAAGGGTTTGATCCGGTCGCCATAAGCAGCCACCGCGCGCTTAGCAGGTATGAATCGACCCTTTTGATTCTCAGGCGCCTTCGCCTCCACCTCCGGGCTGGTCCAGTAATCCATGTCCTCTTTGGCTATGCGCAAGATCGCATGAGGGAACATCCGCCCCCCTTCCGGCGTGACTGTGCCGTGCAAATGGTCCCCGTGCATGTGCGTGATGTAGACCTCGTCAATCTGCGAAGGGTCTACACCGGCAGCCGCCAAACACTCCGGCAATCGACCGGCCGTTGGGCCTAGCATTTTTGCGCCGCCCGCATCGAGCAACACCAACTTTTCTCCCGTGTTGACCAGGAAAGTATTTACCGGCAATCGCATCGGACCCTCAGGCCAGCCGCCAGCCGACAACATGGACTTGACCAATGCAGGATCAGCTTGAAGCACTGCAGGTGGAATTTCGATGAATCCATCCAGCATGCTGGTCACTTCAAAGTTGCCCAGTTTCATGCGGTGCACGCTGATGATTTGACTGCCTGCGATGGGCGCTTTGCCATGTGCAGCAGTGAACAATGCAGGCACGATGGTGAGCGCAGCACCTGCGGCACTTGCTTGTAAAAAATGCCTTCTATTTTGAGATATTTTCGATGTCATTTCGTGAAAATCCACAGTGTGAGGGGTTGGGCAGTGAAGACAACAGGACCACTTATTGGTCTGGTCATCATACAAATAACCCACCCCTTCAGTGCAGCGGGTTTACCCGAAAACAAGCCACAGGATGAGGCGCTCAAAATCCAGTCATGGCGAGCGCAGCGACTCAGCGCCTGACCGCCCCAGAGACCAAGCTGCTCGCCAGCTCCACGCCTTCTTGCGCCCAAAAGACCGGATCCGCCTGCTCAATGCGCTTGATGGCATTGTTCATGTGCGTTGCAGCTGCGCGGCGCGCGCGCGCGGCATCAGCGGCTTCAATGGCGCTGGTGATGGCCTCATGCTCGTTTTTAACTTGACGTGCAAAGTCACTGCGGCGGGCTTCGTTGGCGCGGGTCACGCGGGTCACACCGCGCAAAAACTGACGCAAATAGTCCAGCGTGCTGATTAAGAATGGATTTTTTGCAGCATCCGCGATGGCGCGATGAAAGTTCACATCTTCCTCAGCACCATCACCACCGGACGCCACCGCAGCGGCCAAGGCACTCATGCATTGCCTAATCTGCAGAAGGTCTGCCGCACTGCGTCGTTCAGCGGCCAAGGCGGCCACCTCCGCTTCGAGACCCCGCCTAACTTCAACCATCTGAATCACGGCCTGCCGGGAAACCGCCAAACTGGCGTCAAAGTTCAGTGGCGAAAACCCGGCGGCCCGAACAAACACGCCACTGCCCTGGCGCGACTCCAATAAACCCAGTGATTTAAGCCGTGACACAGCTTCGCGCACCACCGTGCGGCTGACGCCGAACTGCTGCGCCAACACGCTTTCGGTGGCGAGCTTGTCACCCGCAGCGGGTTGACCAGCACTGATCTGCACAGACAAAGCTTGCGCCACCTGCTCTGCCAAGCCAAGGTTGGGTTTGACAGTTTGAAATGGCGTGATCATGGGGTCGGACTGCGCGTAGGAACTTAAAAAACCAAGGTCTTCACGCCGTCTTTGGTACCCAATAAACACACATGGGCTTTTTGGAAAGCAAACACGCCCACCGTCACCACGCCCGGCCATTGGCTCACCTCGAGCTCGAATGCACGCGGCTCCAGAATTTGCAAACCGGTCACGTCCAAAATGTGTTGGCCGTTGTCTGTCACCAGCGGAACGCCGTCTTTCAGGCGCAGCGTGGCGCTGCCGCTCATGGCTGCAAACTGCTGCGCAATGCGTTGGGCCGACATCGGAATAACTTCCACAGGCAAGGGAAATTTCCCCAGGGTAGACACCAGCTTGCTGTCATCAGCAATGCAGATGAATTGGCGTGACTGCGCCGCCACAATTTTTTCGCAAGTGAGCGCCGCACCACCACCTTTGATCATGTTGCCGGCGTGGTCAATCTCGTCGGCACCGTCGACGTAAACGTCAAGCTCTTCGACGTCAGTCGCCTCAAACACCTTGATGCCCAAGGCTTGCAAACGCACAGTCGACGCGATGGAACTCGACACCGCTCCGGCAATGGTGTGTTTCACCGTGGCCAGCGCATCAATGAACTTGTTGACGGTCGATCCGGTGCCGACGCCGACCAGCATGCCAGGCTGGATGTAATGCAGGGCGGCTTGGCCGACGAGGGTTTTCAATTCATCTTGTGTCATGGGGGTCCGGGTAGTTTTTTGCGACAATCAGCCCTCTTGCCCACGCACGGGTCTTGCCCGCAAAACGTGTCGCTGTCTTGTCATTCAGCCGTGAATTATCCAATGTCCCTGCTCCCTTACGCTCTGGCCCGCCCTTTTTTGTTCAGCCTGGACGCGGAAACAGCCCACGACCTGACCATGGCCGCACTGGTGCGCACGCAACACACGCCGCTCAAGATGGCGTATTGTGCAGGCCGCATTGAAGATCCGGTTCAGGTCGCCGGGCTGACTTTTCCGAACCGCGTCGGCATGGCTGCGGGTTTGGACAAAAACGCCCGCTGCATTGACGGCTTGGCTGCGATGGGCTTTGGTTTTGTCGAAGTTGGCACCGTGACGCCGAAGCCACAGATTGGCAACCCGAAGCCACGCATCTTTCGTTTGCCCGAGGCGAATGCACTGATCAACCGCTTGGGTTTCAACAATGAGGGGCTAGAGGCTTTTTTACACAACGTTAGCGCGTCAACCTTCCGACAGAATACCCACGGCAAGCCGCCCTTGCTGCTTGGCTTGAATATTGGCAAAAACGCCCTCACACCCATTGAAAACGCGGTCGATGACTACTTGATTTGCCTTGACGGCGTCTACCCGCACGCCGATTACGTGACGATCAACATCTCCAGTCCCAACACCAAAAATCTGCGCGCCCTGCAAAGCGACGATGCGCTGGATGCGCTACTGGCTGCGATTGCCAAGCGCCGCGAAGCCCTAGCGCTTGAGCACGGCAAGGCGGTGCCTATCTTTGTGAAAATAGCACCGGACTTGGACGAGGCGCAGATTGAGGTGATTGCCGCGACCTTGAAACGCCACGCCATGGACGGCGTGGTGGCCACCAACACCACGCTCAGCCGCGAAGCCGTCAAAGGCATGGCACACGCAGACGAGGCCGGTGGTCTGAGCGGCGCACCGGTGCTAGAAGCAAGTAACCGCGTCATTCGTCAATTGCGCTCAGCGCTGGGCACTGGCTTTCCCATCATCGGTGTAGGCGGCGTCATGAGCGGCGCCGATGCCGTTTCAAAGATCAAGGCTGGCGCCGATGTGGTGCAAATTTACACCGGACTGATTTACAAGGGGCCGGGTCTGGTGAGAGAGGCCGCCTTAGCGATTCAGAAAAACGGTTAGGCGACCCTCAATCCGGCACAAACTTCAGCTTGAATTTGACTTCGTCTTCCGGCAGCTCCAACGTCACCAGTTGGCCCATCTTGTTGTCCTTCAGGCGGCAGGCAGCAAACAAGCTAAATTTACCTTTGAGGTAATAGCTGTCCATGTCGATCAACATGTAGGGATACGGCACAAAAACTTCGTGCTCAAAAATCAAACGGTGCAGGTTGCGCGGCGACGGGAAGAGTTTGTAGTCGTCGGTGGTGATGCTTTGTGCGGTGGCCATGCGGGTTGTGATCCGTGAAGTCTGTCATGAAGGCTGCGCGCTGAAGTTACGCATTGAAGGGAAGCGCGCTGTAAGCTAGGCGCTTATTTTCGCTCATGCGCCAATAACGCCCGATCTTCTTTTAAAAACTGGCGACGCAACTCGCCCTGCCCCATGAACGAACGCCTCGCCACGCCTGACAAGGAAGCCATCGCCCTGCTCGATCCCTTCACCGGTTTGGGCCTGCACCAGATTCAATTGGTGAACACCACTGCCCATGCGCAACAAGCCCTGCAAGCGCTGGCCGGTGCCCGCGTGCTGGGCTTTGACACGGAGTCAAAACCGACGTTCGAGCGGCATGAAGTCTCAGACGGTCCGCACATCGTGCAACTGGCCACGGTTGACCAAGGCTATATTTTTCAACTGAACGACGCCGGCTGCCGGCAAGCACTGGCGCAGTTGTTAGAGTCGCCGAGCATCACCAAAGCAGGCTTTGGTCTGGGGGACGACCGCCGCCGCATCATCAGCAAACTCGGGGTTGACTTGCAAGGGGTGCTCGACCTGAACATGGTTTTCAACCAACGCGGTTACCGCAAAGACATGGGGGTGCGCGGGGCTGTGGCGCTGATGTTCAACCAGCGCTTTCTCAAGTCGCGCAAAGCCACCACCTCGAATTGGGCCAAGCCCGAACTGTCGTCATCGCAGCTGAGTTATGCCGCCAATGACGCGTATGCGGCGCTCAGGGTTTATCTGGCACTCGGCTTGGCCGACTGATCGGCCGCCAACTTGGCCACGTGCGCGCCCAGCGCCAATGCGCTGGTCAGACCCGGCGACTCGATGCCGAACAGGTTGATCAGGCCTTGGATGCCGTGCTCAGTGTGGCCCTGAATCAGGAAGTCCCGCGCGGCTTCTTCGGGGCCTTGAATTTTGGGCCGGATACCTGCGTAGCCAGCGGTCAGCGCACCGTCTTGCAGACCCGGCCAGTACTTGCGCACCTCGGCATAAAAAGCCTCGCCGCGCGCCGCATCCACCACCAAGTCGTCGGGCGAGTTGACCCACTCGACGTCTGGGCCAAACTTGGCCTGACCGCCTAAGTCCAAGGTCAAATGAACCCCCAAGCCTGCGGCTTCAGGCACCGGGTAAATCAAACGCTCAAAAGGTGAGCGACCGACCAGCGTGAAGTAATTGCCCTTGGCGTAATGGCTGGGCGGCACATGGGCGGCAGCCAGCCCGCTGAAACGCCGCGCCAGCGTCTGCGCATGCAGGCCAGCCGCATTGATCAGCAAAGACGTTTGCAATTCGGTGCCGTCTTGCGTCACCACGGTGATGCGGTCGGCTCCGCAAGTGGCGGAAGCCACCGGCGAATTCAGCGCCACCATACCGCCGGCGTTCTCAAAGTCCCCCTGCAAAGCCAGCATGAAGGCGTGGCTGTCGACAATGCCGGTGCTCGGCGACAGCACGGCCGCGACGCAATTCAATTGGGGTTCCAGTGCTTGCGCTTCTTCACGCGTCAGCAGCACCAGGTCAGGCACGCCGTTGGCGGCAGCTTTGGCGATGATGGCCTGCAGCTGAGACACTTGCGCCGCGTGCGTGGCCACGATCAGCTTGCCGCAGCGGCTGTGGCCGATGCCGCGCTCAGCGGCGTAGGCGTAAAGTTGGTTTTTACCGTCCACACACAGACGCGCTTTGAGCGAGCCCTGAGGGTAATAAATACCGGCGTGAATCACTTCGCTGTTGCGCGAACTGGTGCCGGTGCCAATCGCGTTTTCGGATTCCAGCAACCAGACCTCGCGGCCTTGCAAAGACAGTGCTCTAGCCACCGCCAAGCCAACCACGCCCGCACCGATCACCACGGCATCAACCTGTTCCATCACTGTCCTTGATTGTCTTGATTTTGTTTGACTGCAGCGCTCAAAGCTGGCGCGGATCGGTATTGCGCAGCACGTCCACCAAGGAACGTAAATGGGCCTTGAGCGGCGCGTAGCCCGCGTTCAACTCGAAGGTTTTTTCGTCCATGTACAGCTTGCGGTTGACTTCAATCTGCACGCTGTGCCGGTCTTGCTCCGGCGCGCCAAAGCGGCGCACCAACTCGACACCTTTGTAAGGGTGGTTCAGCGACACCTGATAACCGAGACTGCTCAAATGCTCACGCACCAGCTGGGCCAGCGCCGGACTGCAGGTCGTGTGGTCGCGGTTGCCGATCACAAAGTCGGCATGCGCTTCACCCGGAAATTCGGTCGCATGGCTGGACGCAATCGCCGGCATGGAATGGCAATTGACGTGAATGCTGTAGCCGTGCTGGGCATGCGCTGCGTCAATCGCCTCAGACAGCGCCGCGTAATACGGCTGCCAGCAATTCGCAATGCGGGCCTGCACCTCGGCAACCGTCAATTTTCGATCATAAAGTGGGACACCGTCGTCAGTGGTGCGCCAGATCAAGCCCTTGCCCAGTCTGACTTTAGACAAGATTTTCGGATCTGTCGCCACACCGTCTGGCCATGGCGCATCCAACAGGCTGACATCCATTTCTGTGGTGTCGCGGTTGGCGTCCAAGTAGCTGCGCGGGAACGTCGCTTCAATCCAGTGCACACCCAGCCCTGCGGCGAAGTCATAAAGCTTGTCCACGTGCGTGTCTTCAGCGCTGCGCAGTGCCTGCAAGCTGCAGGCATACGCAAAATCGTCTGGATAGTGGGTGCCACTGTGGGGTGAGTCCAGCACCAGTGGGCTGCTGCCCGGGAGGTAACGAATGTAGGAAGTCATGCGGCTATTGTGGCTTGTGGCTGAATTGTAAAAACCAGAAAAAACAAAAGTGAGGACGTTTGTCCTACATACCAACTCCCTTAACGCCGACACGTCTGCAGCCACTCAATCCTGACAATGAAGTTTGAAGTTATTCATTGAAACGCTCTTTCATTTGAGCATTTATTTTAGGAGCCACTATGAACACCATACGCAAATTTTCAGGCATGACCTTGGCTGTTGCGGCTTTGGGACTGGGCATGACAGCGCAGGCCCAAAGTACCGGCACATCCGCAGGTATGTCGAGTTCGAATTGGGCGCCGGCAGTCGGCCAGCGTTACATTGGTTTGAATGGCGGCAGCACAGATCTCCGTTCAGGGGACAACTCCACCGCTTATGAAATCTACGCTGGTGGCATGTGGAACAAAAATTTTGGCTTGGAGATCGGTGCCACTGACTTCGGCAAAATTAACCGCCCGGGCAACTCGGTGGATGCCAACGGCTTCAGCATCAAGGTCGTGGGTGTTGTTCCGCTGTCTGATTCATTCAGTGCTTATGCCAAGCTGGGAACCATGTACACCCGCACCAAGGTGACGAGTGCATCCAGCGTGATCGACGACAACGGTTGGGGCGCAAGCTATGGCTTGGGGTTGAACTTCGACATCACGCGACAGTTTGCAGCCGTGTTGCAGTGGGACCAAACGAACATGAACTTAGCCGGTAACAGCGATCACATCAACACCACGTCTGTGGGTTTGAAGTACCGGTTCTGAACATTCTGATAGTTCTCATTGAACATCGGGAATTGAAGGCCTGCCGCCTTTATCAGACGGCAGGCTTTTTTGCACCTGACGTCATTCACCCCTATTGAAACTTATGTAAGTAAGTGTCAAAGGTGTCCAAAAAATGCGACAAATTGCCTTATAAGCCCTCAGAATAGGCCTTGTTACATATAGAAATCGAGCACCATGTCCCAACTCAACACCCGCCCTGACAAAATTCTGATCCTTGATGACGATGCACGCATTCGCGACCTGCTGCGCCGTTACTTGACCCAGGAAGGCTTTGAAGTCATTTTGGCTGAGGACAGCAAGGCCCTGAACCGCATCATGATGCGCGACGCAGTCGATCTGATCGTGCTCGATTTGATGATGCCGGGGGAAGACGGATTGTCGATCTGCCGCCGCTTGCGCGCAGCCAATGACCGCACCCCTATCATCATGCTGACGGCCAAAGGCGAGGACGTTGACCGCATCGTTGGTTTGGAAGTGGGTGCCGACGATTACCTCGCCAAGCCCTTCAACCCACGCGAACTGCTGGCCCGCATCCATGCCGTTCTGCGCCGCCGCCCTGCAGTTGAAGTGCCCGGGGCACCGTCATCTGATCAGGAATTGGTCAAGTTCGGCCCCTTCTCCTTTGACATGGGACTGCGCACACTGCACAAAAATGGTGAAGAGTTGCCGTTGACCACGGGCGAATTCGCCATGCTAAAAACGCTGGTGCGACATCCGCGTCAACCGCTGTCGCGCGAAAAGTTGGCGCAAATGGCGCGCGGGCGAGAGTTCGAGCCCTTCGACCGGAGCCTCGACGTCCAAGTATCGCGCTTGCGCAAACTGATTGAAGTGGATGCCGCTATCCCCCGGTACATCCAAACTGTTTGGGGTGTGGGCTATGTGTTTGTACCGGACGGTACAAACTGAAAATGTCAGTCTGAGGCAGTTCAAGGACTGCCTGCGTCGAATTGATAATACTTAAGCGGCACAATGCTTATTCATTTTATCCAATGCCCACGACCTGACTGATCCCAAAATGAGCCTGCCGAACCAGAGCATTCTGGAAAATTCCACCGCCCTGTCAAACGTTTTGCACAAGCCTGGCGTTAGCTTATTTTGGCGAACCTTTTTCTTTCTGGCGATGCTGCTACTGGTCTCCATCGTGACGTGGCTGCAAACCTTCAGCGCCCTAGAGTCGGAACCCAGAGCGATTCAAAACGCCCAACAAATTGCCTCTTTGGTGAACCTCAGCCATGCAGGGCTTCGCTACGCTGACGCCATAGCCCGCGTGTCTCTGATCAAAACCTTGGCGGAGCAAGAGGGTGTCCGTGTGTCTCCGCGCAAATCCAGCGATCGCTACATCCCGCTGGGCACTGACCCCCTGAGTCTGCGCATCAGCGACGAACTTTACAAACGCATGGGTAGCAGCACCGTGGTGGCTAAATCAGTCAACGGGCAGCCTGGGTTGTGGGTTGGCTTTCACATTGAAGAAGAAGCCTATTGGCTGCGGACTGATCTGGAAAGGGTTGGCCCCGCACGTAGCAGCACGTGGGCCATTTGGTTGACCACGGCGGCTGTCTTGTCATTGGCTGGCGCGGCATTTATCGCGGGACTGATCAACCGGCCGCTGAAGCAGCTTTCTTACGCCACAAGCCGCATGCGTGAAGGCGATTTTGATGCCAGCTTGCTGGATGAGCAAGCCGCCACCAGTGAGATTCGTGAAGTCAATATCGGCTTTAACCGGATGGCCGAGCAGTTGTCAAAGATGGAGACGGACCGCGCCATCATGATGGCGGGCATTTCGCATGATTTACGCACACCTTTGGCACGCCTGCGCCTGGAAACCGAAATGAGTGTGAATGATGAAAGTGCCCGCGCGCACATGGCCGCAGACATCACTCAGCTCGATGCCATCATCAACAAGTTCATGGACTATGCGAGACCTGATCAAACGCAACTTGAAATCGTTCAGCTAAACACAGTCGTCGAATCCGCGTTGTACGCTTTGTCAGACAACACGGACTTGCACGTCACCGTCAAAATCCCGCCGAACCTGACGGTGAAAGCCGATAAAGTTGAGCTTTTACGCGCCATCACCAACCTGCTTGAAAACGCACGGCGTTACGGCAAAAGCCCGGGTACGTCTTTCGCGACGGTCGAAATCGTCGCCAAAACAAGTGGCCAGTGGGTTCAATTGAAAATCCTCGATCACGGCGCTGGCGTGCCGGAGGACAGTTTGCGTCAATTAAAGCGGCCTTTTTACCGCGGCGATACGGCTAGAACTTCAGCCACCGGCGCAGGCCTGGGGCTCGCCATCGTCGAAAAAACCATCGTCAGCATGAACGGCGTCTTTTCGCTCGCCAACTCAGACACGGGTGGGCTGGCCGCACACATCAAATTGCCGCGCGGCTGACCAGCAAGACAACCGCCCGCGCCTCCATGCTCAGGCCTTCGCCAACCGGCCCCATCTTCTCGGCCGTCTTGGCTTTGACATTCACTTGATCAACCGCCAGGCCCAACGCGGCCGCAATGCGGTGCTGCATGGCCGGAATGTGAGGCGCTAACTTGGGGGCTTGCGCGATCACCGTGCTGTCGATGTTGCCAATCGACCAGCCTTGCTCAAGGACACGTTTAGCCGCTTGAACCAACAGAACGATGGAATCAGCGCCCTTGAATTGCTCATCGGTGTCCGGAAAATGCCGGCCAATATCGCCTAAGCCGGCGGCGCCCAGCAGCGCATCGGTGATGGCGTGCAGCAGCACATCGGCATCGGAGTGCCCCAGCAAACCGCGCTCATAAGGCACATGCACACCGCCGATGATGAGTGGCCGGCCGGCGACCAGCGCATGGGTGTCCCAGCCTTCGCCGATGCGAAATCGGGGCACAGCAGTGGCTGTCGTGGTTGTTGTCAATAAGGCAGTTTCAAGCAATGTCATGGTTCGGTTCAGGTTTGAATCAGCCTTGTCGGCTCAGCAAAATGGCCTCAGCCAAAGCGAAGTCTTCAGGGTAAGTGATCTTGAGATTGAGGGCGCTGCCTCGCACCAGTTTGGGCGACAAACCCAAGGCTTCCATCGCACTGGACTCATCGGTGACGGTCAGTCCGCTTTGGTTGGCTTGCGTCAAAGCTTGCAGCAAGGCACCGATGCGAAACATCTGCGGCGTCTGCGCCAGCCATTTGCCAGCCCGGTCCAAGGTGGCGCTGACCCGCGCACCATTCGCGCCCAGCTGTTCAGACTTGAGCGTGTCTGCCAAAGGCTGAGCCAACAAACCGCCGACCGCATCGTCACGGCAACTGCTGATCAAGTCCAGAATTTGTTCGGGCGTGACCAAGCAACGCGCCGCGTCATGCACCAACACCCAGTCGTTGGCGTTGGCACCGTCGGGCGCTGTCAACAGCGCCTGAAGCCCGTTTTGTACCGAGGCAGCACGAGTCGCGCCGCCAGCCCGCAGCAGCTGCTCGCCCTCGGCCTTAAAGCCCGGGAAGACGTTTTCAAAGTCGCGGTCATCCGGCGAAATCACCAGCCACAGCCCGGCCAACACAGGCCCGAGCGAGCGAAAGGCCTCAACTGTGTGGATGATCATAGGCATGCCGGCGATCGGCTGGTATTGTTTGGACAAACCTAAGACGCCGTCTGCGCTGGGCAAGCTGGCACGGCTGCCTTGGCCGGCGCAGGGAATTAAGACGAAAACACGGGAAGCCGACTCGCCGCCTTGAAAGTTGGGTGAATTTCGGGATTTTTCTACGTTATCGCTCATGTATTCATCATAGATTCTAAAATCTACTGCCCACTCTCATGTATCTGCTTGATGGTGTTTGGCATTGGCTCCGCTTTTTGTCTTTTTTCCGGTGTTATTGAGTACCCATGGATTTACCCAAACTCGCTCCTGGCAAACGTTTCACGCTGCCGCAACCGGTCGGCTCGGCCGACGCCCTGCTGCTAGCCAGGCTCGGCCTGCGCGAAAAAGCGCTGGGCAAACTCACCGCCATCATCACACCTGATGCGACCACGGCGCAGCGCCTGCTCGACGAGTTGGTGTTTTTTGCCCCTGAACTGCGCTGCGTGTTGTTTCCCGACTGGGAAACGCTGCCTTACGACGCTTTTTCACCGCACCAAGATTTGATCAGCGAACGGCTGGCGACGCTCTGGCGCATCAGCCAGCGCGACAAAGACACCGGCGCCGACCTGGTGATCGTGCCCGCCACCACCGCACTCTACCGACTCGCACCACCGAGCTTTTTGGCCGGCTACACCTTCGAGTTCAAGGTCAAGCAAAAGCTCGACGAAGCCAAGCTCAAAGCGCAGCTCACGCTGGCCGGCTACAGCCACGTCACCCAAGTGGTGAGTCCTGGCGAATACGCCGTGCGCGGCGGCCTGATTGACCTGTTTCCGATGGGCTCGCTGGTGCCTTATCGGGTTGATTTGTTCGACGATGAAGTTGACTCCATCCGGACCTTTGACCCCGACAGCCAGCGCAGCTTGTACCCGGTGCCTGAAGTGCGGCTGCTGCCGGGCCGGGAATTTCCGATGGACGACGACGCCCGCGCCAAGTTCAGAAGCCGCTGGCGTGAACTGCTCGACGGCGATCCGACCAAAAGCCGCATCTACAAAGACATGGGCAACGGCGTGGCCACGGCCGGTATCGAGTATTACTTGCCGCTGTTCTTTGAAGAAACCGCCACCGTCTTTGATTACCTCGGCGGCCGCTCAGAAGACGCCACCATCGTGCTGCACGGCGACCTGGAACCTGCATTTCAACGCTTCTGGCAAGACACCAAAGACCGTTACCGCTTGGTGCAAGGCGTGCCCGAAAGGCCGGCGCTGCCACCAGAATCTTTGTTTCTGAGCATTGAAGAGTTTTACAGCCGCGCCAACCATTACCCGCAACTCGCCTTGCGGGCTTCGGTGTCCGACGTGGCCGACAGCGCGCACTTTCAAAAGCTGCCGCCCATGGCGGTGGTGCGCGGTGCAGAAGACCCGCTGGGCCAACTCAAAAAGCACATCGCCAGCACGGCGCATCGCGTTTTAATCTTGGCTGAAAGCGACGGCCGGCGTGAAAGCCTGCTCGATTTCTTGCGCGCCAGCAGCGTCAGTCCGCCCGCCTTTGACTCGCTCGAAGACTTTCAGACCAGCCCCGAAAAGCTGGGCATTGCAACGGCAGCGCTGGCAGAAGGTTTCAGTTGGCCCGAAGACGCGATTGACTTCGTCACCGAGACGGAGCTCTTTGCCGCCGGCGTGACCATTCGCCGTCGCAACAAAAAGCAAGAACAAGTCAGCGATGTTGAAGCGCTGATCAAAGACCTGTCCGAGCTCAACGTCGGTGACCCGGTGGTCCACAGCGCGCACGGCATTGGCCGCTACAAAGGCCTGATCAACATGGATTTGGGCCAGGGGCCCAGCGAGTTTTTGCACCTGCAATATGCTGATGACGCCACGCTGTATGTGCCCGTCGGCCAGTTGCACCAGATCAGCCGCTACACCGGCGTCAGCGCCGACGAAGCGCCGCTGCACCGATTGGGCAGTGGCCAATGGGAAAAAGCCAAACGCCGCGCCGCAGAGCAGGTGCGCGATTCAGCCGCCGAACTGCTGAATATTTATGCCCGCCGAGCCGCCCGCGAAGGCCATGCATTCCGCTATTCACCGAACGACTACGAGACCTTTGCCAACGACTTCGGCTTTGAAGAAACCGCTGACCAGCGCGCCGCCATTCATGCGGTGATTCAAGACATGATCAGCCCACGCCCGATGGACCGCCTGATCTGCGGCGACGTGGGTTTTGGTAAAACCGAAGTCGCCTTGCGCGCGGCCTTCATCGCCATCACCGGCGGCAAACAAGTGGCCCTGCTGGCCCCGACCACGTTGCTGGCAGAGCAGCATTACCAAACCCTGGTCGACCGCTTTTCCAAGTGGCCGGTGAAGGTCGCGGAGATGAGCCGTTTTCGGTCAGCCAAAGAAATCACCGCCGCCATGAAGGGAATTGCTGACGGCACGGTCGACATCGTCGTCGGCACGCACAAGCTGCTGAGCAAAGACGCGAAGTTTCAACGCTTGGGCCTGCTCATCATTGACGAAGAGCATCGTTTTGGCGTGCGCCACAAAGAAACCATGAAGGCGTTTCGCGCCGAGGTTGACGTGCTGACGATGACAGCCACGCCGATTCCGCGCACGCTGGGCATGGCCCTTGAAGGCCTGCGCGACTTGAGTGTGATTGCCACCGCACCACAACGGCGCTTGGCCATCAAAACCTTTGTCCGTAGCGAAAGCAATGGCGTGATTCGGGAAGCTGTGCTGCGCGAACTCAAGCGCGGTGGACAGGTTTACTTTTTGCACAACGAAGTCGACACCATCCAGAACCGGCGCGAGAAGCTAGAAGCCTTGTTGCCTGAAGCGCGCATCGCCGTGGCGCACGGCCAGATGCCGGAGCGCGAACTCGAAAAAGTCATGAAAGACTTTGTGGCGCAGCGCTACAACCTGCTGCTGTGCTCGACCATCATCGAAACCGGCATCGACGTGCCGACCGCCAACACCATCGTCATGGCCCGTGCCGACAAATTCGGTCTGGCGCAGCTGCACCAGTTGCGTGGTCGCGTCGGTCGCAGTCACCATCAAGCCTATGCCTACCTGATGGTGCCCGACCTTGAAGGCCTGACCAAGCAAGCCAGCCAGCGGCTCGACGCCATTCAACAAATGGAAGAACTCGGCTCCGGTTTTTACCTGGCCATGCACGACCTGGAGATTCGCGGCGCCGGCGAAGTGTTGGGTGAAAACCAGTCCGGCAACATGCTTGAAGTGGGTTTTCAGCTCTACAACGAAATGCTCTCCGAGGCCGTGCGCTGCCTGAAAGCCGGCATTGAGCCTGACCTGCTGAATCCCCTCCACGTCGGCACTGAAATCAACCTGCATGCGCCCGCCCTGTTACCCGACGACTATTGCGGTGACGTGCATTTGCGCTTGAGCTTTTACAAAAAACTCGCCGTCGCCAAAACCGCCGATCAGATCGACAACCTGCTCGAAGAAATTGTTGATCGCTTTGGCAAGTTGCCGCCGCAGGGCCAGACGCTCATCGACATGCACCGCCTGCGTGTGTTGGCCAAACCGTATGGCGTGGTCAAGGTCGACGCGGCACCGGGCGTGATCCACATCACCTTCCAAAAAGACCCGCCGATCGAAAGCTTGGCGATCATGCATCTGATCCAAAAAAACAAACACATCAAGCTCGCCGGCAATGACAAACTGCGCATTGAACGCGAACTCCCTGAGCCGAAAGACCGGGCCCAGATGGTCCGTGATGTGCTGCGTTCGTTGGGCCAGCCCCGGGTTGAGCCTGCCCCTGCCGTGCCAACAAAAACCGCTTGAAACATCACCTGGCCACGCCCTCAAAATTGACCTCCATGACAAGCCACAACACACCCGAACTGACGGACACGTCCAGCCCCTACGCTGACGGCCTTGACGTCAAACCGGGCGTTATAAAACGCCCGCTCAGCGACTTCAAACTGATCGCTTTCGACATGGATTCGACGCTGATCAACATTGAATGTGTTGACGAGATTGCTGATGCGGTGGGCCGCAAGGCTGAAGTGTCTGCCATCACAGAAGCGGCGATGCGCGGTGAGATCACCGACTTCAAAGACAGCCTGCGCCAGCGTGTCGCGCTGCTCAAAGGCGTGCACGCGGACAGCATGGAAAGCGTCTACCGCGAACGTTTGCGCTTGAACCCCGGTGCTGCAGCACTGGTCGAGGCCTGCCAAAAGGTGGGGATGAAAGTGCTACTGGTGAGTGGTGGCTTCACGTTTTTCACAGACCGTGTGCGTGACGAACTGGCGATTGATTTCACCCGCTCCAATGTCCTCGACATCGAGGATGGCGTCTTGACCGGCCGTATGCTGGACCAGCCCTGGGGCGATATTTGTGACGGCGAAGAAAAAAAGAAAATGCTCTTGCAAACCTGCGCAGAGTTAGGCATCAGTCCGCTGCAAGCGATTGCCATGGGCGACGGCGCCAATGACCTGCCGATGATGAGCGTGGCGGGTCTGTCAGTGGCCTACCACGCCAAGCCGCGTGTGCGCGAACAGGCAATGGTGGCGATCAACCAAGGCGGGCTAGACCGCTTGCTGGAAGTGCTCGAGTCTTAGTTTCTCGTTCCCAGGTCGACTCAGCCAAACTTGCGCGCAGCATCGATCGCCAAACCCGCCCCAATGCTGCCAAACAAGTCGCCTTCGACGCGCTGCGCTTGGGGCAGCAGTTCGCCAACGCTTTGGCGTAAAAGCGGCACACCACTTGAGCCGCCGGTGAAAAACACCGTGTCGACTTGATCGGCGGCGACCTCGGCATCGCGCAACAGTTGGTTGACCGTCTCGCCGATGCGGCCCACCAGACCCGCGATGGCATGGTCAAAAATGGTATGCTGCATACGCACATCTTTTGCTCCGCCAATGCGGCTCAAATCCATCAGCACTTCAGACTCTGAGGACAAACTGATCTTGGCCGCTTCGACCTGCATCGCCAGCCAATGGCCATCTTTTTGTTGCACTAAATTTTGCAAGGCTTGCAATTTTTCAGGCTCGCACCCCTCCCGCGTCACCTCGACAATCTGCGCCCATGCTTTGCGCGTGTAGGCTTGGTTGATGGTGTGCCAAGTAGCCAAGTTGAAGTACGGTGACGAGGGGACTTGCAAGCCACTTTTGAGTTGGCTGCCCAGCCCCAGCAAAGGCATCACACCGGCCAGGCTGAGGTGTTTGTCAAAGTCGGTGCCGCCAATGTGCACGCCCCCGCTGGCCAGAATATCGTCTTTGCGTTCCTGCTTGCCCGCTTGCTCAGGGCCCAGTCGAACCAGTGCAAAGTCAGACGTACCGCCGCCAATGTCAACCACCAGCACCAGCTCTTCGCGGCTGATTTGAGACTCGTAATCAAACGCGGCGGCAATTGGCTCGTACTGAAACTCTATGTGACGCAAACCCGCCGCGCGAGCGATCTCAGCCAGTGTGTTTTCGGCCACCTTGTCGGCTTGCGGGTCGTCATCGACAAAGAAAACCGGACGCCCCAACACCGCGCTGCTGAAACTTTGTCCGGCTGACACTTCGGCGCGGCTTTTGAGCTCGCCAATAAAGAGCGCTAGCAGCTCCCGAAACGGCAAGACCCGGCCTGCAACTTCGGTGAAGTCGTCCATCAAAGAGGTGCCGAGTAGGCTTTTCAGGGAACGCATCAGGCGGCCTTCATCGCCGATCAGATAGTCGGCTAATGCCGCCCGGCCATAGCTGGTGACGCTGTCTTCTGCGTGAAAAAAGACCACCGACGGCAAGGTCAGCTTGTCGCCTTCCAGCGCCAGCAGCGCAGCTTGGCCCGGCCGGCTCCAGCCAACCGTTGAGTTTGAAGTACCGAAGTCAATGCCGCAGGCCTGGGCTGCGCCCCTCAAATTCACCATCGCTGTCAGCCCGGCTTCTTGAATTGCTTGTCAGCCCAAGCGATAGCGCTGCTGCGGTTGAGCTTGAAGGACGCAGCCACACGCACTTCTGCCAGCAACTCGCCATCGTCGTCATGCGCACTCAGCGTGCCGTAGGGATTGTCTTCGTCAGGCACGATATCCAACGACACCGTGACGCGCGCAGACCCAGCGGTGACGGTGATGCTCTGGTGCAGCGAGGCATGCAGTTGCTGCTCTTGCCGGCGCACAAATTCAGAGGCGGTCTTCACCAAGGTGTTGAAGGCGGTGTTGTCGAGTGGCTTGGGATTTTTCTTGTCGCGGCCCATGGTCCAAGGCCCGATCAAGGCCGGCTCAGGCTCGCCGTCTCTGGTCATCGCCACCGCCCAGCCATCATCGTCTTCATTTTTCAGCACCCGTGCGGTCCAGCCGTTGTCTTGCCACAAGCGCGGCTGCTGGACCAGTTCGGGTTCTTCGGGCGTGGAGGAGTTATCGAATGGATTCAAGGGGGTTCAAATCAGGTAAAAATGAGTCTAAGCCTCAGGGCGCTCGATTCTAAAGGTCTTATGACACCACCAACACCCTCCAAGCCCACGCTGCACATTGTTTGCCCGCACTGCCAAACCACCAACCGCGTCGCCAAGGCCGATCTGGGTAAATCAACCGACTGCGGACAATGCCACCAAGCGCTGTTCAGCGGCCAGCCCGTGGCCATGACGGAAGCGGCTTTTGACAAACACTTGCAGCGCAATCAAATTCCGGTGTTGGTGGATTTCTGGGCCCCGTGGTGCGGGCCATGTCGCCAAATGGCACCGGCCTATGCGCAAGCCGCGCAGCAACTGGAACCGCAGGTGCGGGTGGCCAAGGTCAACACCGAAGACGCTAAAAACTTAGGCGCACGCTTCAACATCCGCAGCATTCCGACCTTGGCGCTGTTTTTAAATGGCCGAGAAATCGCCCGTCAAGCGGGTGCCATGGGCACGGCTGACATCGTGCGCTGGACACAGTCACAGCTGGCTCAACACCGCTGAACTGATTTCAGGCGTCTTCACCAGACGTTTGCTGAGCCGCCGCACGCAGCTTGTCTTTCTTGCTCGGCCGCTTGCCTTTGATACCGCCGGTGGACTCGCCCGCTGCACTGCGGCTTTCAGTGGCGGCCAGCACCGGGGCCACGTCAGTCGGCTCAAAACCGGGCACTTGCTCGCGCGGCACACTCAAGCCTTGGCGCTTTTCGATCAATCGAAAATGCGCTTCGGTGGCGGGGCTGACAAAGCTCACCGCCAGCCCAGACTCGCCAGCGCGCCCCGTCCGGCCAATGCGGTGAACGTAGTCCACCGCCGAGCGCGGCAAGTCGTAATTGACGACCACCGGCAACAACGCCACGTCCAAGCCGCGCGCCGCCACATCGGTCGCTATCACCACTTTGACATCTGAGTTTTTAAAGTCGAGCAGCACTTGTGTGCGTTTGCCTTGGCTCAGTTCGCCATGAAAAGGCTCGGCTTGAAGGCCGACTTTACGGAGCTTGTCAGCCACCATCTCGGCGGCGTGTTTGGTGGCCACAAAAACCAGCACACGGCTCCATTTTTTTTGCGCGATCAGATGCCGCAGCAACTGGGTGCGTCGGCTGCTGTCGACTTCAATCGCCAGCTGTGCAATGGCGCTGATTTCAAGCACCTCGGGCAGCACTTCAACACGCGCCGGAGACTGCAGCAAGCCAGCCGCCAAAGCCTGTACGGGCGCAGGCAAGGTAGCCGAGAAAAACAGGTTTTGCCGGCGGGCGGGCAGCAAGGCCAAAATTCGCTTGAGCTCTTCATCAAAACCGAGGTCGAGCAGCCTATCAGCTTCGTCTAGCACCAGCGTCTGCACCGCCGACAAGTCAAGCGCGTTGTGGTCAATCAAATCCAGCAGACGGCCGGGCGTCGCGACTACCCAGTCGGTGCCGCTGCGCAAACCCATCATCTGCGGGTTGATCGAAACGCCGCCAAAGACGACGGTGACTTTGAGCTCAGGCGCCACTTGCAGCGCCAGCAGGCGTGCGACCTCGCCAATCTGCACGGCCAACTCACGTGTCGGCACCAATATCAGCGCCCTCACCCGCCTAGGCCGAGTACTCGGAACAGCCGCCAACATTTGCAGAATCGGCAGGCAAAACGCCGCCGTCTTGCCGGAACCGGTTTCAGCCGACGCCAGCACGTCGCGGCCCGCCAAAATCAGCGGAATAGCCTCGCGTTGCACCGGCGTGGGTTCGGTGAAATTCAGGCCCGCCAAAGCGCGAAGAAGGGTCGGCGACAAGCCGAGTGTTGAAAAAGACATGCTGGTGGGGTTTTAAAGCTGAAGTGAAGCCGTGAGTGGCTTTTTAGTAAGAGCGAATGGGTCAAGTTTACGCGCCTGCCCATCGGACCTGCGCGTGCGGCCGCATAATCATGGCCTCCTGACAGTCTGGCGCCATGGCGCTGTACTGCATCCCTCTGCGCTAGACCGCAACCCAACCAAAATAAAGGCGCCCGTGAGAAAAACGTTCAAACTTCAGGTCGAAGGCAAAAACCCGGACCGCGTGCTGGACGCCCACAAACACGAAATCCGCAAGTACGTCAAACGCCAAAGGCGCGTGCCCTTGCCCGCCGGCGTGGATTTTTGGGACTTCGACTGCAAGTTCGGCAGCACTGAAGAATCCGCTGAAGTCGTGCATTTGGCAGAAATCATCCCGCGCATCGACGCGGCTGTGGCTGAAGGCGCAGACCAATTTTTTGTCGAGCTTGTGGCCAAAGACGGGGTCCGCAGAGTTCGCCCGGCGGGTGAGTTGCCAGCGCATCAACACGACGCCTTCGACGAAGGTGACGACGACCTCACGCCCTGATGTCAAACTCCGCCTCGCCCATGTAGCGATGCGGACCCAAGGCCGCTGTCAATGCGGCCGATTCAGCGGCCTGCCACTGGTTGAAAATTTCCAACTCTTCGGTGCTCAAGACATCCGCTGACGGCGACTCGCCATACACGGACACCAGTTTGCGGTACATCGAATACACCGGCAGCACCAGCGAAGCGTCTCCCAAGGCGTCATTCAAGGCCTTGCAAAAACGCTTCTCTGCCGCGCGCTTTTCAAGCTCGCTGACATCTTCATAGGCAAACAAACGAACGCTGTAGCTCACGGGGCGGCAACGTCCATGCGGCGGCGCAGGCGATTAGCCTCGTCCATGTCGCCGGCTTGCTCTGCGCGCAAGGCCTGTACGCCCAGCCAAGCCAGCAAGGGGCGACGCCAGCCTTGGGCCGACGCGGTCTCTACGGCTTGCGTTAAGACCGCTGGACTGGCTTGCCCCGTGCGCATCAGCACGCCAGCGCCCACCAGTCGTGACAGCGGCTCGTCCATGGCCTGCATCACGCTGGCTTGTGCTGTGGGCGCAGCCGCGGCCAAGCGTTGCTGAGCCGCCGGCAGCAGCGCTGCGTTCTGAGACGTGGCGCGTCCGGCTAAGTAGTCGGCATAGGCTTGGTCAGCCGCCGACGCATCGGTGCGCAGCAACTCAAAACCGGCACACGGCTCCAGCACCAAACTGGCCACGCGGGTGGCGCAGCGCAGCAGTTCCAGCCGGGCCAAAGCGTCGGGTCGGCCGGTGCTGGACAGCGCCTGCCTAGCCTTGTCAAACTCCAGCACCTCAACCCGCGTGTTGCCTGTCAAATAAGCAGTGATGAAACGGTCGCTGGCGCTCTTGGCGCTGAGTTGCCAGTCGGGCACGGCTGGCTGACTGGCGCAGCCTTGCAACAGCAGCAACAAACTGACAGCGGACGCAAGGGAAAAAAATCGAGAACAAAAAACGGTCATGGCAATTTCACCTCAGTTTCACGGGCAAACGGCCATTTTCGATTGATCTCATTGACCAAACTTTCGACCTTGATCAGGCTGCTCTCCACCTCAGCGCGCAGTGTGCCGAGATCTGCTGTGGCGACTCGGGCATTGGCACCGACAGCCTGTGCTTCGACCAGCACC
>Ga0208916_10000261_pt1 | contig 26552 bp, 26 predicted proteins | sample DEB19_08_DNA_5_FD_184523 | JGI IMG/M metagenome (GOLD analysis project Ga0208916, IMG submission 184523) | Aqueous microbial communities from the Delaware River and Bay under freshwater to marine salinity gradient to study organic matter... | ecosystem: Environmental > Aquatic > Marine >... | reverse complement strand
CTCCACGCTGTAGCCCATGCGGCGCGCCATCTCGGCCTGCCACACAGCGCGCAACTGGAACCTAGGCCGGCTGCGGGCGATGGCTTCGGCGCGCGCCAGAATGACGTCGTCGGGCTGGTCTAGGTCGATGGCTTCACGCAAGGGTTGTTCGCAATACCACGGCGAGTCCATGAAGACTTCCAACCGGTTACCTTCAGGGTCGCGGAAATAAATCGACACAGCATTGCCGTGGGTGGCGCAGAGCAACTCGGTGACGTCGGTATCGGCGGCGACGCGGTCGCGCATCAGCCGCAGTGTGGCCAGATCAGGCACCCGCAGCGAGATTTGGTTGATGACGTTGAAGCTCAGGTCCACCGGCCGGCCCGTCGCCAGCACGATCTGGTGGTGCTCCGACGGGTCGCGGCTGAGAAACACCAGCTTGACGGCACCGAGGTCGCCACGATCTGTCTCGGTGAAGCACATCACGTCTTGGTAAAAACGCGCCATGCGCTCCAAGTCGCGCACATAAAAGCCCATGTGGCTGAAGACCAGTGAGTCGCGCTGGCGCAAGCTGGGTGTGGGTTGTGTCATGGAAGTCCCAAGTGTCTTGAATGAAAACTGAACGGATTATGCCGTCATGATTTCTGTAAATTATGCGTCAATTCTTATAATTTGACAATTTGATTAATTTATCTAAGAATGCGGTGCGGGCAGTTCAGATCGATTGCCAGGCCAAATTTCACCTACATCCGGAGACATAAAAATGAGCAGATTCAATCCATTCAATCGACGCGCTTGCCTAGCGGCGATCAGCATTGCCCTTTTGGCCGCAACGGGCGCTCAGGCCCAAAGTTATCCGACCAAGCCGATCCGGCTGGTGGCACCCTTTCCAGCAGGCTCCGGTCCGGATGCGAATGCACGAGAAATCGCCGCTGAACTCACCAAAATTTTGGGTCAGACGGTGATCGTCGAAAACCGCCCCGGCGCTTCGTCCATCATTGGCACCGATGTCGTGGCCAAGGCGGTTCCGGACGGTTACACGCTGCTGGTGGGAACCACCAGCTCAATGTCGGTGTTGCCCCACATGTACGCCAAGTTGCCGTTCAATTCGGAGCGGGACTTCGCGCCTATCAGTCTGCTGGGCATTCTCAATACCGGACTCATTTCCCATCCTGGAACGCCGTTCAAAACGGTGCAAGAACTCATGGCTTACAGCAAGGCTCAACCCGACACTGTGACCGTGGCCACGCAGGGCATTGGCAGCTATTCGCATTTGTCGGGCGAGTGGTTTGGCGCTGGAACGGCTACCAAGCTCAAGTTTGTGCCCTACAACACCAGCAGCCCTTACAGCGACCTGCTGGCCGGGCAGATGAACATCATGTTCGACGGTTTGCCGGCAGCGGCGGGCAATATTCGCGCGGGCAAACTCAAACTGTTGGCGATCACGGGCAAATCCCGTCATCCCGCCTTTCCGGAGGTGCCGACTTTTGCGGAGGCGGGCTTGCCAGATTACGCGCCCTTGGCATGGCAAGGCTTGCTGGCACCTGCGGGCACACCTGCAGCGATTTTGGAAAAACTCAGCGCCGCCATGCTGAAGGCGACTCAAAACCCAGTGCTGGCTGAAAAATGGCGTCAGTACGGTGGTGAACTCAAGGCCACCACGCCCGCCGAATTTGCAGCGTTCATGAAGGCCGACTCTGCCAAGTGGGGGCAGGTGGTTCGCCAAGCCGGCGTCAAGCTCGATTGACTTTGTGCGCGGCGGCTCAGGGTTAAACGCTATGGAGTCTGAGCGCCGCCGAACCAACAATGACGCAACGATTTTGGAGGTTTAAAGGTGTTTAAAAAATTCCTGAATGGGCACACTCATGTGGCCGGCGCTGGCTTCGTCTTGGCTTTGTTTGGCGGAGTCGCTGGTTTGACTGGTTTTGCTGCGCCAGCGGCCGCGCAAGACGGCTACCCCAACAAACCCATCCGTCTGCTGCTCGGCTTTGCACCCGGCGGCGGCAGTGATGTGGTGGCTCGGTTGGTCGCCAAGCCGCTGGGCGATCGTCTTGGCCAAACGGTGGTGGTGGACAACAAACCAGGCGCTGGCGGCAACATCGCGGCTGACATGGCTGCGAAGGCGTCGCCCGATGGCTACACGCTGGTCTTGTTGCCGAGCGGCCACGCCAGCAACGCCGCCATGAAAAAGTCGCTGCCGTTTGACCCGGTGAACGACTTCGCTTGGATCTCGACCATCACCACCTACCCGCTGGCGCTGTCGGTCAAGCCCGATTCGCAGATCCGCTCGTTTCAGGACTTCATGCAGCGCACCAAAGCCGAGCCGGGTCGTTACACCTACACATCGGTAGGGGTTGGCACGGCCATGCACTTGGTGGGCGAATGGATCATGGCGGAAAGCGGTGGCGCGGCCGTGCACGTTCCGTTCAAGGGCGGCACCGCAGCGTTGACTGAGCTGTTGGCGGGCCGAGTCGATGTGATGATCGACACCATGACCGGCACGGCGCCCTTGCTCAAGGACAAGCGCTTGCGCGGCTTGGCCGTCACATCGCCCAAAGGGCAGAGCAATATGTTTGGCGTGCCCAACGTGGCGGACACTTACCCACGGCTGGTGTTTGAGTCTTGGCTCGGCATTGCAGCACCGCCCGGCACGCCACCAGCCATCGTGGCCAGATTACAGCGCGAACTCAAAGCCGTGATTGAATCCCCCGAGGTCAATCAAAAGCTGACCGACTGGGGCGGTCAGCCGCAAGCCAGCACGCCAAGTGAGTTCAAGGCGCGGGTTGAGAAAGACATTCAGAACTTGCGCCGGGTGGTGGCTGACAGGCGAATTGAACTGGAGTGAGGCCTCTTTGTCAGGCTATCATTTTTAGCTTATTCCGAGCGAGCTTGCTGACTGCCGAATGGAGCGCACCATCTTGGCGGCAAGTGGGGGCAGCTCGGTGTCGCGCCGCGTGACGATCCCAATCGACCGTTCTGGTGCGCCAACCAGCGAGGTGATGAACAGGCCGTCGTCCAGCATGAGTTGCGCGCCAGACAGGGGAAGTACAGCGACGCCGCAGCCGGCCTTGACGAACTTGGCGATCGACGTCAGGTGGGTGAGCTCCATGCAGGGCCGGAACGACAGCCCCTTGCTGATAAAGGCTTCTTCGACAACTTGGCGTGTGCCTGTACCGTGCGGCATGGTGATGATGGGCAAGGCGCCGATGGCTTCCTCTGACCAAGAGCGCAGTTTGCGAACGTTGGGATGCTGGCCAGACGACAGCAAAACGAAACGCTCGCAGACGATTTCCTCGTAGTCCAAATCCCTGTGAACGACATCGACGCCGGTCAAAGCCAAGTCAACTTTGCGCGCGCGCAGTAAATCGAGCGCCTGGTCGGTGAACACATCATGAATGCGGATGAATGCGTTGGGCATTTCGGCGCGCAAGGCCGCGACCGGCCCCGGCAGAACCATGGCCGCCAGTGTCGGTAGGGCAGCGATAGACAGGCGCTGAATGCGGCGCCGTGCGACATCCTCGAACTCCGCGAGGCCGACCGCGAATTCCTGCGTCAGCCGAATCGCCACACCGACCAGTGCTTCACCATCAGCGGTTAACTTGACGCTGCGGGTGGTGCGCTCGAAAAGCTGGATGCCGACTTCTTGCTCAATCTCGCGCACGATCTTGCTCAAGGTCGGTTGAGCGACACAGAATTGTTCTGCCGTGCGGCTGAAGTTCAGCGATTGGGCGAGCGACACAAAAATTCTCAGTTGGCGCGGCGAGACATTCATTCCTAAAGTCTATCAAACTGGGCAAATAAGCTATTTCTCAGTGCTGACGCTAATTCATATACTTTCAAATCAAAAGTAAAAAAGGAGACAGTGTGCTCAAACTGAATGGAAAAGTGGCGTTGGTGACGGGTTGCGGGACGGTCGGTGAAGGCTGGGGCAATGGCAAAGCTATCTCTGTCCTGCTCGCGCGTCAAGGTGCTAGCGTCTATGGTTGCGACCTGAACGAGGAGGCTGCACAGGCTACCAAAAAAATCATTGAAGCCAAAGGAGGTGTGGCGCATGTCGAAGTCTGCAACGTGACGAAGGCCTCAGAAGTCAAAGCCTTGGTTGGGGCTTGCGTGGCCAAGTTCGGCCGCATTGACATCCTGATCAACAGTGTCGGACGTTCTGAGCCCGGTGATCCGGTCACGATGGACGAGGAGGTCTGGGATGAGCAGATGAATGTGAACCTGAAAAGTGCTTTTCTCCTCTGCAAACATGTCCTGCCGATCATGGAAAGTCAGGGCGGCGGATCAGTCGTCAATATCTCGTCTATCGCCGGCCTGCGCTATGTCGGCAAGCCTCAAGTGGCTTATGCCGCGAGCAAGGCAGCCTTAATGCAGATGACGCAGACTACTGCAGTGATCTACGCGGCACGTGGCATTCGTCTCAACAGCGTGGTGCCCGGACTGATTTTCACGCCATTGGTCAAACGGCTGGCCGACAAATATGCCAAAGGCGACTTCGACGGTTTTGTCGCCCACCGGCACAACCAGGTGCCCATGGGTCACATGGGCGATGCATGGGACGTCGCAAACGCTGTGCTTTTTCTGGCCAGCGATGAAAGCCGTTACATCACCGGACAACAGCTCGTTGTCGACGGTGGCATAACTGCCGCCACCCGCTAGAAGTCAGCATGGACAAAACAAAGGGAAGATTGCAGGGCAAGGTCGCCATCGTCACCGGCGCCGGCTGTGTGGGCCCTGGTTGGGGCAACGGCCGGGCGATCGCCGTGCGCTTTGCACAAGAAGGCGCGCGTATCTTCGCCGTCGACAAAGACCTGCGTGCGATGGATGAGACGCTGGCGCTGGTGCGTGAAGCCGGAGGCGACATCACGCCGTATGCGTGCGATGTGACCGACAGCAGAGCGATCTCTGCCCTAGTGTCCTCCTGCATTGCAGCATACGGCGGAGTCGACATTCTCGTCAACAACGTCGGCGGCCCCACGCCAGGCGGTCCGGTGCAGCTGAGTGAAGAAGACTGGGGCAAGCAAATCAACATCAATCTCAACAGCGTCTTTCTCATGTGCAAGTACGTGATGCCGGTGATGGAGAAAAAAGGAGCTGGTGCGATCGTCAACATCGCTTCCACCTCTGGTATCCGCTGGACAGGTGCTGCCGCAGTCGGATATGCAAGCGCCAAAGCAGGAGTGATCCAATTCGGCCGGGTGGCTGGCGTCGAGTGTGCCAAGAAAGGCATTCGCGTGAACTCAGTTTTGCCGGGCCAATTGCATACCCCGCTGGTGGATGTGGTTCTGGCCAAAGATCAGAGCGGCGGCGATATCGAAACACTGCTCGCGCGTAGGCAGGCGCGCATCCCGATGCCATTCATGGGTGACGGTCGTGACACGGCCAATGCGGCGCTGTTCCTAGCTTCAGACGAGGCACGTTGGATCACCGCCACAGAAATTATCGTCGACGGCGGCATGAGCGCTCGTTGCGACTGACAACTCACCATCTCACATTAAAGATCTAAGTAAACATGGCAAGACTTTCCTACCCAGACGCCAATAATCCAGCGATTGCCCCTGTGGTCGAGCGCATCAAAGCCGAGCGCGGCAAGGTGCTCAATCTTTACAGCATGTTGTTGCACAGCCCGCCTGTCGCCGAGGGCTGGTTAGCCTTTTTAACAGCCATTCGCCAGAAGTGTTTGCTTTCAGGGCGTGTTCGTGAATTGGCGATCATACGCATCGCCGTGCTCAACGGCGCCGACTATGAGTTCCATGCACACACCCCTTTCGCATTGTCAGAAGGCTTCACTCAGCAACAGATAGACGATCTGCAAATGGGTCAGACTGATGGCTTCAGTGACATCGAGCGCAGCGTGCTGGCCTACACAGACGCAATGACCAAAGAAGTGCGGGTGGCCGATGAAGTGTTCAAAGCCGTTAAAGCGCATTTCAACGAGCGCGAGATGGTTGAGCTTACGGCCACCATAGGGGCCTACAACTTAGTTTCACGATTTTTGGAGGCATTGCAGGTCGATCACGAATAGACCCCATAAGGGGCGATTTTAAAACAGCATGGAGACAAACATGAATATCAAAAAACGGTTGGTTTTACTCGCGGCGGCTGCCGCTGGCCTGATGGCTTTAGCGGCCTTGCCTGCCCGAGCTGCGGACAATTTCCCTAGCAAGCCCATACAGCTCGTCATCCCATTTGCCCCAGGTGACACGGACAGCATGTTGCGTCCATTTGTCGACAAAATGGCAGAGTTTCTTGGTCAACCTGTGGTGTTGAACTACAAGCCGGGCGCCGGTGGGGGCGTTGGTGCAGGATTCGTCGCCAACAGCAAACCAGACGGTTACACGCTGGTAGGCACCACACCGGGTTCCATCGTGGTGGTTCCATTGGCCAACAAGGACGTCAAGTACACGCCGGAGTCTTTCATGCCGATTGCTTCCCTGAGTGAGGGGGGAATGATGCTGGTGGTGAATTCCAGTTCACCCTGGAGGAACATGAAAGAGTTGGTTGAGTATTCGAAAAAGAACCCGGACATGATCACCTTTAGCAGCTCGGGTGCGATGGGCATCACACACCTTTTGGCAGAAATCTTCGCCAACGAAGCGGCCGTGAAATGGCGCCACATCCCCTATCAAGGCAGTGGGCCCGCCATCACAGCCCTGCTGGGTGGCCACGTGACGATGGCCACCACAGCGATAGCACCGGCATCGGCGCACATCACCGTCGGAACGCTCAGGCCGCTGGCCATTTTTGGCGATAAACGGCTGAAGGCCTTCCCCGACGTGCCGACTCTCAAAGAGCTGGGTTATAGCGTTGGTAGCCCTGCGCTCTACGGAATTTCGGCACCTAAGGGAACGCCCCGCGAGGTGGTCGATGCGCTCTTTGCTGCAGCGAAGAAAGTGCACGAAAAGTACGGTGACAGCGTAGCCGCTAGCCTTACAGTACTGGGTGCAGAAACCCGGCTTCTGGGGCCGGACGACTACGCCGCTTATTTACATAGTCAGAAAAAACTGTTCAGCGCTGGTATCAAAGCAATCAACAACTGAGCGCTGAGATTCTGGGGCGGTTTCAAACCCGCCCCAGCGCCGTCAAGATCTTCTCTGGCGTGAAGGGCTGTGACGTCACTTGCGCATTGAGCGGGTGCAAGGCGTCGTTGATGGCGTTCATCACGGCCGCTGGTGCGCCGGCTGTGCCGGCTTCTCCCGCGCCTTTGGCGCCGAGCTTGCTGCTCTTGGTCGGTGTCTCAATGTGAGCGACTTCAATGTCCGGCATCTCGGCGCACATGGGGACTAAGTAGTCGGCCATGTTGGCGTTGAGCATCAGGCCTTGGCTGTCGTACAGACATTCTTCCAGCATGGCGCCGCCAATCCCTTGCACAATAGCGCCGCGAATTTGCTCGTTCACCAGTTGTGGGTTGATGACGCGCCCGCAGTCTTCGACCGCCCAGTGCTTGAGCAGTTTGACAAAGCCAGTGTCAGGGTCGACCTCGACGTAGGAAGCTTGCACGCCGTTGGTGAAGATGAACGGAAAGTCGCGCTGCGCATAGTGGCGGGTGACCTGCAACTCAGGCGTGAAATCATTGGGCAAGGTGTCTGAGCGAAAGTAGGCGACGCGGCCGATTTCGGTCAGGGGAGTGAGCACATCGCGGCTGGCGATGTCGATCACATCGCCACGGTGAATATCTAAATCTTGGGCATCCCGCTTCAAGATGACCGCTGCCACTTTCAAGATATTGGCGCGCAGGGCTTCACCCGCCAACAAGACCGCTTCTCCGCCAATGCCCGCGCCGCGCGAGGCCCAAGTGCCGCCGCCGTAAGGCGTGACTTCCGTGTCGCCCGTGACGACGCGAACTTGCGCCATGTCGACGCCGACTGCATCGGCTGCAATTTGGGTGTAAATCGCCTCTGTGCCTTGGCCTTGTTCGCCCACACTGACCAAGACGGTGATGCCGCCATTCGGGTCGAAGCGAGCCGTGGCACCGTCTTGTGACGCGATGCGGGCACCGCCGACGCCGTAAAAAGCCGCGCTGGGGTTGGTGAGTTCAATCAGCGCCGCAATGCCGATGCCGCGGTAAATGCCTTTTTCGCGCAGCGCTGCTTGCTCTGCGCGCAGGGCTTTGTAGTCCATCAGTTCTTCAAGTTTGGCCAAACAAGCTTGGTGCGACAGGCCTTCAAACTTGACGCCGCTGATGCCCGAACACGGATAGGCATCGTCGGGGATGACGTTGCGCAGGCGGATCTCCATCGGGTCCATGTTGATGGCGCGCGCGGCCATGTCGACCAAGCCTTCGGTGATGGCGCAAGCCACCGGGTGGCCGACGCCGCGGTACTGGCAGGTCGGTGTTTTGTTTTGAAAAACCACGTCGAGTTTGGCGCGGTAGTGCTGGTGCTTGTAAGGGCCACCGACCAAGTTGACAACTTGATTGCCCTCAATGGCGCTGGTGCGCGGAAACATCGAGAACGGGCCAATGCCGGTTAGGTCGTCCATCTCAAAGGCCAGAATTTCACCGTCGTTGCGCACCGCAATGCGGGCTTTCACCAGGTGATGGCGGGCGTGGATGTCGCTGGTGAAAGACTCCAGTCGGTCGGCCACAAACTTGACCGGGCGACCGAGCATCATGGACAGCGCGACCGTGGCGAAGTCGTCGGGATAAGCGTGGACTTTGATGCCGAACGAGCCACCGACGTCTTTGCAAATGACTCGCACCGCCGATTCAGCAATGCTGAATTGCCGGGCGTACAGGTCTTGCATCATGTGCGGGGCTTGCTGCGAGTGGTAGACCGTCAAGCGCTGCTCGGCGCTGCGCCAGTCCGCGATTTGGCAGCGCGGCTCTAGCGTGACGCCGGTGTGGCGGCCGAACTCAAAAGTGGTGCTCACAACGTGGTCGGCGCGGGCGAAGGCTTCGTCCACGCCGCCACTGTCGAGGCTGCGGGTGAAGCACAGGTTGTCGCCAAGTTCCGGGTGAATCACGGGCGTGTCCGGATGCAGCGCGGTCTCCATGTCGACTGCCGCTGGCAGCAACTCCCAGCTGACTTGCAGATAGGCCATGGCGTCTTCAGCCTGCGCGCGCGTTTCAGCGACGATGGCCACCACCGGCTCGCCCTGCCAGCAGGCTCGCTCAATAGCCAGCGGGTATTGCGGCGCCGATTTCATGCCCGCCAAATGCCCCAGCGTGGCGACCCAAGGTTTGCAGATTTTGGCCAGCATCGGGCCGTCGGCCACCAGCACAACGCCAGGCATGCGCTTGGCAAACTCAGCGTTGATGCCGGTGATGCGGCAGTGCGCGACCGGGCTGCGCCAGAAGACCACGTGCGTCATGCGCGGCAACTCAATGTCGTCCACGTAGCAGCCTTGGCCTTGCACCAGTCGCCGGGCGCTGGGGCGCTCCGGGCTGTGGCCGATGTAACGCGGGTCTTGCGTCAGGTCGTGCAGTTTGGCGGGCGCTTTGTCGATGGTGATGCTCATGCTGCAGACTCCTGATGGCGCTGTGCCAAGACCTCGCAAACGGCATCGACGATGGCGTGATAACCGGTGCATCGGCAGTAGTTGCCACTCATCCATTCGCGGACTTCTTCGCGGGTGGCGTCGGGTTTGTGTTGGATCAATTCGCGCGCTGCCAGCAACATGCCGGGTGTGCAAAAACCGCATTGCAGCGCATTGTGTTTGATGAAAGATTCTTGCAAGGCTCTGGCATCTGGAAAGTCTGCCAGACCTTCGACCGTGCGCACTTGCTTGCCATCCGCTTGCACCGCGAGCGTCAGGCAACCACGCACTGCGCGGCCATCAACCTCGACCGTGCAAGCGCCGCAAACGCCATGCTCGCAGCCGAGGTGCGAGCCTTTCAAGCCCAGTTCGTCGCGCAGCATGTCAACCAAGTGCAGGCGCGGCGGGACGCTGCAAGTGTGGACATGCCCGTTGACGTGGAGCCGGATGGTTTGAAGTTCTGCCATGGTGTATGCCTTGTGGGGTTCAAGCCGCCACGCTTTGGCGTGTGGCATTGGCCTGCGTCAGCAGGCGACGGGCCAACACAGTGGCCAAGTGTTTTTTGGTGGCGCCGGTGTTGGTCAGGTCGGCGATCGGGTCCAGCTCTTCGCGCAGCGAAGCCGCGACCAGTTCTAGCGTGACAGCGTCCAGCGGTTTGCCGACCAGCAAGGCTTCGGTTTGCCGGCTGCGCAGGGTTGTCGAGTTCAAGCCCAACCAAGACAGGCGCGCCGACTGGACCACTGGGCCAGCGAAATGCAGGTGCATGGCCAGGCCGGCAATGGCGTAGTCGCCGTGGCGGCGGGCGAGTTCCTGAAAGCCGAACCAGTCGTCGCGTTGTGCCAGAGGGATGTCGCAGGCCAGCAAGATTTCGTCGTCGGCCAATTCGGTGGTGTAAAGCCCAGTGAAAAAATCAGCCGCAGCAATACGGCGCTCACCCTGCGGGCCTTGTGCGATCACCGTTCCGTCGAGTGCCAACAGGCAGCAAGGCCATTCAGCGGCCGGATCGGCATTGGCAATCGAGCCGCCCCAAGTGCCCGAGTTGCGGATGGCGCGGTGGGCGATGTGGCCGACGGCCAACTTGAGCAGTGGCGCGTGTTGCGCGACCAAGGCCGAATTTTCGATGTCGGTATGTGTGGTCAGGGCACCAATGCGCAAGGCGTTTTGCGTCACCTGGATGCCGCGCAGGGCGTCAATGCCGCCAATGTCAATCAGCAGCGACGGTTCGGACAAGCGCATGTTCAGCGCCGGCAGCAAGCTTTGACCGCCCGCCAGCACACGGGCTTCGTCGCCGTGGTTGGCCAGCAGCGACAAGGCGTGCTCGATCGTGCGCACCTTGATGTAATCAAATTCTGGGGACTTCATGGCTGGCCCTTAGCGCAGAAAGTGGGCCAGCGTGAAGCCGAAGCTTGTCGCCAAGCAACCCAAAGCAAACCACAAAACACGGGTGCCTTCGCCAGCCGGTGAGGGCGCTTCTTGGCGGTAAACCGGCGGGGTGTGACGCTGTGACGGGGCCGCTTCCCCAGCCGCTGAAGGTGTTTCGGCCACTGGCTCTGCGCTGAGAAGTTTGCCCAAGCGTGTGAAGAATTGGTCGGCCATTTGTTTAGACGCTGCATCCAGCATGCGCGCACCGATCTGGCCCAGCTTACCGCCGACTGAAGCGGTGGCTGTGTAGCGCACCAAGGTGCCGCCGTTGTCATCGGTCAACTGTACGGAAGACTTGCCGGTGGCCATGCCTGCAGCACCACCAGAGCCTTCGAAGTTCATCACGCAAGCACTGTTGGGCGTCACGTCGCTGAGGGTAATTTTCCCAACAAAGCGTGCCCGCACCGGCCCGGCTTTGACGAGCAAGCGGACATGTCGTTCAGTCGGCGATGTGATCTCGACGGCTTCGCAACCGGGGATGCATTGCATCAGGCAGCGCTCATCATTCAGGGCATGCCAGACGCTTTCACGTGGGGCGACGATGCGGACTTCTCCGGTCAATTCCATGGCAATCCTTGTTTGGACAGTGTGTCGGGAAAGGCTTGTTGAGTGCCAATTTCTCAGGGTTTTTATCTGAGGGTTTGCACCAATGATCTTATTTACCAAGCGTTAAACAATGCTACCCATGGAAGACGCATTGGTAAATAGGGCTTTGCCTAGGGCAAACCCTCAAGGCCTACCCCTTGAGGCTCCGGCGGCGCGCAAGCGCATGTCGGTGCAGGAGCGCGAGCGCCAGATTGTCGATGGCGCGATTCAGTTTTTTGCGCGCCACGGCTTTGATGCGCAGTTGCGTGACTTGGCCAAAAGCATTGGCGTCACCCACACGCTGCTCTACCATTACTTTCCCGACAAGCAGGCCTTGATCGACCGCGTTTATGTCGAGGTGTTTGAGGGTTGCTGGAAGGCAGAGTGGGAGAAATGGCTGGGCGACCCGGCCTTGAGCTGCGAAGATAAATTCACCCGCTTTTACATCGACTACGCAGCCACTGTGTTGACCCACGATTTTGTACGGATCTTGATTTTTTCAGGCCTCACAGACCAGACCATCACCAACCGGTTTTTTGAGTTGCTACGAGAGCGATTGTTTCCGCGATTGATTCAAGAAACCCGCCGCTTCAGAGGCCTGAAGAGTCGGGCCCAAACCACCTTGGCTGAGCATGAGTTGCTGATGGGTTTGCACGGCAGTATTTTTTACATTGGCGTGCGTCGCTGGGTTTACAACCAAGCCGTTCACAGCCAATCAACGCAAGCTTTCGATCCAGAGGTCATTCGCAATCAAGTGCGAGGCTATCTGCAGGCAAGCCTGTCACTGGTCAGCGCAACAAAAGCCTCTGTTTCTCTACGTCAACCCTCAAAGGAGATCCCGCCATGGCACTGACGCTGAATCACTTTTCAATTCGTACGCTGGACATGGAGTCGACGCGTCGTTTTTATGTGGATGTGTTGGGCTTGACTGTTGGTCCTCGCCCAAACTTTCCGTTTCCGGGTATTTGGCTGTACCGCGGCGACCACGCAGAGGTTGGCAATGCCGTGGTGCACGTGATCGGCATGGATGCCAACGACCCCGCCGGCCTGAAAAATTACCTTGGCGAGCGTGACGTGTCGTCGCTCAGCGGCAGTGGCTCGGTCGACCACATCGCCTTTTTTGCCGATGGCTTGAGCGCCATGTTGGCTCATTTGAAAACACTGGGCGTTGCAGCACGCGAACGAACCGTGCCGTCGATCGGTTTGCATCAGTTGTTTTTGGATGATCCCAATGGCGTGGTGATCGAGCTTAACTACCCGAATGCTGAAAAGCAGGCCGTAGACGCTGCGGCCTGAATGTCAAAAATTCTCATCATCGGCGGTTCACTGGGTGGGCTGCTTGCTGCAAATGTGTTGCACCGTGAAGGCCATGACGTTTGCGTGCTCGAAAAAGTCCGTGGTTCGATGGACGGGCGGGGCGCTGGCATCGTCACGCATGACGCCTTGTTCGCTGGCTTGCAACGCGCAGGTTTGATCGACACAGGGGCACTTGGTGTTCAAGTGCAGCAGCGCGTGGCCTTGGGGGTCGACGGTCAAGAGGTCGCCAAGCTGGAGATGCCTCAGGTGTTGACGTCGTGGAGTCGGCTTTACGAAGTGCTGCATCAGTTGTTGCCATCTGAGCGATACGTGCAGGGTGTGACGGTTCAAAAAGTCGACAACGACACTGCCGGCGCTGTGGTGCACGGATTGACGGCTGACGGCCCCCAGACATGGTCTGCTGATCTTGTGATTGCCAGCGACGGCATTCGCTCCGTCGTGCGGCAACAACTGGCCCCGCAGGTACAGCCGCAATACGCTGGCTACGTGGCATGGCGGGGGGTGTGCGACGAGTCCGTGCTGTCAGAACGGACGCTGAAGAGCGTTTTTGAAAAGTTTGGCTTTGGCCTGCCAGCAGGTGAACAAATCATTGGCTACCCAGTGGCAGGGCAAGGCAACGACACACGCCCGGGGCACCGCGCCTACAACTTTGTATGGTATCGGCCCGCCAACGACGCCGTGCTGGTCGCGCTGTTGACCGATGCAGATGGCACCCAATACCAAGGCGGCATTCCGCCAAGCAAAGTGGACTGGCGGCATATCGCCGACATGCGACAAGCTGCCCGCACACTGCTGGCACCGCAGTTTGCCGAGATGATTGAAAAAACTGCACAACCTTTTCTGCAACCGATCTACGACGTTTGTTCGGCGCAACTGGCCTTCGGCCGCATCGGTTTGATGGGCGATGCATCCTTCGTCGCGCGCCCGCACATCGGCATGGGCGTGACCAAGGCGGCGCAAGATGCAGTGGCACTGGCCGATGCCATTGGCGAGCACGGCGCTACGCCGCAAGCTTTGTCGGCGTATGAAAAAAGTCGCTTGCCTGAAGGGCAAGCCGCGGTTGCGCGTGCGCGTTGGCTGGGCGCCTACATGCAGGCGCAAACCAACACGCTCAGCGCGCAGCAAGCCAGCCGCAGCGCGCTCGGCGTGGTCTCTGAGACCGCCATTGATTTAAGCCGTTACGGCCACCAGAGTTCTTTCCCCGGGGTAGCAGCGTACCGCCCCGATTTTGCCGCGGTCACACCGACCATTCTTTGATTCTTTGATACCTTCTTAGGAGACATTCGTGAGCCATCAAGATTCCAACAACGTCACCGCGGCCAACCGCCGCCAACTGCTTCAACTCGGTGCCGCAGGCGCTGCGCTGGGCACGGCCCCTTTCTTGTTCAACATCGCCAACGCGCAAACGGCGACGATCAAGATCGGTTTTCCGGTTCCTTTGACAGGTGCCTTTTCTGCGGAAGCGCAAGACCAGGTGCGCGCGGCAGAAATCGCCATCAAAGAGTTCAATGACGCCGGCGGCTTCAATGGCCGCAAGGCAGAACTGCTGGTGCGTGACGACAAGCTCAACCCAGGCGAAGCGGCGACCCGCACATTGGAGCTGATTGAAAAAGACAAGGTCGACTTCATCGTCGGTTCGCTGTCGGCCGCCACGCAGTTGTCGATCAACGCGGTCACCCGCGAACGCAAGATCATCTTCAACTCGATCAGCCAGTCGGACGCCATCAATGAGGCCAAAGACTGGAGCCCCTACACCTTTCATGAAGCCCTGAACCCGCACATGACGGCTGGCGCTGTGGCGCGCTATGCCTTTCCAAAGTACGGCAAGCGCGTGGTCTATCTGACGGCAGATTACGCTTACGGCCACGAGATGGTGCGCGGTTTTGAGCGGGCTGGCAAAGCTCTGGGCGCGACCACGCTGGCTGATATTCGGCACCCGATCGGCGCCGCCGACTATTCGTCGTTTTTGCCGCGCATCCAGTCGCTCAAGCCTGATGTGCTGGTGATGTGCAACTTCGGTCGGGATTTGGTGAACTCGGTCAAGCAAGCGACCGACTTTGGTCTGAAAGAAAAGACCCGCATCATCGCGCCCGTCCTGCTTTACACCTCACGCCAAGCCGGTGGTGCAGACGCCTTTGAAGGTGTCGTCGGCGGCACCTCTTATTACTGGGGCATCGAAGACAGCGTGCCGGCGGCCAAGGCCTTCAACGACAAGTTCCGCAAAGCCCATGGCGGTGCGGTGCCATCTGATTACGGCGCGCTGGGTTATGCCGGTATTCGCAGCGTTTTGCAGGGCGTGCTGAATGCCAAGTCAACCGACTCCCTGAAAGTCAGCTTGGCCATGGGTCAGATGAAATACAACTGGTACAAGGGCGATCAGTACTTCCGCAAGTGTGACCATCAGTCGGTTCAGTCGGTCATCATTGTGGAGTCGCAATCTAAGGGCATGAAAGACAAAAACGATGTCTTCAAGGTCGTCGGCATGGAAAATCCGAACGAAGCCAACTTGCGCAGTTGCACGGAACTCGGCCACAAGGCCTGACGGTAAAAGGAGAGCGTCCCGTGCTTGACATCACCCCTTCCTTGTTCATGCTGCAGTTGATGACGGGCATCGCCCTCGGGGCAGTTTATGCCCTGTTAGCGATCGGTCTGTCCTTGATTTTTGGCATGCTGACCGTGGTGAATTTTGCCCACGGGGCGTTCTTTATGGTGGGCGCTTTTTTAGGCGTTTATTTTTTGGGAGTGACCGGTAATTTTTGGCTCAGTCTGGTGATTGCACCTTTGGTCGTTGGGGCCATTGGTCTGCTGGCTGAGCGCTTCTTGGTCAGACCGTTGTACGGACGCGGCATCGACTATCCGCTGCTGCTAACCTTCGGTTTGTCGTATGTCTTGATTGATGTGGTGCGCGCCTTGTTTGGCATCGAAGGCTTGCCGTCATCGACGCCGGCGTCATTGCGCGGCGCGGTAGATCTTGGCTTTGGGCATTTCCCTTTGTACCGATTGTTCTTGATTGGTGCTACAGCTGTGGTGGTGCTGGCGCTCTGGCTGTTTCTGGAAAAGACGCGCTACGGTTTGATCATTCGCGCCGGTTCGCGTGACTCGGAAATCGTCCGTGTGTTGGGTGTCGATATCACCAAGGTCTGGTGGTTGGTGTTTGGATTGGGCACGGCCATTGCCGGTTTGTCGGGTGTACTGGCTGCGCCGACTCGGGCGGTGAACCCGGAGATGGGCATTCACGTGTTGGCCGAGGCGTTTGTGGTGACTGTTGTGGGCGGCATGGGCTCGTTGCCAGGTGCGGTGGTGGCTGGGCTGTTGGTGGGCATCGTCTTCAGCATGACCGCCTTGATGGCCCCCGCGTATGCCGAGATGTCGATATTTGTGTTGATGGCTTTGGTCTTGCTGGTGCGTCCGCAGGGGTTTTTTGGCAAAGCGGGAGCACTCGGATGAAGCTGCATTCTTTGGTCAATGGCATCGCTCGTCACCGTGTGGCGTCGGCCCTGCTGTTTTTGTTGGTATTCCCCTTGCTGATGCCGTATGAGGCCTTGGCCATCAACATTCTGATTTATGGTTTGTTCGCGGTCGGCTTTAACCTCGTGTTTGGCTACACCGGCATGTTGTCATTCGGCCATGCGTCATTTTTGGGCGTTGGCAGTTATTTGACCGGCATCGCCATGGTTCACTTTGGGGTGCATTGGATTCCGGCCATCTTTGTCGGTGTACTGGCGTCATTGGTCGCTGGCCTGTTCGTCGGTTATTTAGCGATTCGCACGCGTGGCATTTATTTTTCGATGGTGACCTTGGCGTTGGGGCAAGTCATTTACTACGCGTTCTACAAAGCCGAGCGTTGGACCGGTGGCGAAAACGGCTTGCGTGGTGTCAATGCAGAAGTGATTGATTTGTTTGGCTGGCACATCGACTTTCTGAACCCACTCACCAAGTACTACATCATCTGGATGTTTGTCGCCTTCGCTCTTTGGCTGGTGTCGCGCATCTTGGCATCGCCTTTCGGCTCGGTGATTGAATCGATCCGCGAGAACGAAAAAAGAACCGTCGCCTGCGGCTACGACGTGGCGCGCGCCAAGCTGTTGATATTTGTGATTTCTGCGGGCGTTTGTGGCTTGGCTGGCGCATTGCGAGCCTTGCATTTGTCGGTGGTGCCGGTGGACTCGCTGCACTATTTACAGTCAGGGCAGGTTGTGATGATGACTTTGCTGGGCGGCATGGGCAGCTTTTTTGGGCCTTTCGTCGGCGCAGGTGTTTTCCTCTACTTTGAAGATATTGCGACCAATGTGACCAAGTACTGGATGGGTGCAGTCGGACTGCTGTTCATGGCCCTGATCTTGTTTTTTCCGCGCGGCATTTGGGGCAGCTTGATGCACATTCTTAAACAGCGCGGCATGCTGCAGGGAGACCGCAAATGATGCCCTCGCCATTGATCGAAGTGCGCAACGTGAGCTTGCATTTTGGGCACTTCAAGGCCCTGTCGAATGTCTCTGTCAGCTTTGCACCGAACCAGCTCACCGCCATCATCGGCCCGAACGGCGCTGGCAAAAGTACGTTTTTCAATGTCTTGAGCGGCGCTTTGCCGCCGACCAGCGGTCAAGTTCTGTTTGAAGGGCAAGACATCACACGCATGAAGGCGCATGACTACGCGCGGCGCGGCATCGCTAAAAGTTTTCAGATCACCAATGTCTTCAAGCAGCTCAGCGTGCACGAAAACGTCCGGGTTGCGGCGCAAATGCGTTATTCGCGTTATGAGCTTTTCAAGCCGCGTGCTTCGTTCAAGCAAGCCATTGAAGAGGCCGATGCCTTGCTGAATCGGGTTGGCCTGACGGCCTTGCGAAACAAGACGGTGGCTGATCTGGCGCATGGCCAGCAGCGCTCGCTTGAAATAGCCATGGCGCTGGCGGCTGATCCCAAGCTCTTGCTCATGGACGAGCCGACTGCCGGCATGTCGCCTGAAGAAACGACGGCCATGATGGCCTTGATCACGGAGCTTGCCAAGGAGCGTACCGTTGTCTTGGTTGAGCACAAAATGAAACTGGTGATGGGCATTTGCGAGCGCTTGATCGTGCTGCATCACGGAGAGTTTTTGGCGCAGGGAACGGCCGAAGAAATCCGCAACAACGACGAAGTTCGCCGTGTTTATTTGGGTCAGGGTTGAAGATGAAGTCCACTCCTTTGCTTGACGTGCAAGATTTGAATGCTTGGTACGACCGCAGCCACGTGGTGCAGAACGTGTCTTTTCATGTGAACTCAGGTGAGATCGTTACCCTGATGGGACGAAATGGTGCCGGCAAAACCACGACGCTTCGCACCTTGATGGGTTTGCTGGCGCGCTGCAAAGGGCGGGTCTTGTTTGACGGTCAAGAATTGCTGTCGCAACCGGCGCATGCACGTTTTCATTTGGGCTTGGCCTACGTGCCTGAAGACCGGCGCATCGTGCCGTCCTTGACGGTGCGTGAAAACTTGCAGCTTGGGCTGTTGGCCAGCCACAAGAAGGTTGACATTGATGCACGCATCGACGTGATTGCAGAAACATTCCCGCGCCTGAAAGAGCGCTTATCCCAAGAGGCGACGTCGATGTCCGGCGGCGAGCAGCAAATGCTGGCCATTGCGCGGGCCATGATGGCTGAGCCGCGGATGATCTTGCTCGACGAACCGTCCGAAGGCATCATGCCGGTGTTGGTCGATGAAATGTTCGAGCTGTTTGCGCGCATGAAGGCGACTGGCGTCACGCTGCTACTGGTCGAGCAAAACGTTTCGCGTGCGTTGGCGGTGTCTGACCGCGCCTACATCCTCGATCAAGGTCTGATCGTGCATGAAGGCAGTGCTGAGGCCTTGCTGGCCGATGAAGAGATTCAAAATAAATACTGTGCTGTTTGACGACTGGACGACTTGTCGGTTCTGGCTGACACGTGCTTCAGCGACTTAGACCCTGCGTGTGTTCACCGTCGTTTTAATCTGTGATCAATGTGGGGTTTTGCCCGCAAAAATCTTTGACAAGGAGCGAGCAATGAACGAGGAAGGCATTCGAGTTGCTAATCGCCTAGGACCGCAGGCGCAGGACTTGACTTGGCGCAGGGCTGAGTCGGTTGTTCCGAATCGGCAGCGTTGGCCGTTCAAGGTGATGCGTGCAGAACAAAAAGGAGCGCCTCTAAATGAGTCCTCGACGGCTGAGAACAATAAGTTGTCATTCTGTTTCACGACTTGATATTCGCTCAGCTTGCAAGCACCAGACAACAAAAAACCGCCTCAATTCACTTGAGGCGGTTTTTTTAGTCAGGACAGAGAACCTGACGGCGACTCAAAAGACGTTCAGCCTTTCAAGCCAGCCGCGTTGCGCAGCATGGCTGCTTTGTCCGTGCGTTCCCAAGTGAACTCAGGCTCATCTCGGCCGAAGTGACCGTAAGCTGCAGTCTTTTCGTAGATCGGACGCAGCAGATCGAGCATCTGAATGATGCCTTTCGGGCGCAGGTCAAAGTGTTCGTTGACCAAGGCGGCGATTTTTTCATCTGAAATAACGCCCGTGCCTTCGGTGTTCACCGTGATGTTCATCGGGCGTGCCACGCCGATCGCGTAAGCCACTTGAATCTGGCACTTGCTGGCCAGTCCGGCCGCGACGATGTTTTTAGCGACATAGCGGGCAGCGTAGGCCGCAGAGCGGTCAACCTTTGTGGGGTCTTTGCCGGAGAATGCACCGCCGCCGTGCGGGCAAGCGCCGCCGTAGGTGTCAACGATGATCTTGCGGCCGGTCAGTCCGCAGTCGCCCTGAGGACCGCCAATGACGAAACGCCCGGTCGGATTGACCAAGTATTTGGTGTCTATCAGCCACTCTTTGGGCAGCACCGGCTTGATGATTTCTTCGATCACCGCTTCGATGAAGGCCGGCTTCATCTTGCTGCCGTCACTCATCTCGGGGCTGTGCTGGCTCGACAGCACGACGGTGTCGATGCTGTGCGGCTTGCCATCGACGTAGCGCATGGTGACCTGGCTTTTGGCATCAGGCCGCAAGAATGGCAGGCGCCCGTCTTTGCGCAACTGGGCTTGGCGTTCGACCAAGCGGTGGGCGTAATAAATCGGTGCGGGCATGAGTTCGGTGGTCTCGCTGCAGGCGAAGCCAAACATCAAGCCTTGGTCGCCAGCGCCAGTGTTCAGGTGGTCATCGCTCGCGTGGTCAACACCTTGGGCGATGTCGTTGCTTTGCTTGTCGTAAGCGACCAGCACGGCGCAGCCTTTGTAGTCAATGCCGTACTCGGTGTTGTCGTAGCCAATGCGCTTGATGGTGTCGCGTGCGACTTGGATGTAGTCGACATGCGCATTGGTGGTGATCTCACCGGCCAGCACGACGAGACCGGTGTTGGTAAGCGTCTCTGCGGCGACGCGGGACAGCGGGTCTTGTTTGAAAATGGCGTCGAGAATAGCGTCTGAAATTTGGTCGGCTACCTTGTCGGGGTGGCCCTCAGAGACGGATTCGGACGTGAAAAGAAAATCGTTCGCCATTGCGTACACTCCATAAGATTAGTCGGCGCGTTGCCAGCTAGAGTGCCTCGGCGAACGCTTTAGCAGAGATGTTTAACGTCGCCCTGCAAGTTGTTCTATAACTCGGCGACTTGATAAGTATAAAGATAAAGTGGACTTGATGTTTTTGCTGTTTCGTTTCTTCTCCCATTGGCCTTTGCGGGTATTGCACGCGTTGGGCGCGGTCATGGGTTGGGCCGTGTGGTGTTTGAGTCCTCGTTATCGCGCCACTTTTCGAGCCAACGTTGCGCAGGCTGGTCTGGCTTTTGAGGCGGCCAGACCGGCCATCGCCGAAGCCGGCCGCTTTGTCGCTGAACTGCCCAAGCTGTGGATGCGCCCGCACGACCAGTCATGTCTTGATCTGGTGCAGGTTCAAGGTCAAGCCTACGCCGAAGCGGCTTTTTCGGCGGGCCACGGCGTGATATTTTTTGCACCGCATGCGGGCAGTTTTGAGCTGGCACCGCAAGCGCTGGCCGAACTCTTTGGGCCGGTGACCGCTATGTACCGGCCAGCTAGGCAAGCGTGGTTGGCGCGTTTGATGCAGTCCAGCCGTCTTCGGCCAGGTCTGCTGGCGGTGCCGGCGAATCTGAGTGGGATTCGGCAAATGCACCGGGCCCTCAAAGGCAATGGCGCGGTGGCCCTGTTAACCGACCAAGTGCCGCCTGAGGGGTTGGGTGTGTGGGCCTCGTTTTTTGGCAAGCCGGCTTACACCATGACTTTGGCGGCGCGATTGGCGCTGCAAAGTGGCGCGGTCATGTTGCCGGTGCGCACTTTGCGTTTGCCGCGCGGGCAAGGCTACTCGTTGGAGATTTTGCCTCCGCTCGTCGGCCTGAACACCTCGCCGCCGCCGGACTTGCCGCAGGCTGTCAGTCTCGTCAACCACGCGATTGAGGCGCTTGTTTTGAGCCAGCCCGGTCAGTATTTGTGGGGCTACGCGCGCTACAAAACGCCGCGCCAGGAAGCGTCTATGCATGCACCAGCCACCGCCGTAGCGCCTGCCGTGGACAATGCGCAGATAGAAAAAAATAAAAAGTGAGTATGAACGTCGGACTATTTTTCAGCACCCTGGCGACCCGTGCCGGCATTGCTTTCATGCGTCTGCTCGCCCACTTCCCGCTGCCCGTTTTGCGCGCTCTGGGGGCTGGCTTGGGCTGGGTGTTGTACTGGCTGGCGGCGCCGCGAAGGCGTGTGGTGCAGACCAATTTGGCCTTGTGTTTTCCGGAGCTCAGCGAGGTTGAGCGCGACGCCTTGGCGCGGCAATCCTTTGTTTATTTTGCGCAGACGTTCATAGACCGCAGCTGGCTTTGGCACGGGCGCCCCGAGGTGTTGGTCAAGCGCTTGCATCTGCACGGCGCCTTGCATGAGTTCGACGGCCATGCGCCGACGATTGTTTTCAGCCCGCACTTTTACGGCCTAGATGCTGGCGCAACCGCCATCAACATGAACATTGACCGGGATTTCACCTCGATTTACTCGGAGCAGAGCAACCCGCTGTTGGACCAATGGATCAAGGCCGGTCGCCTGCGTTTTGGCCGCGTCAGGTTGTTTTTGCGCAGCGAGGGTGTCAAGGCCAATGTCAGCGCCTTGCGTTCTGGCGAGGTGCTGTATTTGTTGCCGGACATGGACTTTAGCTTTGAGGGCACGGTGTTCGTGCCCTTTTTTGGCGTGCCGACCGCCACGGTGCCGTCGATTCCGCGCTTTGCCAGGCTGGGTCGCGCCAAGGTGATTTCAGTGGTGCCGCGGCTGACGCCTACAGGTTATGACGTTGAGGTGATGCCGGCATGGGAAAACTATCCCACCGGCGATATCGAGGCTGACACGGCCTTGGTGAACCAGCATCTTGAAGGTTTCATCAGGACTATGCCGGCGCAGTATTACTGGGTCCACAAACGCTTTAAGACCCGGCCCGAAGGCTCGCCTTCGGTTTACTAACTCACCAAGTTATTCGGCTGGCTGTTCGGGTTCAGGCTTGACAGCTGGGTTGGGTGCCGTTGGCGCACTGGTTGCGCCGGGATTAGGCAGGCCTTCAGGGTGGGCCCATTTCCACAAATGAAGGGCGACTTCGTCAACGCCTTTGCGCTTAAGGGCCGAAAAGAGCTTCACATCTCCGCCGCCAGCTTGGAGTTTGACAATCGACAGGACCTTGGCCGCTTCGGTTTTGTTGAGCTTGTCTGACTTGGTCAGCAGCACCAGAAATTTCAAGCCTTCGACGACGCGTGGCCGTACCACGTCGAGCAAGACCTCATCGAGTTCGGTCAAGCCGAGTCGAGGGTCGCACAGCAACACAATGCCGGTGAGGTTGCGACGGGTTTGCAAGTAGTTGGCCATCACTTGCTGCCAGCGGTACTTGGCCGCTTTGGGCACGGCGGCGTAGCCGTAGCCTGGCAAGTCGGCCAGCACGGCGTCGGTGATGCCTTGTTTGCCCAGTGAAAACAGGTTGATGCTCTGTGTTCGGCCTGGCGTTTTGGAGGCAAATGCTAGGCGGTGTTGCTGCGTCAAGGTGTTGATGCAGGTGGATTTGCCGGCGTTGGAGCGGCCGACAAAGGCAATTTCAGGGTAATCCAAGGCTGGTAGATGGTGCAACTCAGGCGCAGTGGTCAAAAATTTGGCCGTGTGCATCCAACCCATGGCGATTTTTTCAAGATCGATGGGCAGACCCGCGGAGGGTGAAGTGGCAGCGGGGGAGGTCATAGGCAAATTTCGGTGAGGGCTGTTGGGCGGTTGAACCATCCAATGACGCGGTCAAGACGACTGAAATAGTCGGCTGATGTGTCTGAAAGACCAGAGATTCAGCGTTGCTCGGATCAACTGCCCGGTTCTGCAGGGCGAAGCCATTGTAAAATCAGAAGCTGTCAGTTTTGTTGTGCCCCCTAATTAAAACGCCCCGATATGAAGCTCTTCGCTACTTATGTCCTCGCCGCCCTCTTGGTCGTGCCCGCTGTTTCGTCTTTCGCTGCAGAGGGTACTGCCCCGGCCGCAGTCACCAAACCTGACCTCGTCAGCGGTGAAGCCAAGTTCACCGCCATGTGCGTGGCCTGCCACGCTGCAGACGGTAATTCAGGCGTGCCGGCCTACCCCAAGCTGTCCCAGCAGCACCCGGAGTACTTGGTCAAACAGTTGCGTGAGTACAAGAGTGGCGCCCGTAAAAATGCCATCATGCAAGGCTTTGCCTCGCAGCTCAGCGACGCTGACATGACCAATATCGCCTTCTGGCTGGCTGAGAAGAAGATCAAACCTGGTTTCGCCAAAGACAAAGACCTTGTTGTTCTCGGTGAGCGTATTTACCGCGGCGGCGTGTCTGATCGCCAAATTGCCGCTTGTGCGGGTTGCCACAACCCAACCGGTGCCGGCAATCCGTCTCAGTACCCGCGTCTGGGTGGTCAGCACGCTGACTACACGGCGGCTCAATTGACCGCTTTCCGCGACGGCGTGCGCACCAGCAGCTTGCCCATGACCCAAGTAGCGGCCAAGCTCAACGACCGTGAAATTCGTGCATTGGCAGACTACATCGCGGGCCTGCGTTAAATCATCGAATTTTCATCAGGTGACCTTTTCCGTGGAACCCTGAGCTGAAAATACAGTCACAAGCAGGCGGGTCTTTCTCAGAAAGACCCGCCTTTTTTAGTGGCGCTTTGTTTTTTATACGATTTGTCCTTTATTCATTGGTTTTCATCGTTTCAAACTCCTATCGGCATGACTGTTTCCACCCAAGGTATTGAGCTTGACACTGGTTCCCGCACATGGCGCAGCACTGTCGAGCTGCTGTCGTCGATGCGGTTTTCGATTTCGCTGCTCACCGTCATCTGCATTGCCTCGGTCATTGGCACCGTGCTCAAGCAGCAAGAACCGCTGACCAATTACGTCAACCAGTTCGGGCCTTTCTGGGCGCAGGTGTTCAGCCTAGTGAGCCTGAATACCGTCTATAGCGCATGGTGGTTCCTGCTGATACTGGCTTTTTTGGTCATCAGCACCAGCTTGTGCATCAGCCGCAACGCACCGAAGATTTTTTCGGAGTTGAACCAGTTCAAGGAAGACCTCCGCGAACAAAGCCTGAAGGCTTTTGGGCACCGTGCGGAAAATAACTTGGACGAAGCCCCAGAATTGGCAGCCCGTCGCATTGGTCAGACCTTGGTGCAGGGTGGCTGGCGCGTCAAACTTCAGCAGCGCGACGCTGGCTGGATGGTGGCGGCCAAAAAAGGCTCGGCCAACAAACTCGGTTACATCGCAGCGCACAGCGCCATCGTGCTGGTCTGCATCGGCGGTCTGCTTGACGGCGACTTGATGGTGCGTGCGCAGATGTGGTTCAACGACAAGGTGGTCTTCACCGGTGGCGGGCTGATCGCTGACGTGGCGCAAAAGCACCGTTTGAGCTTGAGCAATCCGACCTTCCGGGGTAATTTATTGGTGGCCGAGGGCACGCAGTCGAGTGTGGCCTTGCTGAACCAGCCTGGCGGCGTGCTCTTGCAAGAATTGCCTTTTTCGATCGAGCTGAAAAAGTTCATCGTCGAGTACTACTCGACCGGCATGCCCAAGCTGTTTGCCAGCGAGATCGTGATCCACGACAAGGAAACCGGTGAGCAAATTCCGACCCGTGTGGAGGTGAACCACCCGGCCCGCCACAAGGGCGTCGAGATCTACCAGTCGAGCTTTGATGATGGCGGCTCCAGCGTCACGCTCAAGGCTATTCCGATGAATGCGGCCACCAAGCCGTTTGAAATTCAGGGCACGATCGGCAGCTCCAGCAACCTCAGCAACGGGCCTGACAAACTTACGCTCGAATACACCGCACTGCGCGTCATCAACGTCGAAAACTTCGGCGCTTCTGGTAGTCAAGCTGGGACATCAGATTCTGCCGTGGATGTGCGTAAAGTCGACCTGCGCCAAGCCATTGACAGCCGCCTCGGTGCAGCCAACAAGACGCGCACCAACAAAGAGTTGCGCAATGTCGGTCCAAGCGTCAGCTACAAGCTGCGTGACGGCGCTGGGCAAGCCCGTGAATACCAAAACTACATGCTGCCAGTGCGCATGGACGACAACCCCGACAGCACCGCGGTGTTCTTGCTCGGTGTGCGCGAAACCCCGATCGATGCGTTCCAGTACCTGCGGGTTCCCGCCGACGAAGAGCTCACCATGCAGACGTTTTTGAACGTCCGTAAGGCCCTTGCTGATGTGCGTCAGCGTGATGAAGCGGTGCGGCGCTACGTTCGTCAAGCGATTGCTGCTGACCGGCCAGACTTGGCGGCCCAACTCTCAGCATCGGCCTCGCGTGCGTTGGGTTTGTTTGCCGGTGCTGAAAGCGTGGCTCCGGTGGCCAAGCCACAAACTGCCCCAACGACATCGGCGGCGGCTGCCAACGCCGGCCAGACTGCCGGTTTGCAAGCGATCTCTGACTTCATGGAAATGAATGTTCCGGAGGCCGAGCGCAGTCGGGCGGGCGAAGTGCTGGTGCGGATTCTCAACGGCGTGCTGTTTGAGTTGGTGTCCATGTCCCGCGAACAGGCGGGCCTGCAGCCGATGGCGCAAAATGAAAAAACACAAAACTTCATGGCCCAAACCGTGTTGAGCTTGAGCGATGCGCACCACTACCCCGCACCCATGACTTTTGCTTTGACGGACTTCACGCAGGTTCAGGCCAGCGTGTTTCAGGTGGCCCGTGCGCCCGGTCGAAACATTGTCTATCTGGGCTGTGCTTTCTTGATTGTGGGTATTTTCGCCATGCTCTATGTGCGTGAGCGCCGGCTCTGGGTTTGGCTCACGCCACGTCCTGGCATGGTTGACGCGAATGACACTGGTAACACCAGCCATGCGACCATGGCCTTGTCGGCGAACCGCAAGACCATGGATGGCGACAAGGAATTTGAAATGTTGAAAACCCGACTCTTACAGGTGTCCCTATGAATACCACCACGCTCAAGCGCAGCGGCGCCAATGACAATTTCATCTTGAATGAAGGTTATTTTGCGCGTCGCAATGTGCTCGACTGGCTGTTTGCTGCACTGGTGCTGTGCGGCGGACTTTACGTCTTATTTCGCTATCACGCCAACATGGATGTGTACGAACAAGGCATCTTGTTGGGCACCATTCCCTCAGCCATTGCCATGGGTTGGTTTTGGCGTCCGCTGCGCACGCTGATGCTGGTGGTGACGGTCGGTTCGCTGACCGGCATCCTGTCGTACCAGGGTGATCTGGCGCGCGCGGAGCAGGTGTTTTGGCTGAAGTATTTTCTGTCCAGCCAGTCAGCTATTTTATGG
>Ga0208916_10000260_pt1 | contig 26556 bp, 33 predicted proteins | sample DEB19_08_DNA_5_FD_184523 | JGI IMG/M metagenome (GOLD analysis project Ga0208916, IMG submission 184523) | Aqueous microbial communities from the Delaware River and Bay under freshwater to marine salinity gradient to study organic matter... | ecosystem: Environmental > Aquatic > Marine >... | reverse complement strand
AAGCAGTAAGACTAAATGCACTTCATACTAGAATGAGAGATGTTTTAAACATTACTCTCCATGCTGGGCAAATACAAATGGCTCGTGCTTACTTCGTTGAAGGCAAGAAGATTATAATGTCTCAATGGGGTAGAAACTGTGGAAAGTCAGCTTGTGATTTGTATATAGCTTGCAGAGCTGCAATGACAAGATCTAATTTCGAGATCTACATAATCCTTCCTCAGAAAGAACAAGCAGAAGATATTTATTGGCAACCTAAAAGACTTCAAACTTTTGCCCCACCAGAATACATCACCAACATATCAGAAACTAACATGACCCTTACTTTTGACACTGGCTCAACTATTACTTTGCATGGGGCTAAGAATATTGACTCACTAAGGGGAACAAAACCTAATCTAGTGTTTTACGATGAGTCGCAAGGGCATGTTTCAGAATTTCACAAAGAAGTCATGGCTCCTAATTTGTTAGGTAAAAATTCGGCATTAATTCTAACTGGAACTCCTCCTAAGATTAAAGATTGTTTTTATTATGAGTTTAAATCACAGGTATTAGGAGACTTAGAAGCTAGAGATACTTCTGTTGCTTACTTTGAATTTCCTACTGAACTAAATCCAATTATCGATAAGAATGAATTAGAAAAAATGAGGCTTAGATTAATTAAGTCAGGGGATATTTCAATTTGGAACAGAGAATATCTAGGTAAAGATTGTTTTGTTGGTAGAGATTCGGTGTTCCCAACTTTTAGCTTAGAAACTCATGTTAAGCCAAGAATCTTTCTTAAAGGATTAATTGAGGGAGACATTGATAAATTAAAGTGGATAACGGTTGCAGATCCAGCTACCACAGGAGTATTTGCTGTTTTGTTTGCAGCCTATAATCCAAACACCAATCAGTTATTTATTTTAGATGAGATATGGGAGAACGACAGACGATTAACTGATTCTCATACCATGTGGAAACGAATCAGAGAAAAAGAAAAAGCTTTATACAATGGCAAATGGATTAGAGTTTATGATGAATCAGCTGTATGGTTTGCTAATGAGGTTTCTAACAACTTTAAGCATGAAAGCCCTAATTGGAGACCTACTAAAAAAAGAAAAGACAAAGTAGAGGACGGAATATCAAAAATCAAGCAATTACAAAATACTGAAAATTCCTATTTTGTAGCAAGCGAGTGCGTAAAGTTTATCTGGGAAACAGAGAACTATGTCACCGACGAAGAAGGATACCTACCTAAAAATAACGACGATTTAATGGACGTTCAAAGGTATTTAGTAGACGCACTAGATGTAAGGTCATCAGAAAAGGGAAATGACTACAAAAATAAAAGTTTAACAATAGAGTATCAAGATACAAATAAGCCAGCTCAAACATTAGTTTCCGTTGAGGCTAATTGGGCAAGCAAGGCTATGGAAGCAGTCGAGCTTTCCGATATTGATACTCACGTTTCATGGGAGGATTGGTAATGGATATTACAACTGCATGTTTCTCACTGGGAGGCATTTTATTAACATGTCTTGTGATTTATTTAAAAATCGAGATTAGACAACTTTGGCAATTAGTCGAGCTACACAGTAAGATATTAAATATTCACCATGAGGTACTAGCCTCTAATCACCGTAAGCGGGATAAAATGTCTGGACTCTTGACGAAACTTACAATCGAGGCAAAAGTATCTAAAGAGATAGCTAGCAGAGCTTTTAATATGGCTTCATCTTCACAGGTTTGTGTTGCTACCTTGCAAACGGCAATAGCGAAAAAACCAAGAGGGTATCAAGCGGAAGTGAAGGAATCTGTTGCTAGTAAAAAGATTAGTGAAGAATTAGGCGGTGAAGGTATAAATGATTTTCTCTATGCTGTTATGACGGACGAGGAAAGAGAGAAGATTGAAAAAACAAGAAAATATTTTAACGCAGGAATATGACATATATCGGAGCATTACAAGCATCACCATTTGACAGCTATGAGCATAGCCAAAAACAACTTACTCCATTTTGGGCATTGTCAGATATTGAGGACGAGAAAAAGGTTTTAGACTGGTGTGTTAAAACTTTAGAATTTTGTGAAGATTATTATCGTTGGCATTTTAGTACTCAATTAGATAATCTTTGGATTTACAAGGGTGTTCAATGGGCTTCTCAATCAACAAATAACAATAGGTTTACAGATAACGGTGGCCCAATGTCAATGGCTTCAAGAAGAAGTCCAAGAATAGTTCTTAACTACACCTATGATTTTATTGAATCAAAAGTATCAAGATATACAAGAAACAAAGATGCGGTAGCTTTTTATCCAGCTAATCAAGAACAATCAGATAGAGATGATGCTAAGATTGCACAACAAGTATCAGATTATATTTGGTATGTTAATAACTTTGAGAAACTTAAAGCTAGATGGATTAGACAAGCTTTAGTTTGTGGAGAATCTTTTCTTTTTAGAACTTGGAATCCTAATAAGGGAGTTGTACATCCAGATTATTTAGCAGCAAAAGAGCAAGGCAGAACTGTTCCAATTTTAGATATTGATGGAAATGCAATCAATAATACCGATGGTGAGCCAATGAATCTTCAAAGGTGTATTCGTATTGGAGATGTTGATTTAGAGGTTATTCCACCTTATCAAGTCTTTGAAATGCCAACAACTAATCGAGATAATATTGATTGGTGTATTCGTTGGGATTTAAAAGATATTGATTATTTAAAAGCTAAATATCCAGATAAAGCCAACGATATAAAATCTGATGATACTGTTCAGATATTTTCTAACTACAGAGTAGATATTGGCAAGCTTCAAAGTCAAGTTGTAGTTTATACTTTATATCATAAACACCATGAATTTTTAGAAGATGGAAGATTTGTTAAGTTTACAAGAGATTGTGTTTTAGAGAATACAATTTTACCGTATTCTGATGGTAAGCTTCCTTATGAGTATTTAGGAGATATGGAGCATCCAGATCATCCAAGATGTTCAAGTATTATTCAACAACTATTCCCAATTCAACACCAGATTAATGCTTACGCATCTTTAATCTATAAATCACTGGTATTATGTGCTCATCCTAAGATTGTTTACGAGGGTGGAACTGTTCAAATGACACAACTATCTGCTGAATCAACTTTAGTAGCAGTAGATCCAAGTGCTAGTTTTCAGCCTCACATGTTAAGTTCTTCCATTGTGCATCAAGAACTATTTCAAGCATTAGATGTCTTAGTTAAGGCGTTTGATAGAATGTCAGGAGTATTCTCATTGTCTCATGGTCAAGCACCAAGTGGCGTTAGAGCTGCTAAGGCATTAAGAGTTTTAGAAGATCAAGAAGATAAGAAAAATGCTTACTTTGGCGTTAAGATGTCAGAGGCTATAACTGGATTGGCAAAAGGACAAGTTGGCGTTGCTGGAGATTACTATGACGACAGTGACGGAAGATTAATTCATATTCTTGGAAAAGATAATAAATATAAATTGCTTTCCTTTAAGTCAAAATCATTACAATCACCGTTTGTGGTAAGAGCGGAAGCTACCCCAGCATTGTCGCAATCACCGAGTGCCAGAATTGATGAAGTTGCTGAGATTGCAAATGTTAGAGTTAATGCAGATTCGCCATTTACAAAAGGTCAATTCTTAGAGCTTTCAGGATTAGCAGATAATAAAGAATTTGAAGATGTAGAAACTAGAGCTTATAGATGTGCTCAGTCAGAAAATGAGGACTTCTTATCAGGCAATCCAGTAGCAGACCCAACACCTGATGAGGATTTAATTACTCACTTAAAGACTCACTATCAAGAAGCTCAAAGCAGAGACTTTAAGGAATTAACGCCTCCTGATAGAAAACAAATATTTCAAAAACATGTGGAGATTACAGAATACCTTGCATACGTTAAAGCTTACGGTATTACTGATCCTGCAACTGGTGTTCAATTAGTAATGCCAAATGTAGTATTTCAACAAAAACTAATGATGCTAGAAACTTTCCCTGCATACTTTAGACAACCAGTTAATCCTTTCGCAGCTCCGCCTATGCAAGCTGGTGGTGGTGTTAATGGAATGTCTCCAAGTATGGGTGGTGGTTTTAATGCAGCTCCAGTAATACAAAGCGAACAGCCGCAGCAACCAACATTAGAACCATAATTTAATGTAAGGAAATATGTCAGATATAGATGCAAACTTAGAGATAACTACGCCTGTTATTCAACCACAACAATCTAATAACAATCCAACGCAAGGACAAAAAGTAACTGCTGATGATTTGTTAGATATGTACGACGATATTCCAGAAGAATCTCCAGTAGTAGAATCCAAAGAGGAAGCTACTACTGGAGAGACTAAGGAAGGAGAAGTAAAAGAAGAGGTAAAATCAACTCTTAGAAAAGCCAAGCTAAATGATTCTGAAATTGACATCGATGAATCTGCTCTCATCAAAGATACTATTGCTGGAAAAGAAGTTGAGTTTAAAGTTGGTGATGCTATTAAAGCTTTTAAAGAGCAAGAAGAGTTTAATAGAGGGATTGACCAAAGACTTAGATTTGTTGATTCCAAAGAAAAAACTATTACAAAAAAAGAAAGAGCATTAACAGAAGAATACGATACTCTGGCATCTAAGGCTGCTTCCATTGTTAGGCTATCAGGACAAGGGGATGTTGATAAGCTTTTAGATGGTATTGTTAAAATGGCTGTTGGTCAGTCAACCTTAGACCCTGTTGAATTAAAAAGTGTTTGGTTAGACAAAATAAGAGCTATCGTTAATGACTGGGGAAAGGCAACTCCAGAGCAACGAGAGATTTGGAAGGCTCAACAAAGAGCTAAGTACGCAGAAGAAGAGATAAAACAACTCCAAACTAAAACCCAAGTCAAAGAAAGTGAGACGGTATTATTGACGCAGATTGATGATGCTTGTTCTACGCTTGGAATGAAGAGAGCAGAGTTCTCAGATTTTTATAAAGATTTTGTAAAAAAATATGTTGGCAACCATGAAAATTCTGTTGTAGAAACCGTTGACGAAGTGCAAGTTTCAGATATAGTAGGTTATATTCAGAACAAAAGGCACGAAGCCAATGTTATTGAAGCGGTAAAATCGGTTGCCCCAAATAAAGCTTCCGACGATAATTTAATAGATCTTATTTATACTACGACTCATGGTCATGGTTTAGATGCAGATGGAATTAAAGAAATCGTTATGGATGTTTTAAAGCAACCAACAAAAGGGGATGAGAACCTAAATCGGAAAGTTCAAAAAGCTGCTAAGGCAGGCTTTGGAACCCAGTCTAGTGCGGTCAGCTCTACCAAAAAACAAAACGAAGAGGTTGACGAAGAAATGTGGGAATATTTTTTTGGCAACAGAAAAGTTCGATAAAAAGAACTTTTAATGTTTAATTTTTTTGATTAGAGAGGACTATGTCAAATTATAACTTAACCACAGCTAGTGGTGTGTTTAAGACTAAATATGTGCGAATGACTCGTGACATGTTTAATTCTGAAAACGTAATATTAGCAAAAATAAAAAGAAACGATGCGTTTGTAGGTGAGTTCGCTAGAATTTCTGTTCCAACATCTTTTGGTGGTGGTAGAGGTTCTGGATCACTTCCTAGACCAAACGTGGCTTCATATCAAAGAATGGATATATATGCTAAGAAGCAATATGTAGTCATTGAAATTGATAACGAAGCAATCGAAGCATCAGGAACAGATGAAGGTGCATTTGTTAGATTGTCTAAAGAGCCAGTTAAAAGAGGCGTTCAGGCATTTCAAGGCAACATGTCACGTCAGCTATTCAATGATTCAATAACTTCAAACGGTAACGGCAGATTAGGAACTTTTTCAGGTAACCAATCTCTAGCGTCTGCTGGTGTCTATAACGTAACTATTGAAACTACAACTTGGAAGCAAGCTAACTTTGAGACTAAAGATTTTGTGAATGTTAATACTAACTCCGCAGAATTTGAAATCACTGCCGTAACTCCTTCAACTAGAGTTGTTCAACTTACTCAAAGACAAGGTGCTGCGTTTGACTTAGCAAATATTGGTGCAGGTACTCATAGTGTCTACATGCAAAATTCTAAGGATAACGATTGTACTGGTCTAAGAGGCGTTCTATTAGCTACTTCTGGTTCGCTATATGGAATAAATGTTGGCTATAGATGGCAATCTCCATATCAAGATACTTCTGTTGGCGTTGGTTTAACTTCTGATTATCTTAACAAAGGTAATTTGCAGATTAAATACAACTTCGGCGAAGCTCCTGATATGTTAGTTACTTCTTTTGTTCAGTACAGAAAACTATTGAACCAATTAGAAGATCAGAAACGTTACATGATTGTTGAGTCTCGTAATTCAGGGCCTAAAGGTAAGTTCTCTTTCCAAGCTCTTGAGTTCATGAGTGATACTGGCCCAATCCCAGTAGTGGCAGAAAGATTTGTAGAAGATGATACTTTCTACTTCTTAAATTCTGACTTTATTGAGATGCACGCTAGACCCAATGCTGGTTGGCAGGAAACTCCAGATGCTACAGGTGGCTCTATCTTCCAAAGATCACAAACAAGTGATGCTTGGCAAGCTAGATACTGTACGTATCCAGAGTTTGGTATTGTTCCAACTGCTCATGGAATTATCACTGGGTTGACAACAACTTAGTAACAATGGGGATTCTTTGGAGTCCCCTGTTTAATTTTTATAGGAGAATGAAATGTCATTAGATAGATTACAAAGTAAACCTGGTACTTTTGCCATTACACCAGAGCCGACACCTACCAATAGTTATCCTGGTGGTGTTGCAATCGGTGGGCAAGCAGGTTTTGTTGAGGGAGCTGCTGCAAATATGGGCGGTGCATTATTTCAAACGCCAACTGTTACAAGCGGAGCTTCAACTTCAATTGCAGATAGTGGAACTATTTCTCACAATGGTTGCGGAGTTGCAATTGTGGCTTGTTCAAGTGCTGCAAATAAAACTGGTGTTATTGTTCAAGCTGGTACTAAGCATGGTCAGAAATTGACTATTATTAATACTACTGCTGCAAATACTTTAACAATGGCTGCTGCTGGGACATCAAACGTGGCTAACGGTACAGGATGCATAATCTCTGCACTGGCTGCTGTTTCGCTAACTTGGAACGCTCTTGATTCAAGATGGTATCAAGTTAGAGCTGCTTAATAACTAGGGGAGGTAAAATCTCCCTTTTATTTTATTTATCTTCTAGGGAGAAGAAATGTTAAGATCATTAGAATCTGTTCATAGAGAAACCATTCTCTTACCATATTCATTAAGTTGTACTGCGTCTGGAGTAGCTTTCAATTATGGAAAATCTTTATTTTCAACAGCCGTCAGAAACTCTGCTGCTAATTATACTTTAACTTTGAAATCGCCTTTAAATAGAAGGTTTATAAATGTTTCAAGTTTAGTATTAAATCCTGGCAATGGTGGCTACGCACTAGGAGGCAATGCAAGTGGTGCTTCTCTTAATACTTTAAATATTGTTACCAAAGGAAATGGTGGAGCAAATTTAGAGCCAGCTGGTATTGATGGCATATTGCTAGGTTACAGAACGGCAGAAGCGGATAAGTATTCTGGAAAGTTATTTGAAGTTCATGCCCCGATGCTTGCACCAAGATTCTTGTTTGGGCAAATTTCTTCTGCTGGGGCAAGTACAATTGGTAGTGGAGATTTTATCTCTTCTAAAACTGCAACTGGAACGTATTCTATTAGTTTTAGAAAGGAATTTGGTCAAACTCCAGTAATCGTTGTAATGGGCTATGACGATGCTACTGCAACAACTGTCAGCGTTAAAACTAAAACCGCTTCCACTTGTGAGATTGAAGTCTATGACCAAAATGCAAACGCACTAGTTGATGGAGCTTTCTCTATTTTCGTATTAGGAAGTCAGGCTGTTGGAGAGTGTGGGCATGAGTCATTTAGAACTGTCTTAACAACCCAAAGAAATTGTAGAATCGCTGGACTTTGTGGGCTTTCTTTAAACTCTGCAACCTTTACTGTTGGTGGCCCAACTACTGGAAAGGATTTTACATCACAATCAACTGCTTCTGCTAACGCTACATTTAATATCACTGATACTTTTGCTAGGTCTAGTGTTGTTGTAGCCAATGGAGATAGCACTATTTTGCGGTTTCTAAGAAGAGGCAATGGTATTTCTAGTGCTTCTCAAATTAGTCTTAAATCTGCTGATTTTGGAGGTCTAGCTTTTGATAGTGGCTTTGATGCTATCGTGGTTGGATCTGATGATTCAACTGAATATTTTTCTGCTAGTTAATTTATGAAAAAGTTATTTATAATTTTATTTAGTCTCTCTCTCTTTGTCTCTGATGTTTATGCACAAAGAGTGCCGACATCTCCGCATAACGAAGTTGGAGAAGCTGCCTTAAATATTTCTGCTCCTCTTTTTGCTAGGCAAGATATATCAGATACAGCAGAAACGGCATCTACTGCTTCTACTATTATTGCCACTGCTCACTCTGTAAAAGTTGGGGATTGGATTTGGTTTTATGCTGGAAATCTAAATAGACAATCTAGAAGGGTTGCTAGCATTACTACAAATTCATTTACTGTTAGCTCTCCTTTTAGTCAAGCTCCAGCAAATGGTGACAGTTTCTATGTGTATACAGATGGCTTTGTTAGGGTATCTAGTACGGGTGTCGCTAACGTTGCAGACGGAACTGTTGCTAACACGTTGCAAAGTATTGATAATGCTTTAAAGTTAGATGTTGCCACTGTTTATTATCCGACAAATGCTACTTCTGTTGCTTATGAAGCATCGAGAGTTGTAAAAGCTTCTGCTGGCACGCTCTTTTCTTTGACAGGATATAATTCCCTAGCTTCTCCACAATGGATACAGATTCATAATACAACTAGTGTTCCAGCAGATACGGCTGTCCCTTCTGTGATTATATACGTACCAGCAACATCTTCATTCCAGTATTATCCACCAAAGGGGAGAGCTTTTTCTACTGGAATTACTGTTTGCAATAGTACAACTGGCCCAACCAAAACGATTGGAGCTGCAAATGTTTGGTTTGATGCACAATATAAGTAAGGAGTAATTATGGGAGATTTTGATTGGTTAGGCCCTGTAATACAAGTTGGCACATCTCTTTTGGGTGGTGTCTTTGATAGAAAAGCACAAGAGGACGCTCAAGATAAGCAGATTCAGGCAGAGAGAGAAAAAAGTTTACAGGAAATAGAGCTAGAAAGGCTTAAATATGAGTTTGGTCTAAAGGGTGCTTCTAAAGGCGGTGGAGGTAGAGGTGGTGGCTCTGGTGGTGGTGGAGTTGACCCTCGCAAACTACAGATAGAAGGAATACAAAATTTAATGGGAACTAATGATAATAACCAAGAAAGATTATCTAGTGCTTTAACTAATCTTGCCACGTTAATGCAACGTGGATATTTGGGAGGTGCTTAATGGCTGAAAAGAAAAAATCACCACCACCAACATCAGGGGTATCTACCCTAGCAAATGTATTATCTAATGTTGGAAGTAGTGGCGGAAGTGGTGCGTATGAAGTTGGCACTGCAACCAATGGCGGAACTTTAATGTCGGACGGTTCTATTGTTGGCGGCACAAGCTATGCCTTGCCAGTTCTTGGACTAGCCGCAGGAGCGGCAGGGATACATAATCTAAACAAAAGTAATAGAGGGGGTACGGGGAAGGGTATATTGCAAGGAGCAGCAAGTGGAGCCGCTGCTGGAGCTAGTATAGGCTCCGTCATCCCAGTAGTAGGAACGGTAATAGGAGGGGCTGCTGGAGGCGTGTTGGGAGGAGCATATGGTGCAATATCACAACGCAGTAGGACGGAAAAAGAAGATAAAAGAAGAGATAATTTAGCCAAGCAAGGTATTAGTTTATATAACGGTGATAAAGGATGGGAAGAGAAGTATAATGCTGTAATTAATCCTAACTTTGCAAAAGATTTTGTAGGAACTGATGATAAAGGTAATTGGGTAAATAATAAGTTTGCTTCTACTAGGGATGAGTCAGCACTAACAGGAAGAGATATTGATAAATATGCTGTATGGTCAGAGATGTTTGGTGATAAGTGGAATAAAGCATCTGATGATATAAGATATAAGATTGGAGACGAAGCGGTTAAAAGAGGATTACTAAGAGAGCATCATGGAACTTTAGATGTTAATTCAAACGATGAGTTTAATAGTTTTGCATCATCACTGCTTGATACGCCAGAGGCAAAGTCAACGCAAGGACAAAGAAGAGAAACTAGAGGTATATCACCGAGAAAAGAAAATCCAAAAGAAAGGAGGGTCGTTTCAAGGAAGCCTGCACCGCCAGTTAATCTTGATGCCATATTACCAAGAATATCACAGCCAGAGCCATTTGCTAACTATGACAACGAACCAACACAAGAGGAGACTACAAATAGAAACAGATATAAAGATGCAATTTTAGCACAATTAATGTCAAGGGTATAAACTATGAAATGTAAAAAATGCGGATATGAACATGAGGAAGAAGAGAAGAAAGGTGATGAGATTGCACCTGATAAACTTCTTAAAAGTGAATCCAACAATACGTCAGGACAAGGTGGCGAAGTAGAAGAAGAGCTTTTTAAGGACGACGAACCTAGTGAGGGTGACAGTCTTGGAAAAGCTAAGAAAGCTACTTTAGCTGCGATAATTAAAAAGAAAATGAATGTTAAATAATGAGATACATACAAGATGTTATCACAGCAGCGAGAAGGCTCTCAAAGAATGAGGACTTCTCTGAAGATTCTTCTGGTAATGTGACTGGAGGAATTGGCAATGCTGAAATATTACAATATATAAACGATGGACAAGATTTACTACAGTCTAAAATTTCTAATGCTCATAGCAGCGTGTCTCCTTTTGCTTCCAGTCAGGAAATCACCACCGTTGCCGATCAAAGAGCATATTCAGTTAGTGATAGAGTATTTTTCAACAAGGAACTTATTACTATCAGGTATAGCCATAGTGGGAACCTGTCTGATTATGGCAAGCCACTAGATAAGCTTCACCCAATGAACGATAATAGTGACACTGCTGAATATCCTTATGGATATTATAGACAGAGTGGAAACTTTTATCCTATTCCAATTGTCAATCGTAGTGGTGCTAAATTTGAAGTTAAATACGAAAGAAGCTTAGATGATTTAGCTTTAAGGGTTGGGACTGTTACAGCAAGAACTCTATCATCGACTCAACTCACAGCATTAACTATTAATACTGCATCCGATGATGCAAACGCAATAAATAATGCTTCCGATAAGTATCTTTGTATCTGCGATAAGGATGGCGTAGTGAAGATGAGGAACATAGCTTTTACTTCTTATAATTCTGGCACTGGGGTGTTTACTCTAGATCCTTTTACGTTTGCTACTGGAGAAACGGTTGCTGTTGGTGATTATCTTACGATAGGTAAATATACGACAACTCATTCTGATTTGCCTGATGAATGTGAAAACTATCTTATCTATTATGCTGCTGCAATGATATTAGGGCCTAAAGATGTTACTGGAGCTTATTCAAAGTTATTAATGATGTTGGATTCTCAAGAAGATGCAATTGTTAGGATTTACAAACAACAATCACAGGAGATGGACAGAATCCCACAACAAGATTTTTGGAGCTACTAATGAGTAGAAGTTTCGTTAAGAATTTTGAAGAGTTTGAAGGGTTAGATCTAACCTCATCAGATTTATCATCTAATGATAACTTTGCAAACAGATTTGAAAACTGGGATTTTCGAGGGTTAAAATCTATCGTTGGTAGACGTGGAGAAAAGAGAAACTTGTATCATTCTTATGGAGGTAGCGTCACCTTCGATCCTGTTCCTCATGGTCTTGCTGTGTATAGGTATCTAGCTCAAAACGAAACAACAGTTAGAGTTGGAGAGCAGCTAGTTATTCCTTATTCAACAAAAACGATTCTTTTTCAAACTTCTGGAAGTATTAATTTAACCTATGTGGGAGCTTCTGCTCCAGCTGATATTTCGCTTCTACTAGATACTGGGACAGCTACCTATAAAGTCTACTTAAGGGAAAACGGCACAATCACAACGACCATTGATATTGGTAACGGTGTTAGCACTTCTTCCACTACTTTAGCTAGTCTTGTTTCAACTATTAATGCACTTGCAAATTGGAATTGTACATTCATTTCTCCAACTGCGGGAGCGTTCCCAACGGTGGGAGCAGGAACTACTAGTCCTTATGCTGTTGAAGCACTGGACTTAATGGATAACTTGCCTGTCTCTGGTGGTGGTGGAACTGCTATTGCGTTTGAGTACATGGGAGTTAAGAACGCACTTCAAGATAAACTTACTTCTGGATCTACATATAAAAATTACACTTATATTAATGGATACGGACAAGTTGTTAGCACTTTAAATAAGAATAATGTTCTATATATAGCAAGCGGTAGAAGGTTAATGAAGTGGGATGGAATGAATTTCTATGATGCAGGATTGCCATCTATTGCATTTAACACAATTGCAGCGTCAGCAGGGGCAGGACTAACGGCAGGAACTTATAAGTATAGAATTAGATGGCATTATAAGGACTTTCAACAAAACGATATTTACAGCGATTACAAAGAGGCTAGCGTTGCGGTTTCTGCTGGAAACTTGCAAGCCACTCTTGGAATTGGAAACGGCAATCTTGCAAATGGCTGGAATACCAAGTTTGCAAGAGCTAACGGTCTCCAAGCAGGAGTGACTACTATAACTGTGGACGCAGGATTTACTTTGGAAGTTGGAGATCCTGTTTATCTTTATAACATAGCTACTCTTGCTTATGTAGAAAGATACATAACAGTTGTTACGGCTACAACTATTACTATAACTGGAGCGGCCATATCGGTTGCAGACAATGCTCCAATCTCATGCAATATGAGGATAGAGATTGGGAGGACAGCTTCAAATGGCGTTGATTTTTATGTGCTAAGTGTTGAGCCAGCTTATGATTCGGCAGGGGTGACATACGTTGATGCACTACCTGATGCAACATTAATATCTAACGCTCTAATGAACTTTCCTTCATCTGGAATACCAATTCAAGAACCTTCTTTCTGTTCAACTCTTTGCGAGCATCAAGGTAAAATCTTTACAGTTGCAGGAGTGAGTCCGTATGAAGGGGTGTATCCATCTACTGATGTTTATTACGAGTTCGATCCTGATTTTCCAGAAGCCTTTTCTAGCTTGGCAACAGTAAGAATCCCTTCGACTACAAGATCTGCCATTACGTGCTTACATTCTAGTAGTGAAAATATGTTAGCGGTTTTTAAAGAGACTTCTTATTTTAATGTCATAGGAGAAATAGATACCGATGGGAACTATCAAGTTGTAACAGTATCAGATGGTGATATTGGTTGTCCTTCCCCTCATAGTATTCAAAAGATTAATGCCTTAAACGGTAGTTTATTTTGTTCTAATCGTGGATTTGCTTTGTTGGTTAATGGAATTATTGATGAGACGATAGGAGAGAGGACTAGGGCAGCGTTTGATAATATTAATTATCCAAGAGGTACTGGATCTCTTTCTGATAACATAGCAATTTCTCCAGTAAACGAAACCAAGATTATACCATTTAAAGCCGTGTCCGTTAATCACAATATTGATGGTAAATATATTTGTTGCATACCAGCTTTTCAGGGGACTTGGGGTGGTCAGCTTGTTTCTTGTGCCGAGACCTCTGCTAACAAAATATTTGTTTATGATTATCGATATAGAAAGTGGGGAGAATATACCTACACAGAGGGAGTCCCTTCTTCTGGGATGGTTATGTATAAAGATTTGTTAATGACGCTAAACTGTGTTGCTCTATATACTTATGGCTCTGGGGCAAATGATGCGACTTATTTATATAAGGAAAATAGAGCTGCTTGTAGCAATCTTCAAGCAGGGGGGCTTTATGTGGATGCACGTCAATATGATTATGCTAATGGAGTATATCCAATTACTAATGTTTATGAAACTTCTGCAATCTCATTAGGAGAGCCGTCTGTATTAAAGCAATTTATATCTTGCAAGGTTTATCAGTTAGCTACTGCCATTAGAGACTTTACTCTTTCTTTAACTACATACAGAAACTTTAATAAGACCACAGCTCATTCTACTGCTAGCTTCTCGTTTCCTACAACTGTAGTTGAGGCTACTAAGGAAATTAAAAAAGCAATGTCCAGAACTATGAATTTTAGATTTACAGCAAATACCATTCACCAAGTCCCTATGATGTCTGGATTTGAAATAGAAGTTGAGTCTGATGCTAAAAAGGAGAGCTTAGAACATAAATGAGTAATTTGAATTGGGCATTTGATGTTGTACCTAATATTAAAACCACATTAATGAAGTGGGCGGTAGTTTTGCGTAGAATGGATAAAATTATAAAAGCTGTCATTGCATTTTGTTTTTCAGAGTGGAGAGACTGGACTCCTACTGAATTTTCAGCATCAGGAACAATGACGTTTACTAAGACAGCAGATATTGGAGGAAAGTATTTAAAGGTTGGCAATACAATTATTTATTCTTTTTTTATCACTGGGACAACTGGTGGAGTTGCCAGTAATGAGGTTTATATTAATTTACCGTTTTTGCCCAATGAGGGGTTTAGAGAGAGCAATGGCGTTGGAGTTGCGGTAATAAATGATGGTGCAATTTTAATGGGGTTTAGTAATTTAAGAAATACCAGAACTGATTTGGTAGTAAGAAAGTATGACGTGTCAAATTACGCATTGGCTGCTGGAGTAACTATTAGATGTGTTGGTATTTACGAATGTGCAGATTTACCTGAAAATAATATTGTGTAAGGAATTAATAAATTATGTCAGATAGAACTAAACCAAAAAGAGGAACAAGTAATGCAGCAGCACAAGCTCGTCGAAGGCTTGAAGCCGAAAATCGTGCTAAGAACAAAGCTGCTGCAAATACACCAGAAGCCATTCAAGCTGATAAAGATAGAGCTGTTGGTGACTTAGTTGGGAAATATGCAGCTGGAGCTAGCGGACTAGTTGACAAGCTTTACGCTCCAGGATCTATGGGCAGAGTTGATGAATCTCGTTCTGGTGAAATAACTGGAATCCTAGATCAACTATCGGCGGTCAGAGATACTTATGGTATTCCAGGTAAAAACAGATCCGCAGAATTATCTGCTAATTTAAACTCTTTAAAATCCCAGTCAGAAGGCTATACTTCGGAAGAGTATCAGGGATTAAGAGAGCAACAAAGACGTGGCACTGAATCAGCTTACAACACGCAAAATGCAGCTGTTAATAGATCTATAGTGAGAAATAGACTTACAGGCTCACAGGCTGCTTTAATGAAAGATAAGGCACAAAGAGATAGGGCAGAAGCACAGGGAAGAAACGAGCAGGATTTAATGATTCGTGGTGCTGATGAAAAGTATAGAAGAACTGGAGAGTATGGAAGTACCCTTAGAGGCGTTGAGGATACTGAATATAACAGAATGAGAGAGACTAGTTCGGATTATGCTGATAGATTAGAAAGGGCTCGAGACGATGAGTTGAAGAGAAGGTTAATTAATCTTGGACAAGTTGGAGCTGAAAAAGCAGGACAAGTTGGAACTTATTTTGGAGCTATTAATCTTGGAGAAACTAGAGATGCCAACAGAAGAAATGAAGAACTATCAAGGGATATTTACGGACTAACTAGGCGTGGTAGAGATAGATCGACAACCAGTCAAACGACTCCTAGTGGTAGTTTTGATTACAATACTTACTTCGATAAAGTTAAGGGCATTGTTGGAGGTGGGCAATAGGATGGATGAGTTAAATAGATTAAAAAATGCTTGGGCAATTGATGATACTTATAATACCTATGATACAAATAGAATAGATTCTCTTGTCCCAAGTTTTGACACTCCAAAACCCTTATATCAAGGGAGTCCCGAATTAGGAGAGATAGCACCTAAGAATGAAGGGTTGCATAGTTTTGATATTGAGAACTCATTAAACAAAATTAGAAGTTTACAAAGTGGGGAGTTATCACCTTCTCAAGCTTGGGCAACTGGATTAATGGGATTAGTTCCTGGACTTTTAGGTTATGCAATTGACGGCAATCAAGGAGCTGCAGAAGGATTTAATATTGGCTCTAAGGTTGTTGGTGGGTACACTGATAATATTCAAAAGAATAATTTGCAACAGGCTCAAACTGAAAGAGAATTAGTAAGAGATCAGATCAATGAAAATCAATGGAAGAGTAGAACTGATTATCAAGATGGCTTACAAAGAGAGAGGGCTAAAGAATATATTGAGGCACAAAAAGGATTAAAGAGCTGGGAGCAGAGTCAGGGAATTAGGAGGGACTACAACGATCCTAGTCAATCAACACAAAGACCAACCCTATCACCAGAGACCAACTTAGAATTGCAAGATGCGATAGTCAAGGGAGAGGCATCACCTGAATTAATAGGAAAGCTTTATTCGGAAGTTGGAGCTTATAGTGGAGCAACTATCCTAAGAAATTCAGGACTAAACATTATAAGACCAGAGAAAGGAGACTTAGACGTTCTTAAAGCTCAAAAAACAGTGGAGCAAAACTTAGTTGCAATGAAGGAGCTTCTTAGCAAGATGCCAGAAGGTGGAATGTTGGATAAGATCAAAAGAGGCTATTCTGAAGCGTTCGATGTTGGAAGCCCTGAAAATATATACTCTGGAATAGCAGAAGAGTTGACTTTTCAGTTAGCAAAAATAGCTCAAGGAAGTGGTCAAGGATTATCTAATGCTGATAGAGCTGCAATGAAGAAGCTTGGCGATCCTTCTCTGGTTATTGGTTCTCCTTCTCAAGCAAGGGCAGTATTAGAAGAGGTTGAGAGAATTGGCAATAGAGTTATATCTTCGGCTGTTGATGTTTCTCAAAGGGGAGGAAGAAATATGAAACCATTCATGGAAGTTCCTAACAAGGATGAGGGCTTTGGAGTAATTGAAAATCCTGATAAAGTTAATGGGGCTGATTTTACTGAAAAAATCAATAGACCAAGACTTGCAGATTTTGGTGGAGATAGAGAAGCTTTCTTAAAGGCTACTGATATTTATTTACAACAGAAGAAAGGGTCTAAATAATGGCAGATAGATTTTCACAATTTTCAGCAGAAGAAATTGATTCAATGACAGATGAGGAGTTGGATGCTCTTTCTCAAGATTCATATCAAGCACCAACCTATAGTGAAGATGGAGTGTTGCAGATAAATCTAAGTGATGCACAACAAAAGCAACCATTAACTCCTACAGAAAACATAGTTGGTGGTATGGGCAACTTACTAGATGCTGGTACGTTTGGGTATGGAGACGAAATAACTGCTGGTGGAAGTGCAGCTCTTGATTCCTTGTTTGGTGATAGTTCTTTTGGTGATGCTTATGACGAAAGACTCTTACAGATGAGAGATATTCAAAAAAGGTACGGTGAAGAAAATCCTGTAACATCAACTGTTTCAAATATCGCTGCTGGATTTGCTAATCCTATAAATTCTGCTGTTAAAATTAATTCATTAAAAAATGCTGCTTTAAGTGGGGCTGTACTTGGTGGAGCTTATGGCTTTGGCGAAGGAGAAGGTGGCTTAGAAGAGAGAGTATCTAATGCTGGTACTGGGGGCTTATATGGAGCTGTCACTGGGGGAACTGTTTACGGAGGGCTAAAAGGTGCTGAAAGGTTTATTAACGCAAAGAGTGCATCAAGAAATACTCCAGAGAAAATATTAGATAGAAACTTTAATGCTAGCAATAAACAAATTTCAGAAACCGATCCAAAGAGTCTAGTTAAATCTGTCTCTAACTTAGAAGAGGTTAATCCCCAAACTGCAACAAGCATCTTTGGGAATAAACCTCAAAAAGCTTGGCAAGAATTAAAGGCAAGAAAATCTACTATTGGCACTAAGCTAGATTCTGTTTATGACAACTTATCAACTAATCCAGCTAATGACATACCACTTCAAAATGTAAATATTGCACAAGGAGTTTCTGTTCCAATTTTCAAGTCTAACCCAACAGATGAGCTGTTGAATATTTTATACGATCCAAATTCTACTCCTGATATGCAACTAGGGGCAATGGAAGCATTAGATGACTTTGCACAAACAATTGGCAATAGAGGAAAGTTGTCGGCAAAAGACGCTTGGGAAATTGCTAAGAATTTAGAAGCAGAAACAAGTTTCACAAAGTCTCCAACTAGCCCTCAAAGAAAATCTAGTTATACAGATACTTTTAAGCAAAAGATTGCAGAAGGGTTAAGAGAGTATGTAGAAAATACTCAAGGTGGAGATATTTTAAAACCACTTAACAAAGAATACTCTGCACTTGCTAAATTATCTAAGAACGCAGATGAGGCATCATCAAAGGCAAAACTAGATGAATCTGGACTTCTTACGTCTATTACTGGAGCGATTGGTGGAATAAGACCAAACTATCCTATTTTAGCTTCTGGTGGAGCTATTGGATTAATGGGAAGTCCTGCGTTGGGCACTGGAATTGCTGCCTTATCTTTGGGAGCTGGAGCTATGAATAGCGTTTCGAGATCCCCAATGTTAGCTCGCTCTTTATATAGACTCAATTCTGCTGTTAGCTCTGGATCTGCTTTACTAAACAGTGATGCTACTAAGCTTGCAATTCTTGGGTCTACTCTCTTGCCAAGAAGTAGTGATGCTCTAGCAGAAGATCCAGAAGGATTTGCCAATGAGATTGGATTTTATTTGCAAAGTAAAACTGGCAATCCTCAATTGGCTAAATCAATATCAGATGAAATAAAAGAGATTGCTATCAATGGGAATAAAGCTGTTCAAGATGAGGTTATTAGAGGGTTGGTGCAACAATTCCCTGATGCGTTTGAACCAGCTCCAGAAGGGTATCAATCTTTCCTAGATGGCAAGCTCTTAGACCCTATGGAGCAAAGTATCCATATTAATAAAGCACTAGATAAAGATTTGTCACCGAGAGAGCAAGCTGAGGTTATTGGTGGAATGTTATCTAAGAAGAAGTATTCTCCTATTAATCCTTCACAGCCTCAAGGACCAGTAAAAGAACTAGACCCAGAATTTAATGGAGGATTCTTTAATCCTTTAGAGGTATTTAACTCTGCTATCCCTTATGAAGATGCTGTAGAAGTTCCTTATTCTGGTACTGAACAAACTGGCGACATGCTAAGAAGGTTAAGTGAGGCATTAAGCTTTAAGGAAGAGTACGATCCTATGACTGCTCAGTAATATATTTAGGTAAAGGACACTCAAATTCAGAATCTTTAACATCTTGTACCGTTCCGCCACTCATCTAAACAATCATAGAGATCTCTGTAGCAATTATCGCACAAGTCAAATTCATACTCAGAACCTTTTGCTATAGGAACGCCTTGCCAATCTAAGCTGTTCTGAGATCCATAATTCAAAAAACCACCGAGTAGATTGTTTTTATTTATGTGACAGATCTCTTTACTACATCTGTCACACTCTATTATCGTCTTAGCAGGTATTGTTGTTTTCATAATTCCTCAATCATTTTTAAAAGCTCTTGTTTAATTCGATATTTATTAAGTTACATTTGTTACAAGCTTCAGCATAATCAAAAAAAGCAAGTCTAATGTTAAAAGCTTTCTCATTCTTTATGTGAAGAACGCTTCTATCAACTCTCATAATTTCCTTTCTTTCCGTTACGTTAAATTGATGTTGTGATTGGTAATATTTTATTAGCCAAACCATGTCACCAGCTCTAAACTTACTCTCCATCTGCTTGCTCCTTATAAATAACTTGTTTCTTAAGTCGTCTGTCTAAATAACGCCAATCTTTTATTGTTAGTTTTTGAACAGTCATGCCAGCACCAGCCACCGAATATACAAAATCTTCCCAATCAGATTCTTGACATTCAAAACATCGGTAGCCATGAAACTTGTCAGCTTCTTTGCAAGTCCAAAAACTTACCTCTCCGCAATGATCACATTCAACTAGTTTTTTCTTCACTAGATTCTTGCTCCTCTAAAAATTGTTGAAATAATAAATCCTGTATCTCTACCACTTGCATAGCCGAGACAACGATAGGAGATCCTTCGTTTTCATAAAAAACTTTAACGCAAGCTTTATCTAGTAGCTCTTTAAACACCTCAAACGCTCGCTTCTCGCACTCGTCTCTTGCCCAAGACGCACCAATTGATATTAACATGATAAACTGGTCTCTGCTTATATTAGTCCACATATCGCCCAATTTCTCATGCGATCTTAGCGATCCAAGCAATCTAGATTCTACTTCCTCCCAAAGAGAGTTAGTTTCTTCCGTTAAGATTCTTTCTGATGCCTCTTCTACCTCTTCATCACTCATTAATTTAATTTTGTCCGTCATTTTAATACTCCTTTTCCATCGTGATAAACCAATTTAAACATATTCATCTCTAGTTCTTCCGTTGCACGTTCCTTGATAACATTCTCTAATACTGCGACCTTCCGCTTCTCGGCTTGTAGGGCTTTTTCTAGTAGCTCAATCAATTCGCAATCGTCACAATCGCATTTAGTTGTTGTTTTATAAAACTCTCGCCTTTGTTTTTGTAGCTCCTTAATTCGTTGCTCTAGTGGTTTTTTCATAATTAATCTAATTCTCCGTTATAATCCATTTTCTGCACTATCTCTGCAATCTTATCAGTTATAGCTTTTAGTCCTTTAATAACTATAGCTTCATCTTTAGGTGTTAGTACCGAGAATTGTGCCTGTAGCTTATTTAGTAACTCCATAAATTCATCGTGGTTATCTTTCATAGTTTTTGCTCCTTGTAAAATTTTAACACGTCCGTTCTAAGAACCTCATCTCTCTTCCCTTCTATAATCTTATCTAAAACTGCGTCCTGCAAAGCTTCTAATCCATTAATGAATTCTTCTTCAAAATAGCTCGCTCCTCTCAAAAAATACCACAAACCATCCCAAGTAAGCTCTGCACAATTCCCCCAATAATCGGTAATTGCAGAATATAGGGATTCAGAAATAATGTTATTTTTAAACACTTCAGGGTCTTCTGATTCCCATCCCTCAACTTTGAACACGTAAGTTTCTCGTTCTGCCTTTTCTTCCGATTCCTGTTCGTCTAGCTTGTCCAAATAGTCTTCTAATTTCTTTCCGCACTCGTCACGAATGAGCTTAGCTACCTTGACCGCACAATCTCTAGGGATATTATCTTCATTAAGAAAATCAAACCTTTTACCCTTGCATAGTTTTTCTATTTCTTTATCGGTTAGTAGCTTCATCTTTTTTGTCCTCCTCTAAATTTATTCCCATATCCTGTGGATTAATACTGGCAAGAATATCGCATACATGATGCGTGACCCTCTCTGTAATGTCTTTTACCATTAAGGAATCTTTGTAGCTCAAATCAATCAGGTTGAGGTGCGAAGAAAGCCTAGCCGTAACTCTTCTCTCTAAAAATTCAGCTAAAGTTAAAGGAGTAAAAGTTTCCGTTATAACACCTTTGGCAAATATTCCTTTCATTTTAACTCCTCTCTTATTTTGTTTAGTTTTTTATTATCTGCTAGAAACTTTTCTGCTCTGTTCACAAAGTCTGATGCCGTAGCAAAACAAAATTCAATGTCAGGAGTGGTACACTCTGGATCGCCAGCAAGTAAAACAAATATTTTTTCTGCTAATATAATAACATGATGTTGTTTTTCTAAGTCCATAATTATTTAATCTCCTTTTTTTGCTCAATAAAAGAATGTCTCTCAAAATAAGAGGCGTTCTGAAAATTTTTAACTTTAAAACTAAACTGTTGAGTATCTCTACTGAAATGCCTAACCTTCCTAAACCAAATATTAGACCAAATACCAGTATCCTCATCATCATGCTTAACTCTACTAACCATAATAATTACTTCTGCAACCCTTTCATTTTTGCTAGACCCTGATGGTGCATCTGGATTACTTTTAGGGCTGTGATGTACAAGTATTGGTGTTATTCCTCTCTCGTAACATTCACTAACTAACTTTTCTACATCAACCCAAAAATCAGGAGTATTCTCATCTTTTCCTACAAAAAACACGTTCAAATTATCTACTACTAGAACTTTTGTATCAGGCTCTAACATGGAAAACATTTCCATTCTTTCTATAGCGTTTCTTAAATTTGGCAATGCTCTTTTCTTCTGTAAGAAATTATCTTTGCAAATAATATTTAATCTTGGTGCAATTCCTTGTTGGTGAGGCAACGTGCTATTTATCTCTAATAACCTTGTTTGTATCTCTTCAATTGCCATTTCACCATCTAATATTGTCACTGGAGTTCTTTTAGTGTCCCAATAGTTCAAACATCTAACTCCACTAGCTATACAAGATGTTAAGTAATGCAGAAAGAAACTCTTTCCACTTCCTGCACCACCAGCTAACAAAACACTGCTACCCTCTAATAACCAACCACCTACCAACCTTTCCCGCCGAGCAATATTCATGGTTAAAAGCTCATCCAAACTGTAACTTCTAACTTTTGCAAGAGCTATCCCGCTGACCGCCTTTCTTATGTCATCTTTGGTAGCACCTGCGTTTATCCAATCAGTAACGTCTTTAAAGTTCTCTGGTACAACAACCCTTGCAAGCTTTTTAACTATTGGAACTAGAGATTCCTCTAGTCTCTTCATAAAAGCCTTTCCAGGTTCGTCATTATCGCCACAGAGAATCACAGAACCGCCACTTAGCGGTGCTAGAATATCAGCCCCTATGTTTCCGCCTGCTCCATCAAATATCGTCGTAGAACTAATTTGTAGGCGTTCTGATAGGGTATCTGCGTCCTTTTCTCCTTCAACAAAAAAAATACCTGTTCCTTTATCGACTGCTTCAATGACTGTTGGCAAGTTATATAACACCTTTCTACTTTCTCCGATTCCTTTTACCCACTTACCGTCTTTGTAGTGTTCTATAGAGAAAGTCTTAGGTTTAAATCTGTTTTTTCTATATAACGCATTTTTTTCTTCATCTCTATAAACATATCTTTTTTCTAGCTCCCATTTTGTGTTGTCGTCTTGCATTTCTTTAGTGTAATTAAGTGTAGCTTTAATATCTTGCCAACTGCACCCTGCATGACAGTGGAAAAACAACTCTCCATTGTCATGCCATGATACAAATAGGCTCTCTCTTTTGTCCTCATGTGAAGGACATTTTGCTTGGTACTTCATACTACCGCATTGCTTAGCTTCTAGTAGTCTTAATACCTCTTCATTTATCATTATGCACGCAAAATAATAAGTCCGTATCCGTATCCGTCTCCGTCTCCGTATCCGTCTCCGTCTCCGTATCCGCTTCCGTTTCCGTATCCGTATCCGTTTCCGTCTCCGTCTCCGTCTCCGTATCCGTCTCCGTTTCCGTCTCCGTATCCGTCTCCGTCTCCGTCTCCGCTTCCGTTTCCGTTTCCGTATCCGTCTCCGTATCCGTATCCGCTTCCGTTTCCGTTTCCGTATCCGTATCCGTATCCGTCTCCGCTTCCGTTTCCGTATCCGTATCCGTTTCCGTTTCCGTATCCGTTTCCGTATCCGTCTCCGTATCCGTTTCCGTTAGTTATGCTGTCCATATTTTTACTCCTTCAATAGATTTTCTACCGCTTTCACTTACTTTGATTACCTCAACACAATCTAAGATTTTTACCTCTGATATTATTTTTGGGAATTTGCAATTTTCAGGTTTTGAGACGCCCCTGTCTGCTAGTTCATAAAGAGAAGCTGCCCCAGACCAATACCAAAGTTTTCTAGCTTGTAGTAAGATTACTTCGCTTCCCTCTTGGCTTTTTAGAAAGCCTGCCGTTGCTCCTGAATACTTACCTCGAATAATTACATACTCAAGTCCATTTTCAACTGCTGGCTTAGATTGAACTCCTGCAACCAAGCTTTCAATCGCTTCTGTTATTTTTGTTATTTCTGTTCTCATTTTTTTCCTTATAAAGTTAATTAAAAATTAAAATGGTGGATCGTCACTTATTACTAATCCTTTTTCTGGATCTAGTATTGCGTTCTGCTCCACTTGTGGATGAGTTTCTTTATTAGTTAGAAAGTCAATTTTATCTATTACAATTTCTGTTGTATACCTATCTTTACCCTCTTTATCCTGCCACTTTCTAGTTCTAATATCTCCTTCAACAAAAACCTTATCACCTTTGGATAGTTTTTTGCCTATAGCTTCGGCAATAGAACCAAACGCAACACAATTGTGCCATTCAGTTTTGTTTTGCCATTGTCCTTCTTTGTCTTTGTAGCCCTTAGAAGTAGCCATAGAAAAGCTTGCAATAGATAGATTATCTTTTGAAGTTCTTATCTCTGGGCTTTTCCCAACTAAGCCTTTTAGTATTACTAAGTTTGTCATATTATTTAATTTGAATATTATTGTTAATGTTTAAAACTGCACCTTCAACTACATTATCAGGACTTTCTTTTAAGAAGTTCTTAATATGAGTTTTAGATACCTTCTTACTTATTACTACTTCCTTGAAAGTATCTGGTATTTTTTCCTCATCGATTATTTCAACCGATTCAGATTTACGCCAACTCACAGAATGAACTCCGTTAGTCCATTTGTCATCACCAACAAAGTATCCTATATACTTTTCCAGTGACTCAATCTTATTCTCTAATGATGCAGATTTTGCCTTTTGTATTTTAACCTCTTCATCTACCGCATTTTGCAATGCACGTAAATTTTTTAGGTATCCAATACAGTTAGCTATCTTATCATCTTTGGCAAGAACTAGGGCTTCAATGTCAGGAAATAAATCCTCAACAGCTCCACCCTCTTCTTTGAGAGTGAGAGCCTGCTCTAGTAATTGGTTTAATTTTGCATCTATCTCATATAATTTCATATTATATCCTCCAATGAATCGCCTTCTGTTTTTGTTTTCTTAGTGACAGTCTGATTTAACAATGGTGTTATTAACTCGATTAAATCATCAAAGTCTAACACAAGCCTATCTATTTTTAATTCCTCACAAGAATAGTAAGAACATGGCTTTCCATCCTCTTCAATTAAGGGTCTGCCTGTAGTTACCCGAAACCCATTATCTGCTCTAATAATGTTCATTTGTTTCACTTTGTCATATTTTTTTGTTTTCATAATTGCTCCTAAAATGTTTATTAAAATTTATTTACTATTGAAATTCTCTGGTAATTCATCATCAGCAAAAGTCTTTTCAACTTTAAACGGATTTATAAATTCAGCATCTACTACATCAGCTTTTTTGCTAGCTACAGGCTTGCTAGTTTGTAATATTGACTTCCATTTATTCGATAATCCAACACTAGTCCAGAGTAACCCATCTTTATATTCACCGCATAATGTTTTAGCTTCCGCCCATATAGCTTTCTTATCAACATCATCTAATTCATCGACATAGTAACTATAAATTAATTTTGGTTTTACTGGTTCAACTTTTGGTGTTATAACTTCTGGATTAGTTGGTTGCATGTCGTCTAAGTCTTGTGTAAATAAATGACTACAAGTCCCTGTGCTAATAACACCATCTATCATTGCCCTTTTCTTAGCAATCTTATAACAAACATTATAAGAATCTGCTATATCAGGATTTTCACCGTCCATCAACTCGCAAATAAACCAACCCTTATCTAGTTTGAGAGTGCCAAGCTTTTCAGCAGTACCAGTATAAGCTTTTCTTAATATATCTTTTTTTTGGTCAGAACTCTTTGACTTATCCCAGTAGTCTTTTGGTACTGGAATATTTGTAGCTATCTTGGCATTACGATAACGATACTTCTTTTCCATTGTAGAGCAACTACCAACACCAACAGCTAAAATCTTTCCAGTGTCTCTACTAATGATTTTAGCTTTAATTCTGTATTCTCTGTGTCCGTTCTCTAAGTCTGTTATTTGTTCTTCATAGTCTGCATATGAGTTAAATAATAACATTATCTTTTCACCGCCTGGTTTTAATAAGCAAACTTTATCAACTCCTGGAATTTTACCGTAATCCTCACCTTCTTTCATCTGTTCTGTTAGAAGTGTTCTGATAACCGCTATCTGATCAGATACGGATTGAATCCTTGACATGTCTGCTAGTTGATTATTTGTAATTACTTCTGGCAAGTTTTGATTATCATTAGTTGAGTTGCTCATCGTCGATACCTCCATCTATTTTAATGTTAGATGCGAACTTCTCAATGACACCTTTTAGTCTTTCTGTGTCTGCTTCGTACTTTTCTCTTTCTGCTGTTTCTGCATCACTTATTTCAGCTATAGCACCACTAACCGCCCTGTAGGCATCACTACAAGTACCTTCTTTTTTTATTAGCTTATCTAAGATGCTATAAAGAATTAATTTAGCTTTTGCATAATTTCCAAAATCCATATTGTGTAATCTCCTGTAAAATGTTATTTAGTGTTTTATTTGTTTCGATAATGTATTAAGTTATCGCTTATCATCGTCTCTTGATATAACAATTATCATGTATTAATGTATTAGTCAATAGGGTAAATTGATTATTTTGCAAAAAAAATAAAAAATATGAAAAAACATTCTCTAAGATGTAATTATGATGAGAAGGAAACAGTAAAATATGAGGATTTAGAGGCTTTAGGCTTCAAAAAGACGTGTTTAGCAACACTTAATCGATCTTACAGG
>Ga0208916_10000258_pt1 | contig 26679 bp, 27 predicted proteins | sample DEB19_08_DNA_5_FD_184523 | JGI IMG/M metagenome (GOLD analysis project Ga0208916, IMG submission 184523) | Aqueous microbial communities from the Delaware River and Bay under freshwater to marine salinity gradient to study organic matter... | ecosystem: Environmental > Aquatic > Marine >... | reverse complement strand
CTCCACTCAGAAAAAACCGCCGCCCTACTGGTGGGTGCCGATGGCATTCGTTCCGCGGTTAGGACAGCACTTTACGGCGAGAAAATCCGCCTCGCCACCAATGGATGGACCATTTACCGAGGCACGACGCGTACTGCGTCTTTTCTGACCGGTCGCTCCATGGTCATCGTCGGCGATGAACACCAGCGCTGCGTGGCCTATCCGATAGACGCTCACACCGTCAACTGGCTAGTGGTGCGCCCTAGTGTGGAAGGAAATGCGGCCACAGTTGACTTGGGCAACTGGAATCGACCACTTAGCCCAGACATCATTGCGAGGTATGTCGAGAACTGGACTTTCGAATGGCTCGACATTCCTGCGATGGTGCGCGCATCAGAAGCTGCGTATGAATACCCTATGGCAGATATTGATCCATTGCCACAGTGGACATTTGGGCGCGTTACCTTGTTGGGCGATGCGGCACATGCCATGTATCCATTCGGCTCCAACGGAGCTTCGCAAGCCATACTCGATGCAAGGATACTGGCCTTCGAACTGGCTCGTCACACTGATCTAGACGAAGCACTTCGCGCCTATGAAAGCCAGCGTCGACCCGTGGTCAGTGCCGTGCAGTTGGCCAATCGAAGTCAGGCCAGCGACGTGATGGCTCGAGTAAGCGCCATGGCTCGCGCCCAAGACCACGGCAACGCCGCCGCGGAACTCAAAAAAGTTGAGCAGACATACAAGCATCTCGCCGGCTTTGATGTAGAGACGCTGAACAACAGGGCGTCATGGAATGCCGTTCGCAGCTAGTCCCTGTCCCTCACTTTGATAGCGTCGAATCCATGCGCGAAAGGGCTGGCAATGGATTAACTTTCAGGCGTCGCCATGATTTCTCCTTCTGCTTCTTGACACCGGAAACTGCTCACACAATAATGACCATTAAGCGGATGCTAATAGCCGCCAAGCGGTCATTTTAACGCAATGACTAACGCTCAAAATATTTATCCATCACTATGACTAAACCCACTTTCGAGACCGATTTCTGGAAAGACGCTGAGTTGCGCAAGACGTGGGACGACATTGTCCCCGGAGAGCCACGCAAGACTTTGCCATACACACTGACGCTTGAGGCGATCCAAAAGTATTGCCGGGTGATCGGAGACCTTCACCCGCTTTACTTTGACGCGGAATATGCGCAGAAGTCGCCCTACAAAGGGTTGATCGCACCTCCGGCAATCCATATTCTTCTCATGTTCTCGTGCACACCGGCCGACGACTGGATGCGAAGCCCCGGTACGGTGAATGCCGGCCAGTCTTGGAGCTACAACGTCCCAGCGCGACCCGGCGACCGGATCCGACTGGAGGCTCGTGCGCTGGATAAATTTATAAAAAAAGACCGCCTTTTTGTCGTCCATGACAACGTGTTCTTCAATCAGAACAACGAAGTTATCTGCTCTGGCCGAGGCTGGACTATCCGCCCTCACTAAGGACAAACCACCATGACGCACACCATTCATGCAACCCAGCTTGGCCACAAGATCGATGGGACTCCTTTCTCACCAACCCGCGAATCTATTCGCCAGTTTTGCGAGGCTTCGTTGGACTTCAATCCTCTGCACCTTGACGATGACTATATGAAGGGCAGCTTCGGTAAGACCACCTTCGGCGGGATCATCATGCACGGCATGAACAACTTCGGCGTTATCAGCAAGATGCTGACCGATTGGGTCTACCCGCTGGGCGGCATGCAGCGCCGCTTGGAAACCCGCTGGAAGGCTCCAGTTAAGCCGGGCGACACCATCCAACCCTCAGCCGTTGTGAGTTCAGTTCGTCATACCGAGAAAAGCCAGTGGGTCACGCTTGACATCGAAGTACTCAACCAGCGCGGCGAGACAGTCGCAGCCGGCGAGGCCTTGGTTGAATTCCCCAACGCAGCCTAAACTTTTCAAGAACAAAGGTGACAAAAATGAAGCCCTCTATGCGCGTGACTACGGCCGCTTTGTTGTGGAGCATCATCAGCCTTTCGCCGCTGGCAGCATGGGCGCAAGCGTTCCCGATCAAACCAGTCAAGATCATCGTCCCCTTCCCGCCTGGCGGCACGACCGACATCCTAGCCCGCCTGCTCGCGACCGAGTTAGGCCGAAAGTGGAGTCAACCCGTCTTGGTTGAAAACCGAGCAGGCGCTAGCGGGACAATTTTCTCCGAGCAGTTGGCCAATATGCCGGCCGACGGCTACATGCTGATGCTGACCGCGACGCACCACGTCATTAACCCTGGCCTGTACAAGCAGCTCAAATACGACACTCGAACCGCCTTCTCGCCAATCGCTCAGGTCGCGGCGGTCCCCAATGTGCTGGTGGTCCATCCGGGGTTCAAACCGCGCACGGTCAAGGAATTGATCGACTTCACAAAGGCCAATCCAGGCAAAGTCAACTTCGGCTCGTCCGGCACGGGTGGAGCCAACCACCTGTCTGGAGAGTTGTTCAAGTCGATGGCTGGGGTGGAAATGATGCACATCCCTTACAAGGGCGCAGCGCCGGCACTCAACGATTTGTTGGGCGGGCAAATATCGGTGATGTTCGATTCGGTCCCAGGTGTGTTGCCACACATTCGTGCTGGCAAGCTACGTGCGCTAGGCGTCACGGCGCTGACGCGCTCGGCGGCATTGCCCGATGTGCCGACGATTGATGAAGCCGGTCTTAAGGGCTTTGACTCGACCGCATGGTTCGGTCTGTATGGACCAGGCAACATGAAGGCAGACCTGAAAAAGAAGCTGTCCACCGATATTCTCGAAGCACTGCAAAGCCCAGGGCTGCATAGACAGTTTGAAGAGCAGGGCGCTGAGCCGGGCACCATGACGCAACCGCAGTTCGCAGCCTTTGTGAACAGTGAACTCGACAAATGGGCAAAAGTAATCTCCAACGCCAATGTGAAGATTGATTGAGGACGAACGAGTGACGGCGGAAAACAAAACTAGAAGTTCATCGGCGGCTGGCGCACTGTCACATCTGCGAGTGCTCGATTTATCGCGGATATTGGCCGGACCGTGGTGCAGCCAGAACCTAGCGGATATGGGCGCAGAAGTCATCAAGGTCGAAAGGCCAGGCAAGGGTGACGACACCCGCGCCTGGGGACCGCCGTGGATACGCGATGCTTCAGGCGCTGACACGACCAACTCAACCTATTACGCGGCAACCAACCGCGGTAAAAAGTCCATCACCATCGACATCGCCAGCGTAGAGGGGCAGTCGCTGATTCGGGAACTGGCCGCCAAAAGCGATGTCTTCATCGAAAATTACAAGGTCGGTGATCTAAAACGTTATGGTCTTGATTACGACAGTCTGCGTCTGCTAAACCCACAGCTGGTGTATTGCTCGATCACGGGCTACGGCCAAGACGGGCCATCCGCTCACAAACCTGGGTACGATTTCGTCTTCCAGGCCATAGGCGGACTGATGAGCATCACCGGCGAGCAGGACAGTCTGCCTGGCGGCGGTCCGCAGAAAGCGGGCATTGCAATTGCTGATGTGATGACTGGCATGTACGCGACGATCGCCATCCTCGCAGCGCTCAATCACCGTGACGTTTCGAGCACTGGGCAGTACATCGACATGGCCCTCATCGACTGCATCGTCGCGTTGGGCGGCAACCAAGTCACAGGTTTTTTTGCAAACGGCAAAGTACCGCACCGCTATGGCAATGCACATGCAAGCCTTGTTCCTTACCAAGTCTTTGTCGTCGCTGACGGTGAAGTGGTTGTAGCCGTTGGCAACGATGTGCAATGGCAGCAATTTTGCGATGCAATTGAACGGCCTGACTTAGCCGCTGATGATCGCTGGCACCGCGTGACCGGGCGTGTCACGGGCCGGGCTGAACTGGTACCTAAACTCGCACGCACACTGCTGGAGCGACCACAAGCGGAATGGATCGAACGGCTAGAGGCCCGCGGCGTACCCTGCGGGCCGATCAATGACTATCGGCAGGTATTTGAAGACCCCCAAGTACGACACCGCGGGCTGCGCGTCGACATGCTTCAACCTGACGGAGGCATGGTGTCCACGATTGCAAGCCCGCTTCGCCTGAAGAGCACACCAGCGTCATACACGCTCGCACCGCCACCACTCGGCGATAGCACCGACGACTTATTGCACAGCGTGCTCGGCTATGACTCGGAACGCATAGAAGCCCTGCGCAGAAAAGGCGTGCTGTAGAAGCAGCGTCAAAGGCGTCATGCTTGATTGCGCCGAAAATCGACTGTCGTTTCTTTGCGTGCAATACGCCAAGCGCCATCGATCCGCACAAGCTCATCGCGATACCGGCCGACAGACACCGGGCCGTCGAAGGGTACAGCCACACCCATATCGGCTGTCGTTCCCACCAAGCGATAGACGGTGAAGTAGCTATCAACGACGACGACGCCCGCGCTGTTAAATGTCGCTCGCAGGTTGGTGATGACGTGGCGCACTCGCACGTTATCGGGCGTAGCGTGCAAAGTCTCGCGCAGTTGTGCCACGCCTCTGATCGTGACATCGGGGCGCTGCCATTCAATGTCGGGCATCACATACCGCTCCATCTCGGCCCAAACCCGCATATCGAACAGCCCCATGAAGCTCAGAACGACGTCCTTGCAGGCCTGCACCGCCACCCATTTCAGCACCTCTTCGGACGAAATACCCGTTTGCCCTTGGTCGGTCATCGTGGCGGATGCGCCTTGAGCGCTTCTTCGTTGATGTCCGTCCCCCAACCGGGGCGAGTCGGCACGCGCATGATGCCGTCGGAAATCTCCAGCGGGTGCGTCAAGAAATCTTGCATCCACGGTACTTCGTCGACCACAAATTCCATCGCCTTGAAGTTCGGTAGCAGGGCGCACAGATGCGCACCCATCAGCGTCGAGAGGTAGCCGTGATAGTTGTGAGCAGCGACGTTGACGTCGTACGAATCGGCAAGGGCAGACATCTTAAACGCGTTGATCATGCCGTTCCATTGCACGTCGATGATCGCGAAGTCGACCGCCCGAGCGTCTAAGTACGGCCGGATCCCCGCCATTCCGTAGATCGTTTCTAGCGAAGCGATCGGAACAGACGTGCTGTTGCGGATCGCGGCCAATTCGGTCGCATCGTGCAGGTCGAATTCAACCCACTCCATGCCGAGCGGCTCCAGCGTGCGGCAGAGCGCGCGAATACTGGCCGGGCGGAAATTGAAATTCAGGTCGATCATGATGGCCGCATCGCTGCCCGCACCTTGACGCAGGGCGGAGATGTAGCTGACCACGCCATCCAGCATAGAGGCATCGACCAAGCGGTCCGGCCAGTGTGGGTGTGACTGCAGCAGGCCCGGCGAGTGAACCCGCGGCCCGCCCTCTTCGAACAAAATGACGTTGGACTTGAGCGCACGGTAACCCCGCGCACGCACCTGCTGGCCGAGGGCAACGACATCGTCCAAGTTGCGAATCGGCTGAGCGAACTCAGGCGGAAGGAACTTGCCGTGACGTACGCGCGCGGTACCGCAATGCGACCAGTACAAAGGCAGTTCCAGCCGCATCGCGCCGCCGAGCAGCGCGTGTACAGGCAACGACTGCGCCTTGCCTCGGATGTCGAGGCACGCGTTCTCTATCGCGGCACACGCTTGCGCGCAAAGACCCCCCGGGGTGAGTCGGGTGACGGTGCGCAGCAGTTCATGCACGACCGTGGTGTTGCATGGGTCGAGGCCAATGAAGTGGGCCGACAGCTGCCGGATCACGTTCGCCAGGCCGGGGGTGGTGCGAGCTTCGGCAAATTCGGACCAGCCGATGAGGCCGTCGTCGGTCGTGACTTTGAGGAACGACACCACCCGCCAGCCGGCATCGGCATGGAGGTCGGTGATGCTGACGATTTTCATGCCTGTTGACTCGGCTGCAAGGGCTTGTTGCCGGGTCGCACAACGTGCCGCATGCCCTGCCAGTCCTGCGCTAGAAAATGGCGCAGGTTGTCGCAGATGATAGGCACATTAACTCGCGCGACATCCTCATGAACGACGCCTTGGTGACAGGTGATGATCAGGTTGTCCAGGTCCCAGAACGGATGGTCCAGCGGCAGCGGTTCGTTCATGAAAACGTCCAGCGCGGCTCCCCCGAGCTTGCGCTCGCGCAATGCGTCCAGCAGAGCGTCCTCGTCGAGCACGCCACCGCGCGCGATGTTCACGAGGAACGCCTCCGGCTTCATGGCGGCAAGCACCTGCCGATCGACGATGTGATGCGTCTCCACGGAATAGGGAACGAGCAACAGAAAATAATCAAACTCCGCCACCGCGGAAACCAGTTCAGTACGTGGCACCATGCGGTCGAAGCTGGGCACTTCGCGGCGAGAACCGATACCCACCACCTGCATACCCAGCGCTTTGCATGCGGGAGCCAGTGTTTCAGCGATGGAGCCCACGCCAAGGATGCCAATGGTCTTGCCGTTGAGCAGCCGCGACGGCCAACGCTCCCAGCGATGGTCCAGTTTGTTCTGGTGGCTCCGCGGCAACTTTCGGGCCAGTGACAGCAGCAGGGACAATGCCAGCTCTGTCATTGGCACTCCCTGCGTTCCATGGATGTTGGTCACCATCACGTTCGGGTGTAGGGTGGGTCGGTCCGCAATGTTGTCCACGCCGACGCCGATCCCTTGAACCCACTGCAGGCGCGGCGCATTGCTGAAGATGTGGTCTGCCTTTGCGCCTAGATAGGGGCCGTGGGTGACGATCACCGTCGCACGGGAAAGATACGGGTCGGCTTGCGCCGCGTCTGCGACTACGTGCAGGTTGAGGCCGGGAAAGGCCTTGCGCACACCCGCCTCGTACTGTTGCCGAATGCCGTCGGGCACTTGCAGGATCATGAGCAGGCTGTGCTCGCTCTCAAGGTTCGACGCGTTCATTCGGCTTTCAGATCAATCTTGCGTACGACAGGGGTCCAAGTCTGAACGTCGTCAGCGAGCAGTTTGCGGGTGGCTTCGGCGCCAACACCGATGGGCTGTAGGTCATTGCTGCGCAGCTTGGCGGCTACGTCTGGGTTCGCTACGGCGGCTATAGCCTCACGAGCCAGTGCGTCTAGGATCGGCGTGGGGGTACTCGCGGGCGCGAACAGAATCAGCTTGAATGAGGCGTCAAAGCCGCTCAGACCCGATTCGCTGACGGTTGGCACTTGAGGCATGACCGGCGAGCGCTTCGCCGACGACACAGCCAAGGCAACGAGTTTGCCTGCGTTGACGTGCTGCAGCACAGTGGGGCCCGGCTGAAACCCGCAGTCGACTTGATGGCCGAGGATGTCGGTGGTGGCAGGCACGGCGCCGCGGTACGGCACATGGGTCATGGACGCACCCGCGCGGAACAGCAGCAGTTCCATCGCAAGGTGACCGGGAACGCCAACGCCGCCGGTGGCGTACGTCAGCTTGCGCTGTTTAGCCAGTGCGACCAGCTCCTGCACGTTCTTCGCGGGCACCGACGGGTGGCACACGAGCACCTGAGCAAAAGAGGCGAGCGTGACCACCGGCACTAGGTCTTTGGCCGGATCGAAAGGCATCTTGGCATAGATCTGGGGATTGATCGTGAAGAGCGTATCAGTGGTGATGCCGAAGGTGTAGCCGTCGGGGCGTGCCTTGGCTACGAGGTCTGCGCCCACGTTGCCACCGCCGCCACCGCGGGGGTCGACTACAAACGGCTGCTTCAGCGCGTTGTTCATGCGCTCGGCAACCAAGCGCGCCGCGACGTCAGTCACCCCGGCAGGAGGAAAGGTCAAAACGATGCGCACCGAGCGGTCGGGCCACGCTTGGGCATGAGCCCAAGTCGTCACAGCAGCCATCGCTGCGAGCAGCAGTGCAATCAGGGATCGATGAAAGTTCATTTTCTCTTTCGTATCTTGCGACAAGCCAACGCCAACTCATTGGCCATGAGTCTAGTTCATGGCTCATGAACTGCCTATTTTGAATCGCACCATGCCTTACGCAAAAGCTTCGCTTTGGGTTTCACCAGGAATTGGGCGCCTACATCGGCTTGGAACCCACCTAGATGCGGGGCTATGGTGACTGGTGGATAGCGGAGATGTTAAGTTCTGCTTTGTTCACACACCAATGGCCAAACCATCGCTTCTTGGATCATGTGCCCCGATCATGCTACCGGAGTCCGTATGAATCACGATGGCACCCGGGTGGCCCATCAAAGGGCTTTGTGCATCCGTCATGCTCAACAGGTGTCCGCGCTCCTCCAAACTACGAACAACTTCAATGGGGACATCACTTTCCAGTTTTAAGTTGTCAGAGCTATCGGAAAAAGTTTTACCTAAAAGGAATCTAGGTGCCGCAAGTGCACTCGCAGGATCCATGTCGTAATCGATCAGCCGTGTCAAAAGTGCGGCCAATGTTTGGGGTTGACCGTCGGCACCTTGCGTTCCAAAAAGAATATGTGGTTTATTCTGTTTGAGGTACATGCCAGGATTCAAGGTATGGAACGGTCGCTTCCCTGGGGCCAAGCTGTTCGGGTGCTGCTTGTCAGTGGAGAACGCTGCACCGCGGTTGTGCCACAAGATGCCACTGTCGCCAACCATGACCCCGCTGCCCCAATCAAAGTACACCGTGGCCAGAACGGAGGCTGCGTTACCGGCTGCATCACATGCGCCCACATACACCGTGTCGCCATGCTGATAGACGTGCGGCCATGCTTTGGCTTGTTGCATATTAATTTGTGCGGCCTGTGCCGACAAATAGCCGGGTGACAAAAGACGCTGCGCTGGAACGCCCACGAAGTCTGGGTCCGACAAGTAATGGTTGCGGTCATTGAAGGCAAGCTTGATGGCCTCGACCATCAGGTGGTAATGGTCTGCACTGCCTTGTGCCAACTTTTGCAATTCAAAGTTAGACAAAATTCCCATGATCTGCAAGGTGCTCATGCCTTGCGTTGGCGGTGGCTGAGAAACGAGCACGCCATCCCGGTAAGGCAGGCGCAGTGGTGCCTCTGCGCGAGCATGTGTGGCCGCCAGATCAATAGCACGCAAAGGGGAGCCGGCCGCACGAAGGCCTTCGGCCAATTCAGAGGCCAATGCCCCTTCATAAAAATCTCGTGCACCTCGGGTGGCAATTGCTTTCATGCTCGAGCCCAGGTCTGGCCTTCTGCGTAACTCGCCCACCTTGGGCAAGATATCGTTCTGGCAAAAGATGTTGAACACATCAGCCAATGCGTCCCGTTCATTAAGACGGTATTGGAGCCAGAACCGTTCAGATTTACTGACTGCGTAGCCCTCAAACGCCAGTGCCATAGCCGGTTCCCATAGGGAGTACCAGCTTGATTTGCCGCCCATCTGGTCGCGGCTGATGTGCCATGCGCTCTCAAGCGCAGAAACTGCGCCGGCGCTGGTGAGCGCAGACCGTGGGCCGCGCACGGGGATATGTTGCTCGTATCCCGCAATGTTTTGTGCCGCCTGTCCGATGCCCGAAACTGCTTGCACCTTGCCTGATTTATCGGCGAGCACTAACAAAGCGTCCCCCCCAAGCCCGCAAAAATGCGGATAGGTGACGTACAGGGCCGCACACGTGGCAATGGCAGCCTCAACAGCCGTGCCACCTGCACGCAGTACTGATGCACCACATTCGCTGGCAACAGCATTCGGACTCGTGACCATCCCGCGATTGGAAGTTGCGTTATTCATAAATTGACCTTTTGGTCGGTTCTAAGCTTTGAATTGAGTCGGATTTTCAAGCGCTACGACATGCATAGACGCTTTGAAAAATATGCATTTCAACTGCAAAAAATCCTTTGAATTCACTGTGTTCAGTAGTGGAACCAATCAGTATCTTGATTGGGATCCCGATCTGTACTATTATGTAACAAAGCGGTGTTTTGAACACGACCGAAGACTAGTAGCGTGAAATTGTCAAAAAATTTATTGCCGACACTTGAGAAGCTCTGAAATGTTTTATTCCTTCAATCACTGAGGTGACCTCCATCGCAACCGTACCCAACACAATCTCGCTAGACAAACTTGGCATGGTGAGTCAGGTCTACGAAAAATTGAAATCTGAAATTTTTGAGTTCAGCATGGCTCCGGGTGACCGCTACTCCGAAAGTGAACTCGCTACCCGCGTCGGGTCCTCTCGAACACCTTTGCGAATCGCCCTGCACATGCTGGTTCGCGATGGCTTTATGGTCAAGGTCGATGGTCACAGCGGTTGGATGGTCAAGCCGCTTGATTTCAATTACTTCGAAGAGCTCTACGACGTCAGGACGAGTCTGGAGACCATTGCTGTCGAGCGTATTTGCGAGGCCGACCCCTTCCCCGATTTCAGTGAGTTGCGAAAAACTTGGCTTGTGCCAGAAAAAAATCGTCTGTACGAGCCAGTCGAAGTAGCCCGTTTGGACGAGCGCTTTCACAGCGTGCTTGTCATGGCTGCTGGCAACCATGAGATGGCGCGCATCCATGCCGACTTGCAGGAACGCATTCGAATCATCCGTCGCCTTGACTTCACAGTTGCCGCGCGCATCGACGAGGCCTACGTTCACCATGGAAAAATTCTTCGTGCCATCCTCGCGCGCAAGGTTATGCAGGCAACGCTGCTTTTGAGAACACACATCGATTCAAGTCGCGCTGAAATTCGTCACATCACCTTGCACCGACTTGCTTTAGCGCGTGAGCAAGCGGTGCAATTCACTTCAGGAAATTGACCATGCTTTATGACCTGTTGATCCGCGGTGGCCACGTGATTGACCCAGCACAAAATCTTAACGCCGTGATGGATGTGGCCATCAAGGACGGGAAAATATCATCGCTTCAGCCATCCATCGATCCCAGCCTTTCTAAGCAAAGCATGGATGCCCGGGGTCAATTAGTTTTGCCGGGACTGATCGATACGCACGCTCATGTTTTCCAGTACGTCACAGGTCGATTTGGGGTCGATGCAGACCTCGCAGGGGTTCGCTCCGGAGTCACCGGCTTGATCGACCAAGGGGGGCCTTCATGCATGACCTTGCCGGCGTTTCGTGAGTTTGTGGTGAACGCGAAAAAGAGCAAGGTTGTTGCTTTTCTTTCTTCTTACTTGGTGGGCGGTCTAGAGGGGCACTATTACCCGTCGCTTTACAAGCCGGACTGCATAGATGTCGATGCGACTGTACGTGCCGCCATGGAAAATCGAGACATCGTCAAGGGTTTTAAAGCGCATGCTGAATTGGGTGGATTTGCTCGCTGGGGCATTGAGGTCATGCGTCTTTCGTCTGAGATCGCCAAGCAGGCCAATCTGCCCTTGTACATTCATTTCGGACAGCTTTGGCCTTTGCCCGAACAAGGTGCCAATGGCGTAGACCCTGACACCATCTTGGAGCAGGTGGTCAATCTTTTGAAGCCGGGTGACATCCTGGCACACCCCTTCACACGGCATCCGGGTGGTTTTGTCAATCGTGAAGGCAAGGTGCATCCTATTGTGCGGGAGGCACTGGCGCGCGGGCTGAAAGTTGATGTAGGTCACGGCTCTCATTTCAGCTACAAGATGGCGCGCATCGCACTTGACGCAGGGATCATGCCGCATACCTTGGGTGCTGACATGCACGGCTACAACACGCCAATCCCCAAGCCTGCGGGAACCCCAGAGACCCATTCCGACGAAGAACATATGTTCGCAGGCAATGTTCGTTTCTCGCTGGCATCCACCATGACCGCCATGCTGGCTTTGGGCGTCAAGTTGGTGGACATCATCCCCATGGTCACAACAGGCCCTGCGGCCATGGCCGGGATGAGTGATCAGATGGGGTCACTCAAGCTGGGTGTAGATGCTGACATCAGCGTTTTGCACGATGACCGAGGTCGTTGGGTACTCAACGACAACGAGGGAACGAAAATCGTGGCTGATCGCCTATTGCGGCCTGCATATTGCATCCGTTTGGGGCAGCGTTATGAAGCCGACGCTCCTGTTTTGCCCAAGTTGCTTGAAGAACAGGTTTCCGCATGATGCATTCTGACTCCGTACGCCAGGGTGTGGGTGCCAGTCTGCGTCGCAAGGAAGACAAACGCTTCTTGGCGGGCGAAGGTGAATACGTTGCGAACATCAAATTGCCGGGCATGTTGGCGGTGGCATTTGTTCGTTCGCCAATTGCGCATGGCCGCATTTTGAAAATTGAAAAACCTGCAGGATTTGAGAATTCAGTCTTCACCATGGACGATTTGGTGGGGGTTAGCCCCATACGGGCTGTAACTCGACTTGCCGGTTTCAAACCATCAGATCAGTGGCCCCTTGCCAAAGATAAAGTTCGGCAAGTCGGAGAAATGATTGCCATGTGCGTGGCGCCCACTCGTGCGCAAGCTGAAGACATTGCTCAGCAAGTCTTTGTGGATTTTGAAGAGCTACCGGCGGTCGTTGATATGTTGAGGGCCCGGACAGATCCTCCTGCGCTGGTTCATGAGGACTGGGGCGATAACTTGTTCCTGACAACCTTGGCTGATGACGATTTGTCTGAGATCAAGCGCACAGCCGCTGTAAAGATCAGTCGTCAATTGCGCACGGCGAGGCAGTCTATGGCGCCGATGGAGGGCCGCGGCGTGATCTGCGAATGGAACCGCCGGCTCCATCAACTCGTCATGCACAGCGCCGCACAAATGCCGCACATTAACCGGGCCGGACTTTCTGAGTGCTTGGGCATCGATCAAGCCAGTATTCGTGTCATCGCGCCTGATGTGGGTGGCGGTTTTGGCTACAAGGGAATCTTGTTGCCTGAGGAAATTTGCCTGGGATGGCTCGCCCGTCACCTAGGAAAGCCCGTCAAGTGGATTGAAGACCGGCGTGAACAACTGACGGCTAACGCCAATTGCCGAGAACACGCTTATGACATCACGGTCTACGGGGATGCCAATGGTCGTTTGCTGGCGATAGATTGTGAGGCTACGGTTGATTCAGGTGCGTATTCTTCCTACCCCTTTTCGGCTTGCCTAGAAGCTGCACAAGTGGTTTCCATTTTGCCAGGGCCTTACAAAATGGATGGCTACAGGTGCAAAGCTTGGTCGGTTGCGACCAACAAACCACCCATCCTGCCCTACAGAGGCGTGGCGCGAACCGATGTCTGCTTTGCGTTGGAAGTCATGATGGACAACATGGCGCGAGCTGTGGGTATCGAGCCTTTTGAGGTGCGACTCAGAAGCATCATCCAGTCGCATGACATGCCTTTTGACAACATCACCCGAAAGCATTTTGACTCTGGTGATTACCCGGAGGCTATCCGTCGTGCTGTAGCGGCCATTGATATTCCCAAATGGCGCGCACTTCAGGCCGCACAAAACAAGCTGCAAAATCCCGAAGATGGGAAATACATCGGGGTTGGCCTGGCTGTTTATTGTGAACAGGCTGCACACGGTACCTCAGTCTATTTTGGCTGGGGAATTCCAATGGTGCCTGGCCATGAACAGTGTTGTGCGCGGCTGACACCCGATGGGGGACTGGAATTGCGCATCGGCGCGCATTCTCACGGCCAGGGCCTTGAGACAACTTTGGCCCAGGTTGCCAATGAGGTATTGGGGATTGACCCGGCACATGTGCGCGTGCTGCATGGCGACACAGGCATAACTCCCTACTCCACGGGTACCTGGGGATCACGCTGTATGGTCATGTCCGGTGGAGCAGTGGCCAAGGCCTGCGAGCAGATGGTCGCGAGGGTTAAGAGCATCGCAGCCAAGATTTTCGAGTTACCGGCTGAAGGTTTGGTTTTAAGCGAGGGCAAGGTTTCCAGCGCAGACGGCTCCAAAACGCTCACATTGGGCGAAGTGGCGCACATCTGGTATCGGCAGCCTCAGCTGTTGCCAGCTGACGTTGATCCCGCTGGGCTGGAAGTGATCGCGGGCTACAAGGCCAAGGTCGACACCGGCACTTTCAGTTATGCATGCCATGCCGTGGCTGTTTCTGTTGATACAGGCACCGGCCATGTCGACATCCTGGACTATGTTGTGGTCGAGGATGCCGGCGTGATGGTCAACCCCATGATTGTTGATGGTCAGATTGTGGGTGGACTTGCGCAAGGTATCGGTACAGCTTTGTACGAGGAGATGCCTTTTGATGATCAGGGGCAGCCCTTGGCTTCAACGCTGGCCGATTACACCCTGCCCGGTGCTACAGAAGTGCCAGCACCGCGCATTTTCCATATGGAGACACCTTCGCCCTACACCACGTTTGGGCAAAAAGGGGTGGGTGAGGGGGGAGCGATTGCGCCGCCTGCAGCCATTGCGAATGCAGTGAATGATGCATTGAAAACGCTCAACGTTGAAGTCACGGAGCTACCCATTACACCGAGACGTCTGCTACGCGCCCTAGCCGAGCGGCAGACGGACAAAGTTGTGGAGCCTGTATGAAGTCCGCCGCATTTGATTTATTGCAACCTGCTGATATCGGCAGTGCTTTGCATTCGCTTGAGAACACGGCGTTGTATGCGAAGGTGCTTGGGGGTGGTCAATCGTTGGGTCCCATGCTTAATTTGCGATTGGCCCAGCCTGATGTCTTGGTGAGCTTAGCCAAGGTCCCCGAGATGCGTATGGCCACGCAGGATGAAACCAGTTTACTTTTAGGGGCGGGTGTGACACATGCCCTCATCGAGGATGGTTTGGTGCCTGACGTGACAAAGGGTCTGATGCCGTTTGTGGCCGCCAATATTGCTTACCGCGCAATCCGAAACCGAGGCACCTTGGGGGGAAGTTTGGCGCATGCGGATCCGGCAGCAGATTGGGTCAACACCATGATGCTACTTGGTGCAAGTATCCAAATAACCGGAAGAATCCAAGTGACCGGCTCTTTAGATTATTCGCTCTCCCAGCGAACAGTTGATGCGCAAAATTTCATGATTGGACCGTTCACCACGGTATTGGCAGATCACGAAATTTTGACGGCAGTTCGTATTCAGAAGTTGTCCGCTTCAGCCCGCTGGGGTTACTACAAATTTTGCCGCAAGACCGGTGAGTTTGCCGAGGCTATTGGTGGCGTTCTGTCTGATCCTGAAAGAGGCATTCACAGGTTGTTGATCGGCGCGACAGACGGTGTACCGCTGGTGGTTAACGACGCTGAGGCGCTGATCAATTGTCCAGATCATGCCGCCATTGGTTCGATTCTTCAAGACGCAGGCATGGGCGAGGATCCCTACGCCTTCAAGATGCATCACACAGCGCTCAGCCGAGCTATTGCTATGCACAACCAAACGCCTTAAGCAGATGTAGCTATGACCACTAAAAAAATCCAACTGCAAATCAACGGGGCATCAGTCACGGCAGAGGTGTTGGGGCGAACGCACTTGGCAGACTTCTTACGTGAAGATCAATTTCTAACGGGCACCAACCTAGGGTGTGAGCATGGCGTGTGCGGTTCCTGCACCATCGAAATAGACGGAGCGCCCTCTAGGTCGTGTATTACCTTTGCCGCGACGTGCGAAGGCATGACGATCCGAACCATAGAAGGATTTCGTGATGATGATGTGATGGCGGCACTTCGGGAGGCATTTTCTGCAGAGCATGCCCTGCAGTGTGGCTACTGCACACCGGGCATGCTCATGACATCTCGCGACATTGTTTTGCGACTGCCTGATGCTGACGAAGCAAGGATACGCAAAGAGCTGTCTGGCAATTTATGCCGCTGCACTGGGTATGCCGGTATCGTGCGTGCAATTCAATCAGTACTGGCTTCGAGGCGCCTGACAAAGGAAGGTTCATCACATGCAAATTGATGAATCATTTGAGCTCCCCTTTAGCAGAGATGTGGTTTGGCAGGCCTTCCAAAACGTCAAGCTGCTGGTGGATTGTTTGCCTGGTGCGCAACTAGTCAGCGCAGAGGACCAGACCCCGTTGGACCTGTCCTTCCAGATAAAGATGGGACCTATCTCCGCGGCGTTTTCAGGTCAAGGCGCTATTGATTACGACACAGAAAATTTCGCAGGCAGTTTTTCAGGTCAAGGAACTGACCGGAAAAACAACACACGCGTCAAAGGCGAAGCACGGTTTTCCTTGCTTGAATCACTAGGGCCCAACACGACAGTCAAGGTCAGTGTGGAGTTTGCTCTGACAGGTGCTCTCGCACAGTTCGGGCGTATCGGCGTGGTCAAAGAAATCGCTACGAAAATCACCGCTCAGTTTGCCGCAAATCTCAAGCAAAGATTGGTCCCTGATGCGGTGGATCCGATGCCATCAGATGCGACTCAGTCCGTTGTTCAGTCGTCAACATCATTGAACCTTGGCAACTTGTTTTGGGATTTACTTAAGCAGCGTATTAAACGGTTTTTTGAACGAGGCTGACAAAAGTTGGCATGGGCTTTGCGTGGTTGATGGTGGTTGTTTCTAACTTAACTAAAGGAGTTATCTATGCGTTTTTCAAAAATGATGAGCTTGCTGAGTTTGGCGGGCTTCTTGACCATTCTGGCGACCAAGCCGGCCATGGCGGCAGACGATGTCATCCGTATTGGTGCGCCTCTTGCTTTGACTGGTGCTTTGGCCGACGAGGGTAAGAAGCAGCAAGTCGCTTATGCCATGTGGCTAAAACGTGTGAATGCTGCCGGAGGCATCAACGTCGGCGGTAAAAAAATGAAGGTCGAAATCATTGCAGTTGATTATCAGACTGATGAAAAACGCGCACAGCAAATTGCGGAGAAGCTCATCACGCAAGACAAGGTTGATTTCCTCACTGCGCCCTTCGGCTCGGGCCATACCAAAGTTGTTGCAGGTGTCGCCGAGCGTTACGGCGTCCCCGTGATGGCTTCTGTTGCTTCAAGCGAATCCGTTTTCAATCAAGGCTACAAGTTTTTGTTTGGAACCCTTTCGCCCAACGGCGGCATCACTGAAAACATGGCCAAGATGTTCGTCAAAGTCATGCCTAATGTGAAAAAAATCGCAATTCTTGGGCGTGAGGATGTGTTCCCTAAGTCGATGGCCAACGAAATGAAGGCTTCAGCTGAGCGAGCAGGATTGCAGGTTGTGTACAACGAAACATACCCAGTGGGCATGCTTGACCATGCCACAGCGCTGTCCAAAATTAAAGCCAGTTCGCCAGACTGGATTTATATTTCGGGCTACACCCAAGACTTGGTGCTTGCCCGCAAGCAAATGTCTGATTTGAAAATCACGGCCCCAATCATCACCATGATCACGGGTCCTTCTTATCAAGAGTTCATCACGGCGCTGGGTCCAGTGGCCGATGGCGTCACAAGTGCCTCATGGTGGCACCACTCTGCGCTTTATAAGAGCAACGACGTATTCGGTTCGACCCAGGAGTTCTACAAGGAGTTTGTAGCTCAAAACAAGAGTGACCCTGATTACGTGAATGCTTCTGCTGCAGCAGCCCTGATCACCTTGCAAAAAGCCATTGAAAAAGCCGGCACGATCGACAAGGCCAAGGTGCGTGACGCCTTGGCTGCCACTGACATCATGACGTTTTATGGCCCCATCAAATTCGGTCCTAACGGCATGAACCAAGGACGCGAGCTGCCCATCGTTCAGGTGCAAAAAGGCAAAGTGGTGCCGCTGTTCCCAGATGTGATCAAGCAAGGCTCTTTACAGGCCATCAAATAAGCGAGGTCTGAGATGCAAGCTTACATACAGGTCCTAACGAATGGATTAATGCTAGGTGCGCTTTACGCGTGTATAGCAGTTGGATTCTCGTTAGTGTGGGGCGTTCTCAACATCATCAACATGATGCACGGCTCGCTGATCATTCTTGGTGGCTACCTCACTTTTTTTGGGTGGTTCCATTTGAAGATCAATCCGCTGATCATGTTGTTGATCGTTCCGCCCTTCTTGTTTTTATTCGGTTATGTACTTCAGTACGTGATGATCAACCGAGTGATTGCAAGACCTGTACTTGCTACTCTCACGTTAACGTTCGGTTTGGACATGATTTTGTACAACTTCATGAACGTTGTGTTTGAAGCAACGCCGCGGCGCATCACGATGGACTTCGGCAGTTTTTCGTTTTATGACGTGGTGCTGCCCGGTGACAGATTGCTGGCCATGGTGTTAGCTTTTGCACTGACGGGCATTCTTTACTGGGTCATGCGGACATCGCGTATTGGAAGAGCCATTGTGGCCGTGCGCATGGACAAAGATGCTGCTGCCTTAATGGGCATTCCCATCAATCGCGTGTATGCCGTCACCTTTGCCATCAGCGCAATGATGGCGGGTGTTTGCGGGGTTCTGATGGCGGTGACCTTCCCCGTGACGACCAATATTTCCGGGCTATTGCTTGGTAAAGCTTTCGCAGTGTGCGTCATTGGAGGTCTTGGCAGTGTTCCGGGTGCGCTTGTCGGTGGCTTGGCGCTGGGCCTGATTGAGAGTTTGTCGGGTAACTGGTGGGGGCCACAAAATGCGGTGCTGACCGGCTCGGTTTTGATGATTATTTTGCTGATGACGCGGCCTACCGGTCTACTGGGCAAGGCAGGTTACGAATGAACTCTTTACGATACGGTCTGCTGTGGTTTATTCCGCTGGCGATTTTGCTGGCGCTAGCCCCCTTCATTTCAAACAATTACATCGTTCAGCAAGCCACCTTTGTTTGTATGTATGCAGCGCTGGCGCTGTCATGGAACTTCATTGGTGGGTACACCGGATACCCCTCTTTTTCTACCTCTGCCTTTGTGGGCTTCGGTGCCTATGCCGGTGCGTTGTTACAAAACGCCGGCATGCCTATGGTGCTGGCGTGGGTTTTTGCAACTATCTTCACCGGCATCTTTGCAGCGTGTCTTGGTTTTGCGATTCTTCGCATGAAAGGGCACTACTTCGCCATCGGTTCCATCTCTATTGTGGAAATCGTGCGCTTGATTGCTGCGTCCTGGTCCAGTCTGACTGGCGGAGGCGAAGGACTCAACTTGCCGATATTCCGTGGTGGACCAGAGCATGCAGGCATGGTGTTTCTTTACTCATTCTTGGTGTTGATGCTTCTGGCTGTCATCACAACAGTCATCGTAGACAGGAGTCGCTTAGGCTTTGGCTTGCGCTGCATAGAACAAAACGAGGATGCAGCTGACATGGTGGGCGTGAATGTCAATGCGTCGAAAATTTCTGCGTTTGTGTTGTCGGCTATCTTTTGCGGTACGGCCGGCGCTATTTCGGCATCTTGGGTTTCTTACATATCACCGCCCGATGCGTTTTCAATCGTGATGACCTTGAAGGTGCCCGTCATGGCCATGCTCGGTGGCGCTGGAACCATATTCGGCCCTGTCTTAGGTGCGCTGGTGTTCGTTGGCATTGAGCAAAGTGTCTTGTCCAGATTTCTCGATTACAACCAAGCCATCCTCGGCTTGATCATTGTTTTCCTGATTTTTTTCCTGCCCGGTGGTTTATTGCGCATTAGCTTGTTTCAAAAACTTAAGCAACGAATCACCAAGCCCTCTACTCCGGAGGTGAAATCATGAGCACACCGTTATTACAGGTTGACCAACTCAGCAAAAACTTTGGTGGGGTTGCTGCGGTGAGTCAAGTTAGCTTCAGCCTCGAAGCTGGCCAGATCGTCGGTGTGATCGGCCCTAATGGGGCAGGAAAAACAACGCTGGTTAATTTGATGACGGGCGTACTCCGGCCAAGTGGTGGCACAGTGCGTTTCAATGGTGAAGATGTCACAGCTCAGCGCCCATTCCAAGCATCTCGGCGAGGCTTGGCTCGAACGTTTCAGATTGTTCAACCCTTTCCACAAATGACAGTACTTGAAAATGTCATTGCGGGCGCTTTGTTTGCGGGCCCTGCCAAAAGTACATCTGAAGCAGCACAGCAGGCCATGGAATGTCTAGAGTTTGTTGGTTTGGCTGATCTTGCACAACGCAGTGCTATGTCATTGACCTTGCCCTCACGCAAACGACTCGAACTCGCCAAGTCCTTGGCCATGCAGCCCAAGGTTTTGCTTTTAGACGAAGTCAACGCGGGATTGAACAGCGCGGAGATCGTCGATGCCATTGAATTGATCAGAAAAATTGCAGCGCGTGGTATCACCATCATGCTCATTGAGCACTTGATGAAAGTTGTTTTTTCTTTGTGTGATCGATTGTTGGTACTTCATCACGGTGAGCTCATTGCTCAGGGGGAACCGCAGTCAGTTGCCAGTGATCCGAAGGTGATTGAAGCCTATCTTGGCAGCAAATTCGCAGCAAAGATGACCGATCAAAAAACCTTGCCTGCTGAGGTTATCCATGTCTGAAATACTTTTAGAGGTCAAGGGTTGTACCGCAGGCTATGGCGATGTCCAAGTTCTTTGGGGGATTGATCTACAAGTTCTCAAAGGGGAAATTACTTGTATCGTCGGTTCCAACGGGGCTGGTAAATCCACGCTATTGCGCACTTTGTCCGGTTTGATAAAAATCCGTTCAGGGTCCGTCACTTTTGCAGAAAAGGACCTGACAGGTGCAACACCTGCAGAGGTTTTATCGGCTGGAATTGCGCACGTGCCCGAGGGCAGGCGTTTGTTCAAGGGTTTGTCAGTTCGTGATAATTTGCTTTTGGGTGCCTATCACCGCAAGGCTTTGCGGGCTGATATCGAACATGACCTTGAGCAAATCTATCACTTCTTCCCGATACTCAAGAAGAGACGCAACCAGGACGCAACCACCATGTCGGGTGGTGAGCAGCAGATGTGCGCTATCGGTCGCGGCATCATGTCGCAGCCCTCTTTGTTGATGATTGACGAATTGTCTTTGGGCTTAGCGCCCTTGGCTGTGGAAAGCTTGTGTTCTGCATTGCAGAGCGTGAACCAAACTGGCTTGTCAATTTTGCTGATCGAGCAAGACGTGTTCACAGCTTTTGATCTTGCTAAGAATGCGTTTGTGATTGAGTCGGGTAAGGTCAGTATTTCTGGCCCCTGCGAGCTACTGGCTTCAAACCCTCAGGTCAGACAAGCCTATATGGGCATTTAGGTAGACATCCCATGAATCCAGTCGAACGGTCTGATGATCTGTCGGAACAAGCCAATCAAAGTGCATTGAAACGCATGTTTGCAGTTCGCCCTGCCTGGCGGAATATTGTCAGCGCTGGTGCCGCTTTGAATTTGGAGAAGTACACCGTTTTGCATGCTGGGCCACCTTTACTGGATAAGTGCAACCCTCCAGAGCCAATTCGCTCATCCATTGTGTTGACTTGCCTTTACGAAGGCTGGGCTAGCACTGAGGCCCAGGCGGAGGCGTTGATTCAGAACGGTGATCTTCATCTTTTTCCAGCTCTGGACTTTGCTTGTGTGATACCCCTGGCTGCTGTCATCGGACCTCAATCATCGCTTGTTGAAGTCGTCGATACCTCGGGAACTGTTGGGCCGATTTGGTCTTTGCTATCTAGTGGCCCACCACCTGACATCAGGTTCGGCACACGTGATCCAGGCTGTCTTACAAGCATGCGTTACCGGGATGGCCCCTTAAAAACTTTCTTGCTGGGCGTATTGAATCAACCTATTGATTTGGTTCCATTGGCCATTCAAGGTTTGCTGGGTGGCGATGAATTGCATTTACGCACGCAAGCCGCTACAGCGGCATTAAGGGTTGAGATACAACAAAGAGCGAACATGGAAGGCCTTGACCCGGCCGCTACCGAAGCCATTGTCAATATGCTTCTTTCCTCGCCAGGATTTTTTCTGACCTTGTGGATGGGTGCATGCCGTCTCTATCTCTCTGCGTGTGAAGGGATCAACCATTGCACCCTAGTAACCCGTATGGGGGCTAATGGGGAATCGATCGGTTTATCGCTAGGCAAGCAACCAGACGTGTGGGTGACAGCACCTGCAAAACCGCCCTTGGGGGTGCTCGCGCCTCACCAGTCAATAGACAACACAGCATCAGGCGTTGTTGGTGACAGCACAGTGATCGATGTGATGGGTTTTGGCGGTCAATTGGTGGGTAGCTCGCCTGATATCTTGGCCATGCTCTTACCCTACTTACCCTCGAATTACGAGAGCATCAGTCGCGAGATCATGATGGGACTTCATCCTGCTTTCGCCGCGTTTGGCAAAGTCCGCTCTGGCCTTGATGCAAGGCGAGTTAAGGTGACGGCCATGACGCCTTTGGTGAACATTGTGATACTTGCAGCGAACGGGGCTAATGGTCTTATAGGGCGTGGAAGCTACTCGCCCCCCAATGAACTTTTTGGTAAAGCTGGCGTTTAAGCGTTGCGAATGCATTATTGATAGCGCATGCGCCAACACAGCATTGGTGACGGCCGCGACGTCATCAGAACTCTACGACTTCTGGTATGTGGGTTTCGCCCGGCCAAACGAAATCATTCCGGCGATAGTCTGAAGGGTGACTGGTGCGGCTGGCGGGGATCGAACCCACGACCCTTGGCTTCGGAGGCCAATACTCTATCCACTGAGCTACAGCCGCAACGCTGAATTGATTTTCGTCATGTGCCAGACAGCAGGTGTGTAGGGCACTGGTTGATGCCTCACGACATCAGCGCTGGATTCTAACAGTCGCTCCGCCTGCGCCTCGAAGATCTGCAGATCAAGCAGAGCTGCCGGCTATAATCATTGGCTGCCGGGCTTGACCCTGGTTGCCCCCCGAAATCCCGTTTTTTTTTGAGGACGCCATGAGCGCACACGACAACAACACGGCTCACGAAGAAGAGCACACCGGTCCGGTCAAAACACCTAAGCAATTTTTGCTGATGGCGTTTTTCTCTTTCGTGATTCCAATCTTCGCCATCATTGCGTTGGTTTACTACGTGACTTCGGCCAACAAGCCTGCAATGGGTGCCGGCAACATGGAAAAGTCTGTCGCGCAGCGGATCCAAAAAATCGGCAGCGTCGAAATCCGTGATGCTAATCGCCCACTCAAAGCAGGTGCCGAAGTGTATGCAGCCCAGTGCGCCGCCTGCCATGCCATTGGTGCGGCCGGTGCCCCTAAGTTCGGCGACGTGGCCGCTTGGGCCCCGCGCATCAAGACCGGCTTTGAGGCTCTCTGGAACTCCGCACTCAAAGGCAAGAACGCCATGGGGCCACAGGGCGGCGGTGATTTCAGCGACGTTGAAATCGGTCGCGCAGTGGTTCACATGACGGCCGCTGCCGGCGGCAAGTTTGCCGAACCAGCAGCACCGGTGCCCGCAGCTGCAGCTAAGTAGGCTTCTTTCCCCGATTAAAAAGCCGGTCAAATGACCGGCTTTTTTGTGCCTTCCTGAATCCTGACCTCAACCAACTTGCGCACCCAGCGAATGCAGTTTCGCCGGGCTGCGAACATAGCCAAATCGCTTTGGCAAGTCGCCCGACATCACGTCCTCAGGCACCCACAGACCGCACTCCACCGCATCAGCGGCATGCGTCATGTCTTGCGTGTGTACCAAGCCAAAGCCCATGCCCGTCTCAAGGTAAAGCCTGCCATGCTGATCAACCATGCAGCGCTGTACGCGGGCCAACTCCCCTGTATGGGAGCACACAGAAAAATCGGGCGCTACACGGCAGACCAACGGTGTAGCCTCGAGCTCCACATACACACGCTGCGGCCCGTTTTGAAAGAACCATTGCCCTTGCGCATCGGCCTCGTAGTTGCGCTGGATAAAGTCAATCAACTTCTCATGCTGGAGCAACGAGCCTTTGCTTTGCACACTGCCACCGGCAAACGGCCCGGCCGCTTGGGTTCGGTCGTCGCGCATGTACCAGTTGCCGCGCGCATCTAACCCCAACCAACCGAAGCAGTTGGGGACATTCGGCCATTTGGCGAGTGCAGCTTTGACGATGTCATCCATGAATTTCTAACCTCCTTGCGCTGGATGGTAAATGCTGTGCGAGAAATTCGCAGACGGCCATCGGCATGGCGCGCACATGTGCGTGCGGCCATCCAGCGGCAGATTTAAAAGGAAAGCCCACGTGACCACCCTGCCCCGGCTGCCAAAGGGTGAGCCTGGCGCTGACATCGCCAGCAGTGGGCAAGCTCACGGCGGGCACAAAGGGATCGTTGAGGGCGTTGAGCGCCAATGCCGGAACTGCAATCCTGCGCATGTGCGGTTTCGCAGAGCCGCGACGCCAGTAATCCTCGGTGTCTTTGAAGCCATGGAGCGGCGCGGTGAAGATGTCGTCAAAAGCGTAGAGGTCACGGGCGGCCAGCAATGCTTCGCGGCTAAAGAGATGCGGGTGTTGTGCCCATTTTTGCAAGGCCTTGGGCACCATCGTGGCGAGGAACATGCGCGTGTATGTCTGTCGGTTGAACCCTTCGCCAATGGCCTTGCCGCTGGCGGTCAAGTCTAGGGGTGAGCAAACAGAAGAAATAGCGCTCACGACATCGGTTGCAGCATTTTCAAGCTCGCCCGCCCACCGCATGAGCGCGTTGCCACCGAGCGAAATACCAACGGCCAACAGCGGCCCCGCGTGCATCGTCTTAAAGCGTCTCAGCATCCAATCGATTTCTGCAAAGTCGCCGGAATGGTAAGCCCGGGGCGCCAAATTCAGCTCACCTGAGCAGCCGCGAAAGTGCGGCACGGCACAGGCCCAACCGAGGCTTTTCGCGACATCTGCAAAGGCTTCAGCGTAATGGCTGGATGACGACCCTTCGAGGCCATGAAAGAGCACCAGAAGCGGCTGCGTTTTCGCGTCAGTACTGCTACCGTCCAGCAACCAATCGACGTCTACAAAATCTTGATCTGGTGTTGTCCATCGCTCGCGTCGAAATAACGGCCTCGCATCGTTGTAACGCTGGCCCCGCAACGCTGCCCAAATGGTCTGCAGGTTACCGCCGGGCAACCACCAAGGAGCGCTGTAATTCATACGTCAGTGCAGGACGGTCGGGCTGTCACTTTGCGGTACTTCTTGCGCGGTTCCCGGGCTGGCGTGATGCGCGACCAGGCGCCAGCCTTGGGCGGTCTTGAGGTAGACGTTGGTGGCGATGACGTAGGCTTGCGCTGGTCCATTGGCCGTCAAGACCTCAACCCGCTCGAGCACGCTGTGGATGCTGACGCCGAGGGTTTGAACGCGCCGCACATGTTCAATGTGCGCTCGAATTGTGCCGTGGGAAAACATCGCATCAAACCCCCCACGGATGGCCAGCGCACCGACCAGTCGCGGGCCGCCCGGATGGACGCAAATGATGTCGTCCTCATCAGCCCAACAGGCCATGAGCTTGTCAATGTCGCCGAGTTGCATGGCCTCATAAAATGCGGCCTCTGTCTCGTCTGCATGGCCGTTGTGCGTCAGTGTTGGTTTGGCTTTTCGCATGAATGGCGTTCTTTGGATGAATGGGCGGCGCGACCGAGATTGGCTTCCACTGGCGTTACAAATACGCCGCCCAGACGTATTAAGCCATGCCGGAAGTCTCTTTTTTAGCGCTACCGTAAGAATACCCACCACCTGACTGACATCACGACGGGAATCCTGACCCACACCGTGTACACGTTGGCGTGTTAGTGTGTTGTCTTGATATTTGTTTGCGCATGGGCTTGCGTCTGTCACTGTTTTGTTGCTTGAAAGGCCCTCTTCATGACCTCCCGATTTCTCAAGTTCTTACTGGCTACATGGCTGGCCGTGTTGCTCACAGGGTGTGGGTACAACGAGTTTCAGAGACTTGATGAGCAAACTAAATCAGCTTGGTCTGAAGTGCTCAATCAGTACCAGCGCCGTACTGACTTGGTGCCGAATATTGTCGCGACGGTCAAAGGAGAAGCCGCGTTTGAGCAGGAGACGTTAACGCGCGTGATCGAAGCCCGAGCCAGCGCCACGTCGATGAAGGTCACCCCTGAAACCCTCAATGATCCGGCCGCCTTTCAAAAATTTCAACAAGCACAGTCGGGTTTGAGCTCAGCACTGTCACGACTCTTGGTGGTCAGCGAAAACTATCCCAACCTCAAATCGAACCAAGGTTTTCAGGATTTGCGGGTTCAGCTTGAAGGCACCGAAAACCGCATTGCGGTGGCGCGCAACCGTTACATCCAGTCGGTTCAGCAGTACAACGTGCTCGCGCGCAGCTTTCCGAACAACCTGACGGCCATGGTTTTCAGTTACCAAGTAAAGCCCAATTTGGCCGTAGAGAACGAAGCGCAAATTTCGCAACCACCCGCTGTTAATTTTGAAAAGAAGTAAGTTGCGTTCATTATTGGTTAGCCTTTGCTTTCTCTTGGTATCCTGTTTGGCTTCGGCACAAGCTGGATTGCAACCGATACCCGCTTTGAGTGCGCGTGTCATAGACACCACTGACACCTTAGACGCTGCGCAGCGCCAATCGCTTGAGAACAAACTTGCTGCTTTTGAGAAAGCCAAAGGCTCGCAAATTGTCGTGCTACTGGTGCCGACGACTCTGCCTGAAGACATCGTTGCATACACCCAGCGTGTGGGTGATTCTTGGAAACTCGGCCGCAAAGACATTGGCGACGGTTTGCTGTTAGTGGTGGCGAAGAATGATCGGACAGTACGGATTGCCACGGCAAAAACGCTCGAGGGTGCGATTCCAGATCTGGCGGCACGTCAGGTGATCGATCGCGCCATCACGCCACGGTTTCGTGACGATGATTTTTCAGGTGGTCTGAGCGCCGGCATCGACCAGATCACTGCTTTGATTTCTGGCGAGATGTTGCCAACACCCGCTGCTGCCGATAGCGGTCCCACACGCAAACCCGGCTTTCAGTGGCTAGACTTAGCGGTCATGCTGTTTGTGGCGGTGCCTTTTGCAGCGCGTGTCCTCGCCTCGGTCATGGGCCGCAAGCTGGGCTCTTTGATGACTGGCGCTGCCATAGGTGTACTGGCTTGGTTTTTAACAGCCAGCCTCGTTCTGGGCGTTCTTGCAGGGATGGCTGGGATGGTCTTT
>Ga0208916_10000256_pt1 | contig 26839 bp, 21 predicted proteins | sample DEB19_08_DNA_5_FD_184523 | JGI IMG/M metagenome (GOLD analysis project Ga0208916, IMG submission 184523) | Aqueous microbial communities from the Delaware River and Bay under freshwater to marine salinity gradient to study organic matter... | ecosystem: Environmental > Aquatic > Marine >... | reverse complement strand
CCCTTGGCCATGACATACAGGCGGTCGCAAATTTCAAACAATTCTTCAAGCTCCTCACTGACCACCAAGACCGCACAACCGGCGTCGCGCAGCTTCAAAATCTCACCGCGAATCTGCGCCGCTGCGCCGACGTCAACGCCCCAGGTTGGCTGCGAAACGATCAACAACTCAGGGCCCGCTTCGATCTCACGGCCGACGATGAACTTTTGTAAATTGCCGCCCGACAAAGACTGAGCTGGCGCATGCGGCCCACCGGCCTTGACGTTGAAGCGCTGGATGATGCCTTCGGCCTGCGCCTGCAACGTGGCTAACTGCAGCCAACCACCACGGCCGACCGCATCGCGCCGCGTCAGCAACAGGTTTTGCGCGAGGCCAAGCGACGGCACAGCACCACGTCCCAGCCTTTCTTCAGGCACAAAATGCACGCCACGGTCTCGGCGCTGCATCGGGCCTTGTTTGCCGACCGGCTTGCCCTTGACTTGAATCGCATCACCCGCTGCCCGGGTGTCTTCACCTGACAACGCATAAAGCAGCTCTTTTTGGCCGTTGCCAGACACCCCGGCAATACCGACCACCTCACCGGCCCGAACGTCCAAGGTGATGCGGTCGAGGTCAACCCCAAACTGGTCTTCACGCGCAAGGCTCAACGCACGCACCTGCAACACCACGGCACCCGCCTGCAAGGCGCGGTGCTCTAAGGCTGGCGGCTCGGCGCCAATCATCAGGCGACTCAATGACGCGTTGGACTCTTGCTGAGGGTCGCACACGCCGGTGACCTTGCCGCCGCGCAGCACCGTGCAGGCGGTGCACAGGGCGCGAATCTCATGCAGCTTGTGGCTGATGTACAAAATGCTGCAGCCGCGTTCGGCCAACAGGCGCAAGGTGACGAAGAGTTTTTCTACTGCCTGCGGTGTCAACACCGAGGTCGGTTCGTCCAAGATCAACAGCTTCGGGTGCGTCAGCAGCGCGCGCACGATCTCGACCCGCTGGCGCTCACCCACGCTGAGGGTGTGCACCGGCCGCGACGGGTCGAGTTGCAGACCGTATTCTTCCGTGGTGGCGGCGATCTGCGCCGACACCTCGGCCAGACTCAACTGCTTGTCGAGTCCCAGCCAAACGTTCTCAGCCACCGTCAGCGTTTCAAACAGATTGAAGTGCTGAAACACCATGCTGATGCCCAGCGCCCGCGCTTCTTGTGGATTGCGAATCGTCACGGCCACGCCGTCAACCATGACGCTGCCGGCATCGGGCTTGACCGAGCCGTAAATGATTTTCATCAGTGTCGATTTGCCAGCGCCGTTTTCGCCCAGCACGGCATGGATTTCTCCCGGCTGCACCGTCAACGACACATCGCTGTTGGCCACCACCGCCGGGTAGCTTTTGGTGATGCCGTGAAGTTGTAGCCGTGGGCTGGCGTTTTTATGCATTGAGTTCACGCCTGCTGGTTATGCCTGTTTGGGCTCTTCTTTTCGCAGCGACATGGCGACAGCCTTGACCCGTTCACGCAGCCACTTGGCGGAGTTGGAGGCGTGCGAGCGTTCGTGCCAAAGCTGGTAATACATCATGCGGGGAAATTCAATCGGGCAAGGCAATATTTTCAGGTCCAGCACGTCGCTGTAACGCTCGCAATACTGCCGGCCCGTGGTCAGCACGAGCAAGCTTGATGCCACCATCCCCGGGATCAGGCCAAAGTGTGGGCAGCGCGCCATGATGTTGCGCTGCAAGCCGAGGTGCTCCAAGTGGTCATCGATCACGCCTTTGGCCCCGAGGTGCGTCGGCGTCGGCGCAATGTGCTCGGCTTCCAGCCAGCTTTTGGCGTCCCAGCCACGCCGCACGGCCGGGTGCTCACGCGACACCAGACACACCACCTCGTCACCAAAGAGTCGCCCCATGTGCAAGTCATCCGGCGGCGAAGCCCAGTTGCCAATGACGATGTCAATGTCGCCTTGAGCCAGATGGCTTCGGTAGTCGGATTCGGGTGACAGCGCCCGCATTTCAATCCGGCAGTGCGGCGCCTGCGACTTGATCTGCGCAACCAGTTGCGGCAAAAACAGCGGGTCGAGGTAGTCGCTGGCGGCCAGACTAAAGACTGTTTTGGCGGTGGCCGGATCAAAGCCACGGGCGTCGCTGAACATCACTTCAGCGGCGCGCAAAATACTCGCCGACGGTTCGATCATGCGCAGACCGGCATCTGTGGGCACCATGCCGGCACCCGAGCGCACCAACAGCGGATCACCCGCCAAGTCGCGCAGGCGACGCAGCGCCGCGCTGACGGCGGGTTGGTACATTCCAAGTCGAATGGCTGCGCGCGAAACGCTGCGTTCTGTGAGCACGGTGTTCAAGACCCTGATGAGATGAAGATCTATCTTGTCAAAAAGTGCCTGATCGTTCATACCTGTTTAACCATGAGCCCGATATGCCGATCCGTATGCCGACGTTTGCCTGATTGTTTACCCTGACTTGTCCGTACCCGATGTCTACACCCACTCTTATGCCCTGCACCCACAGTCAAACCATTCAGTTCCTGAAGCGCGGCGAAGTCGTGACGCTGAACAATGTACCACCCACCCGCACTCTTTTAGAGGTCTTGCGCGAAGACTTAGGACTCACCGGCACCAAAGAAGGCTGCGGCGAAGGCGACTGCGGGGCCTGCACGGTGGTGCTCGGCGAAGCCGTTGGCGAGAGTGACAACCTGACTTTCAAAGCCGTCAACAGCTGCATTCGCATGGCCCATTCGGTTCATGGGCTTGCGCTGTGGACGGTCGAAGACCTCAGCCCAGGGAACCAAGGGAAAGCCACCAGCCAACACCCGGCACAAGAAGCCATGGTCCAGTGCCATGCCTCGCAATGCGGTTTTTGCACGCCCGGTTTTGTCATGAGCTTGTTTGGCATGTACCAAAACCACGTCCTGCAAGGCCAACCGATCACCCGCGAACTCGCCCAGACAGAGCTCTCGGGCAACCTGTGTCGCTGCACCGGCTACCGGCCGATTTTGGATGCGGCGCAGCAAATGGCCGGTTTGCCGACGGTGCGCTTAGACCATTCCACCATCACCCGCCAACTGGCCAAGATTCAGCCGCAAACATCTGACTCCAATAGCTCCTACCGATTACCGAACACGCTGGCAGAGTTGCTGGCCGCCCGCACCGCGCAGCCCAAAGCCCAACTGGTGGCCGGCTGCACCGATGTCGGACTCTGGGTGACCAAGATGCACAAGCAGTTTGATACCGTGATCGACGTCACCCGCGTGGCCGAACTGCGGCGCATTGAACAGCGCGGTGGCGACTGGGTGATTGGCGCTGCCGCCACTTTGCAAGACGCCTTTACCGCCTTGCTTCAAAGCTGGCCAGAACTCAAGACCTTTGCCGCACGCTTTGCCGGTTTACCGGTGCGCAACTCCGGCACGCTGGGCGGCAACGTCGCCAACGGCTCCCCCATCGGTGATTCCATGCCGCTGCTGATCGCCCTGAAAAGCCGCATCGTGCTGGCCAGCGTGCGCGGCGAACGCGAGATGCGGCTGGAAGACTTCTACACCGGCTACCGCCAGAACCTGCTGGCGGCTGACGAGGTGGTGGCGTTCATCAAAGTGCCACTGCCCGTGACAACATCTTCTTTGCTGCGCGCCTACAAAATTTCCAAACGCTACGACGACGATATTTCAGCCGTCTGTCTGGTGCTGAATCTGACGCTGGATGACGGCGTGGTCAGCGACATCTCCATCGGTGCGGGCGGTGTGGCCGCCACGCCGGTACGGGCCCGACAAACCGAAGCCGCGCTGCGGGGTCAGCCTTGGACGCTGGCCAGCGTGCAGGCCGCCATGCAAACCTTGCGCGGTGAGTTTGAACCGATTTCGGACATGCGCGCATCGTCCAGCTATCGCCTAGAAGTGCTGGGCAATTTGCTGCAACGCTTCTGGCTTGAGAGCCAGGGCGAGCAACACATCCAGCTCGAAGCTTTCAAGCTGGAGGTGCTGACATGAGCGCCCCCGACAAACTTGTCGTCCGGTCAACGGCCGCCGGCCAATCACATTTTCATGAAAGTGCCAGAGCGCAAGTCGCCGGTGCAGCGAACTACATCGACGACATTCCCGAAGTCAAAGGCACGCTGTTCGCGGCGCCCATTTTGTCCATCGTGGCGCACGGCAAATTACTCGGCGTTGATGCGACTGCTGCGCTGGCCATGCCCGGCGTGTGCGGCGTGGTGCTGGCAGCCGAGGTGCCGGGTGATCCGCTGCTGGCGACTTTTGTGCATGACGAACCAGTCTTTGCGGTGGACGTGGTCGAGCACGTCGGCCAAGTCATCGGCCTCGTGGTGGCCGACACGGTGATGCAAGCGCGGCACGCAGCCCGCAAAGTGGTGTTGAACATTGAAGCCTTGCCCGCCGTGCTGACCGTGCAAGAAGCCTTGGCCGCGAAGAATTTTGTGCTGCCTCCGGTGGTGGTTAGGCGCGGTTCGGCTGACGCGGCTTTGGCACGCGCGCCACACACCTTGAGCGGCTCGCTGGAAGTCGGCGGGCAAGAGCATTTTTACCTGGAGGGCCAGATCGCCTACGTGCTGCCGCAAGAGCAAAACCAGTGGCTGGTCTATGCCAGCACACAGCATCCTGGCGAGGCCCAGCACTGGGTTGCGCACGCGCTCGGCATTGACAACAACGCGGTGCGCGTCGAATGCCGGCGCATGGGCGGCGGCTTCGGCGGCAAAGAAACGCAAAGTGGCCACATGGCCGTCTGGGCAGCACTGGCCGCACGCAAATTCGGCAAGCCGGTCAAGCTGCGCATGGACCGCGACGACGACTTCCAGGTCACCGGCAAAAGGCATCCGTTTGCCTACGAGTACACGGTCGGCTTTGACGACAGCGGCAGACTCTGCGGCTTGCAACTGATGATGGCGGCGAACTGCGGCTTCAGCGCTGACCTGAGCGGCCCGGTCGCCGACCGCGCTATTTTTCATGCCGACAACGCCTACTTTTTGGAAGACGTCGACATCACCTCTTACCGCTGCAAAACCAACACGCAAAGCCACACGGCGTTTCGCGGTTTCGGCGGGCCGCAGGGCATGATCGTCATCGAACATATTTTGGGCGACATCGCGCGGCATCTGGGTCTGGACCCGCTCGACGTGCGCCTGCGCAACCTGTACAGCGACGAAGCAAGCAGCAGTACAGGCCTGCGCGACACCACGCACTACGGCATGCAAGTCGAAGACAACATCCTGGCGCCGTTGATCAACACACTGGCAATATCCGCTGACTACCGACAGCGCCGCCAAGCCATCGCCGACTGGAACGCCAGCAGCAGCGTCATCCAACGCGGGCTGGCTTTGACACCCGTGAAGTTCGGTATTTCATTCACGGCCACGCTGTTCAACCAAGCCGGCGCGCTGGTGCATGTCTACACCGACGGCAGCGTGCAGGCCAACCACGGCGGCACCGAAATGGGCCAGGGCTTGAACACCAAGGTGGGGCAAATCGTGGCCGACGAACTCGGCGTGGCTTTTGAGCAGGTGCTGGTCACAGCCAGCGACACCAGCAAGATACCCAACGCATCCGCCACCGCAGCGTCAGCGGGTACCGACCTCAACGCCCGCGCTGCGCAATACGCCGCCCGCAACGTGCGCAACAACTTGGCGCAATTCGTCGCCGGACTAGACGCCTGTGGCGCGGGTGCCGTGCGCTTTGTGGCCGGCGAGGTGATCTCACCAACCCAAACGCGGCCCTTCAAAGACGTGGTTCGACTGGCCTACGCCAACCGCATTCAATTGTGGAGCGACGGCTTTTACCGCACGCCCAAAATCCATTACGACAAAACCACGCTGACCGGTCGGCCGTTTTATTACTTCGCCTATGGAGCGGCCTGCACCGAAGTCGCCATCGACACGCTGACCGGTGAAAGCCGCGTGCTCAAAGTCGACATCCTGCATGACGTGGGCACCAGCATCAACCCGGCGATTGACATCGGACAAATTGAAGGCGGCTTCATACAAGGCATGGGCTGGCTGACCACCGAGCAACTGGTCTGGAACGACAAGGGCCAACTCAGCACACACGCCCCCAGCACCTACAAAATACCCGCCACGGGCGACGTGCCCGAACACTTCAAGGTTGCGCTTTGGCCGGAGGCCAACCGTGAAGACAACGTCTTTGGCAGCAAGGCCGTGGGCGAACCGCCCTTCATGCTGGCGATCAGCGTGTATGAAGCCTTGAAGGACGCGGTGGGCAGCAGCACAGCGTCCCGCCAGCCAGTGCAACTGCGCGCGCCGGCTACTGCTGAAAACGTGCTGCGGGCACTCAGTTTCGCTCAAGCGTCAACCTAGTGCCCGGGCCACACATCCCACAGCATCATCAACACGGCCAGACCCATGAGGCCGGCGCCTAGCCAGCCGAACCAGCGCGTTTTAACGCCCGAGACGAAGGGGCCCATGACGGACTGGTTGCTGGCCAGCAGCATCAGGCCGACCATGATCGGCGCGGCCACCACGCCGTTGATGACGGCGCTCCAGTACAGCGCTTTCATCGGGTCAATCGACGTGAAGCTCAAGCCCGTGCCGACAATTGTGGCCACGGCAATGATGGCGTAAAAGCGCTTGGCTTCGTACCAGCGCCGCTCCAGTCCCTCAGGCCAGCCAAAGGCTTCGGCCACGGCATAAGCGGCTGACGACGCCAACACCGGCACCGCCAGCAAGCCGGTGCCAATCACCCCGCCAGCAAACAGCATGAAAGCGAATTCGCCGGCCAGCGGCTTCAGGGCCAGTGCCGCTTGCGCCGCTGATGTGATGTCCCGAATGCCGGCGGCATACAAGACCACAGCAGCCATCACCATGATGAAAAAAGCGATTAAATTAGAAAAACACATGCCGACGATGGTGTCGCGCCGCACGCGTTGCAGGTCAAGCGCAATGCTCGAATGACCACCGCCTTGGCCTTTGAGGCGCAATTCTTCAACCTCTTGCGAGGCTTGCCAAAAAAACAAATACGGCGAGATGGTTGTGCCCAGCAAAGCCACCAGCATCATCCAGTACGCTGACGACCACTCGATTTTGGGAATCACCAAGTCGTGCAGCACCTTGGCCCACGGCACATGGACTGTGAAGATGGCGATCACGTAGGCAAAGAGAAACAGCGTCAACCATTTCAGGATGGGTGCCAGCCGGCGGTAAGGCACAAAAATCTGCAGGAGTACCGTCAGCAGCCCAAAAAACACCGCATGAAAATGCTCGCCGCCGCCCACCACCAGCTGCAACGCTTCGCCCATGGCCGCCACGTCAGCCGCAATGTTGATGGTGTTGGCCACCGTCAGCAAGACCACGACCAGCACCAAAAAAGTACGCGGTGTGTGCTCACGCAAATTGGCCGCCAGCCCCTTGCCGGTGACCCGGCCAATGCGCGCGCTCACCAATTGAATCGCGATCATGAAGGGCAAGGACAAAAAAACGGTCCAGATCAAGCCGGTGCCAAACTGTGCGCCGGCCTGGGTGTAGGTCGCGATACCGGAAGGATCATCGTCTGCAGCGCCCGTGATAACACCCGGGCCGACATGGCGGAGAAACGACGGGATCAGTTTGGACATGACGGGCAGTCTAGCAAGACTGGTTTCAAACCTCCAAAAGCTCAACGACAGTGCACTCCGCACCATAAAAGAGCAACTACAGAAATAAACTCAACTATTCGTTGCTTTTAAACGATATAAACCATTCCCAAGTTGGCACAGCTCATGCATAGTTCACCATCGGACGGCACCCGCTGGTTCGCCCATCACTCACAACAAAAGGATCATCATGAAAACCGTGTTTCGTTTCACCGCTATTGCCGCTGTTTTGCTTGTCAGTTCAAGCGCTTTTTCCGCTGACTGGAGCAGTAACTCCATCACCTACAGCTACGCGCCGCACCAGTCAGAGCCCAGCGTGTCTGACAAGGTGGCAAAAAACATCATGACGTTCACCCACGTGAGTGGCGACAAGCTGGGCAGCAATCTTTTTAACATCGACTTGCTCAAGTCAAGCAGCAATGACTACGCAAGTGGCAATGGTGGTGTTGGTGCCCAAGAGTGGTATGGTTTTTTTCAGCGGAACTTTTCCTTGAACGCCTTGACTGGCAATAAAACCGGCTATGGCATTGCCAAAGACCTGAACCTGACCGCCCGCGTCGACGCTGGTGCCAAAAACACTGAGTTTGCCCCTGCGCCACGCAAACTGCAATTGGGAATGTCAGCAGCCATGCCGGTCAGCGCTGGATTCTGGGACATCGGCGTGGCAGCTTACAAAGAAAATAACCACAACGGCTTTGCTCAAAAAAATGTCTCTTTTGATGTCGCTCCTGCGCTAAATTCTGCATGGGCCATTCCTGTTGCAGGGTTGGGTACCTTCGGCGGTTTCGCCAGCATCGTCGGTCCCAAAGGCAAAGATGGCGATAACAAGCAGACTGCCACGGAAACTCTGATTCGTGCCACCTTCATGTTCAACGTCATGGGTCCCAAAAGCGGTCTGACTGCCGGCGTCGGCGTTGAATACTGGAACAATAAGTTCGGTTGCAAAAACAGCCTTTCTAGCATCAAGGATGCGTGCACATCGACAACACCGCTGGTGCTGGTGTCTTACGCTCTGTAATCCGTCTTCAATGACCTCAAAAAGGCGGTCGGCGCTTACGCACCGACCGCCTTTTTTTATGGGGATTCACCAGTGCGGCCAGCACCTACAAAATCAACATCGCCCTGAAGTCATTGACGTTGGTGTGGGTTGGCCCGGTGATGACCAAGTCCCCCAGCGGCTCAAAGTAACCGTAAGCGTCATTGCGATCCAAGTAGCGCTCGATCTTCATGCCCGCAGCTTGGGCCCGGGCCAGTGTGTCGGGCGCAACGTAAGCGCCGGCGTTGTCCTCTAGCCCGTCGATGCCGTCGGTGTCTGCTGCCAGCGCGTGCACGCTTGGCTGGCCTTGCAAACCGAACGCCAACCCCATGCAAAATTCACCTGCTCGGCCGCCACGACCTCGCATCTTTGCCTCGCCACCGGCCGGTTGAGCGCGCACCGTCACGGTGGTTTCTCCGCCACTCAAGATCACGCAAGGCGCTTCAAACGGTTGGTTTTTTTGCTTCACGGCCCGCGCCAATGCCGCATGCACTTTGCCGACTTCGCGCGACTCACCTTCCATCTCGTCGCTCAGGATGTAAGCCTTCAAGCCAGCGGCCCGCGCCACCTCAGCGGCGGCTTCCAGGCTTTGCTGCGGGGTAGCGATCAAGTGAACTTCGTGCCCGTTGAAAACCGCGTCGCCGGGCTTTGGGGTTTCGAGCGCGCCGCTTTCAAGGTCGGCCAGCAAAGCCGCCGGCACTTGAATCGCGTAGCGCTGCAAGATTGCCAATGCGTCAGCGCAGGTGGTGGCGTCGGGCACGGTCGGCCCGCTGGCGATGATCGACGGGTCATCGCCCGGCACGTCACTGATGGTCAAGGTGACCACGCGCGCCGGTGCGCAAGCAGCGGCCAGCCGACCGCCCTTGATGCGCGACAGGTGTTTGCGCACGCAATTCATCTCGCTGATGTTGGCGCCGCTGTTCAGCAGTTCTTTGTTGATGCGCTGCTTGTCTTGCAGACTCAGGCCGTCTGCCGGCAACGTCAACAGCGCGGAACCACCGCCTGAAATCAGGCACAGCACCAGATCGTTTTCAGTCAAACCCTGGACCATGGCCAAGATCCGTTCGGCAGCCGCCAACCCAGCCGCATCGGGCACCGGGTGCGCCGCTTCAACGATCTCGATGCGCGATGTCAACCCCAAACCCTGGACCATGGCCAAGATCCGTTCGGCAGCCGCCAACCCAGCCGCATCGGGCACCGGGTGCGCCGCTTCAACGATCTCGATGCGAGATGTCAACCCGACCGGGCGCGGTGGAATGTGCTGATAACGCGTGACCACCAAGCCTTGCAGGGGTGCGTCAGCGGGCCACAGCGCTTCCACCGCCTGCGCCATGGAACCGCCCGCCTTGCCCGCGCCAATCACGATGGTGCGACCGCCACTGTCACGGCTGGGCGGTGACGGCAAAAACGCCGCCGTGTTGTGCAGCGGCAAGGCGCGCTGCACGGCGGCTTGGTAAAGGCTCAACAGAAATTCGCGTGGTTGCGCTTGCGGCGAAGGACCCGCGCTGTTGGCACTGGTGGCGTGAGTCTCGGCGATTGTCAAAGCAGTTTCCAGTTTCATTTCATTGAAAAAAACTGCCCCCAAGAGCGACAGTAGCGCTTATTTTTTGCCCAGTCCCAAACGCTGAGCGCCTTCAATGTACAGGCTGATGCGCTCCTTCATGAAAGCGTCCATTTCCGCATTGCCGATGTTGACCAGCTCAAAGCCACTTTTGGCGGCCAGCGCTTTCATCTCAGGGTCGGTGTTCAGCGCCATCCACATGTCGGCGATTTTTCTGCGGTTTTCAGGCGAGGTCGATTTTGGCACGCCAATGCCGCGGTAAGCACCGTCAACCCAGTCGACACCGAGCTCACGAAAAGTCGGCACATCGGGCATCAGCGGGTGGCGTTTTTCCATCGCCACCGCCAGCGCCCGCACCTTGGTTTGGTTGGCGATCGCGAACGGGGTGTAGGCCATCGCACCGTCTATCTGCGCACCGACCACGGCCAGCGCCATGTCGCCCGTGCCTTTGTACGGCACGTAGGTGCTCTTGATGCTGAAAGCCGCATTCAGGCGCTCGTGGGCCGCGTGGTTGGCCGAGTTCAGACCGGAGCCGCCTAGGCTCATTTTGCCGGGGTCTTTTTTAGCGGCGGCGATGAACTCTGCAAAGGTTTTATACGGGCTGCTCACCGGCACGATCAGCACGTCGGGCGTGTAATGAAACCAGAAAGCCGGCGTGATGTCGGCGGTTTTGTATTGCACCTGGCCTTCGAGCGGCTGAAAAACAATGTGCGGCAAATTAATGCCCACCACGTTCAGGCCGTCGCCGGCCAAGCTGTTCATTTGTCCCCACATCAGCCCACCGCCGGCACCCGCCTTGTACTGAACAATGGTTTCAATCGCCGCGCATTTTTTCTTCAGCACCAGCTGTTGGTGACGTGCTGATAAATCGGACTCGCCGCCGGGCGGAAAGGCCTGCCAATACAGCATATTTTTCTCGGGACAAGAGGGCATGGTCGGTGCCGTTTGAGCCATCGCCGCAGGGGCTGCGGCAATGCACAACATACCGATCAGGTGGCTTATTTTCGATTGCATGAGAGTGTCTCCTTAGGTGGGTTCGCGTGAAGGACACCGGCATCCTTGAGGATGCTCTTATGGTGTTTTTTTAAAGACTTTAATTTTTAAGTCTCGACTAAAGGCGCGCCGTAAAGTAGCCTACAAGTGGCGTCTAAAAAGCAATCTTTACTCCGTGACCTTTAAACCTTTAACAGCCCAGCTGGTCGGCTAGATCGCCAAAATCATGCGCATTGATATCAAAGGCTTGCTCAAAAGATGTGTCCACTTTTCCGTTCGAACCAAATTCAAGTGGGCGCGCTACAAAGGCAGTGTGCAGACCCAAGGCTTTTGCGGCCTTGAGGTCGTATTTGTGACAAGCAACCATCATCACCTCCGGCGGGGTGAGCCCTAGGTACTTCATTGCAATGCCATAGGTACGTGGGTCAGGTTTGAAGGTTCCGGCCATCTCGGCTGCGAACACAGCATCCCATGGAAGATCCCCGTATTTCGAAATATTGACAACAGCACTCACATCCGCATTTGATAGCGTAGCTATTTTGTAGTTTTTCTTAATGCGTACCAGTCCCTCTATAACGTCCGGCCACGGTCGTATTTTCTGCCAACCAAAATTCAATTCAGAACGCTCTTCTTCTGAAAAAAAAGCTATCTTTTTTTGTGTCAGTAACTGATCTAGCGCTTCTCTGTAAATCAGGTCTACAGAAGTCCAGGGGCGGGCCCCGGACAGGACTTCGTCGAGCGCAGGGCGGTACAGACCGCGCCATTCATCAACAAAAGAGCCCCAATCGAAGCGGCCCTCACGTCCTCGCCCGATTCGGATAGCTTCATCAATCAATGTTCCCCTGAAGTCAGTAGCAGTTCCCTGAACATCGAAGATCAAAGCCTTGAGACGAGGAAACTTTGGTAATGTCATTTTTTCTCTTGATATGCGAATGGGCTATTCGGCTTTAATACCGCGCTCAGCGATCAGTTTTCGCCAGAGTTTTATCTCAGTAGAAACAATGGCGCTGGAATCTGATGGAGTACCCCCGATGACCTCAGAGCCTTGGGTCAACAACGCTGCTTTTAATTCGGGATCGGCCAAGGCTAAGGTTGCTGCCTTAAAAACGGGATCGGCCAAGGCTAAGGTTGCTGCCTTGAAAAGCGTGTCAACCCTGTCCTGCGGTGTCGCCGCGGGAACGAACATGCCTACCCAAGCGTCAACAATATATGCGGGGTAACCGCTCTCTGCAACGGTCGGGACATTGGGTAATGCGCTCACACGGTCCTTGGTCGTGACGGCAAGGGCTCGAAGTCGACCGGCTTTGACATGCGGGATTGCTGCGATAGCAGTTACCCAAACCGCGCCAACCTGCCCTCCAATAACGTCGACGACTGCCGCGCCACCTCCACGATAAGGAATGTGCTGGAACTTGACGTCACTCATTGATGACAGCAGCTCGGCAGCAAGATGGCCAGGAGTGCCCTGCCCGCCGCTCGCATAGTTACCCTCGGCAGGATTTTTCTTAACCCACTCCAGATACTCTTTTAAATTATTGGCAGGTATTTTCGGGTTGATCGCCAATATCTGCGGACCATTAGCCAGCAAGGTGACAGCCTTGAAATCTTTTTCAGTGTCGTATGACAGCTGTTTGTACAAACCCGGATTAATCGAATGTGATGAAAGTGTGACCAATACGGTATAGCCATCTGGAGGTGACTTGGACACCATCCCGGTACCGACAGTACCACCCGCCCCCGCCCGATTTTCAATGATGACCGGCTGTTTCAGTACGCTGGAAAGGCGCACAGCAAACTGCCTAGCGATAGCATCTGATGTACCGCCGGTCGAGTATGGAACCACGAATTTGATAGCTTGCGAAGGATAATTTTGAGCCATCGCCGCAGGCGCTGCGGCGACACACAAAATACCGATCAAATGGCGGATGTTGAACTGCATGAGATGGTCTCGTCGGGTGGGTTCTCGTGACTGTCGCGCTCAGGCTGCGCGCCGCTGCTCACCGCGCAGCAGCTGACACACTGCGTCGGTCACTTGCGCGGTATTGGCTTGGCCGCCGAGGTCACGCGTGTGCAGGCGGACATCAGCCGTCACCGCCTCAATCGCTTGCATCAGTTGCGCGGCTTCTTGCACCAAGCCGAGGTGCTCCAGCATCATCACGCAGGACCAAAAGGTGCCGACCGGATTGGCCAGACCCAAACCCATGATGTCAAAGGCAGAGCCATGGATCGGTTCAAACATCGACGGATAGCGCCGCTCTGGATCGATGTTGCCGGTGGGTGCAATGCCCAGGCTACCGGCCAGCGCGGCGGCCAAGTCGCTCAACACATCAGCGTGCAGATTGGTGGCGACCAGCGTGTCCAATGTGGCCGGGCGATTGACCATGCGGGCGGTGCAGGCGTCGACCAGTTCTTTGTCCCACGTGACATCGGGAAACTCTTGGCTGATTTGAACGGCGATCTCGTCCCACATCACCATCGCGTGGCGCTGGGCGTTGGATTTGGTCACCACTGTCAGCAGCTTGCGGGGACGCGACTGGGCCAGTTTGAAAGCGAAACGCATGATGCGTTCGACACCGGCGCGCGTCAGGATAGACATGTCGGTAGCCACCTCGATCGGGTGCCCTTGGTGCACCCGGCCACCGACGCCGGCGTACTCGCCTTCGGAGTTTTCCCGCACGATGACCCAGTTCAGATCGTCAGCGCTGCAGCGTTTGAGCGGGCTGTCAATGCCGGGCAAGATGCGCGTCGGTCGCACGTTGGCGTATTGGTCAAAGCCCTGGCAAATCTTCAAGCGCAAGCCCCACAAAGTGATGTGGTCTGGAATGTGCGGGTCACCGGCGGAACCGAAAAGAATCGCGTCCATCGGCCGCAGTGCGTCCAGGCCGTCGGCCGGCATCATCACGCCATGTTGGCGGTAGTAGTCGCCGCCCCAGTCGAAGGCGTGAAAGTCAAATTTGAACTTGTTTTGGGTCGCGGCCAGCGCCTGCAAAACGGTTTGCCCTGCGGGCACCACCTCTTTGCCAATGCCGTCGCCAGGAATACAGGCAATTTTGTAAGTTTTCATGGCCTGACTTTAGCCATTGTTGAAAGCTCTGCAAGCGCTTAAAGTGATGTCATTGTTTACCCAGGAGTTATCAATGAGCGCTTCGGCTTCAGCCCCTTCTGAGATGGCTTTTTTCAGTGAGTTGGTTCGCTGCGGTGGTTTTTCACTGGCCGCCCGCGAACTGGGGGTGACGACCGCCGCCGTCAGCAAACGGCTGGCGCATGTGGAAGAACGGCTCGGCGTGCGCTTGCTGAATCGCACCACACGCCGCACCAGCCTGACGGCTGAAGGCGAAATTTACCTGGCCCATGCGCGCCGCATTTTGGCCGACATCAGCGACATGGAGCAGTTGGTATCGCAGGCGCACGCCATGCCGCAAGGCCTGCTGCGCATCAACGCCACGCCGGGTTTCGGGCGCAGCCATGTGGCGCCGCTGATTTCACGCTTCGTCAAACTGCATGCAGACGTGCAGGTGCAATTGCAACTGACGGTGGATCCGCCGAGTTTGGCCGACGACAAGTTTGACGTGTGCATTCGCTTTGGTGAGCCACCCGACGCCCGGGTGATGGCCCGCAAAATTGCGCCCAACCGGCGCTTGCTCTGCGCCTCGCCGGCTTACTTGGGAGTGCACGGCGCGCCCAAGGTGCCGAGCGACCTGACGCGGCACAACTGCCTGGGCATCCGCCAAGGTGACGACGCCTATGGCAGCTGGCGGCTGTCTTCGGGGAAACGCACGGAAACCGTCAAGGTGCGCGGCAACCTCAGCACCACCGATGGTGAAATCGCCGTCGACTGGGCGCTGGACGGCCACGGCATCCTCATGCGCGCCGAGTGGGACATTGCCAAATACGTCCGCAGTGGCCGTTTGGTGCAGGTGCTGGAAGGCTATGAAACACCACCGGCCGACATCCATCTGGTCTATCCGCAACGCCTGCAGATGTCAGCGCGAGTCCGGACCTTTGTGGATTTCACCGCCAAACATTTTGAGAAGTCATCGACGCTGGCGGCAGGGCTGGTCACGCGTTGGTGAAGTGAAGCTACACATTCGACTTCAACAAAAATAACCAATAAAATAGCAGGCGTTAATATATTAAAACTTACCTAATGCCTGAAAAATTAGATTTTAGTCTCGCCTCTTTTGATGAGATTGCCGATGCCTTGGGGGCCAAGCTCAAGGCATTGCGCTTGGCTCAGGGGCTGCAGCAAACAGAACTGGCTACGCGTGCCGGCGTGTCACGCTACGTTGTGCAAGAACTCGAAGGCTCGGGAAAGGGCACGCTCATGTCCTTGTTGCGCATCGTCCAGGCACTGGGCCGGGAGTCTGACTTACAGGGGCTCTTTGAGCTGAAAGTGAACTCCATCGCCCAAATGGAACAGGCCGAACGCGCCCATCGCCAGCGTGCTCCTCGCAAATACTCGCGCAAGCCACCCGCTGCGCTTGGGAACGTGAGATGAAAAAGGTCTTCGTTCACTACGAGGGATGGGGTGAGCGCTGGCTGCTGGGGACGCTGGCCGACAACGGCTCTCAGCTGCTTTTTGAGTACTCGCCCGAAGCCCTGAGCCAACAACTGGAGCTGTCCCCGCACAGGTTAAAGCTGACAGGCGATGCTTACGGGGATTTCCCCAACTACCTGCAGCGGCTCCCTGGGCTCATCAGCGACTCACTGCCGGACGGCTGGGGCTGGCTGCTCATGGACAAGCTATTTCGCAAGGCGGGGCGCACTCCGGCAACGCTTTCCCCCTTGGATCGCCTCGCTTTTGTGGGTGACCGCGGCATGGGCGCACTCACCTTCGAGCCCGCTGAGCACCCACAGCTCAACGCCGAAGACGTCAACTTGCTGGACTTGGCGCTCGAAGCTCAGGCGCTGGTGAACGGCCATGAAAGCGATGCGCTGAAGCAGCTGGCACTGTTGGGTGGCTCGCCGCATGGTGCGAGGCCCAAGGTACTGGTTTTTTACAACGCGACGACGCAGGCCATCAGCACGCAGGCGATGCCCGGCGGAACGCCTTGGCTGGTGAAATTCCAAGCTCAAGACGAACACAAAGAAGCCTGCGCCATTGAGTACCTTTACGCCAGGTTGGCAACAGAGTGCCAGCTCAACATGCCGCCAACCGCGCACTTTGACTTGGACAAAAAGCTGGCTGGCTTTGGGATTGCGCGTTTTGACGTGCAGGGCGGTATGCGCGTACCCATTCACACACTGGCCGGCGCGCTGCATGCGAACTTCAAGACAGCCGGCGCAGTCGACTACGCCTCGTTTTTGCGCCTCACCAGACTCTTCACGCGCCATGACCGGTCTGTGCAGGAAGCTTATGAGCGCTGCGTTTTCAATGTGCTGTTTCACAACCGGGACGACCACGCCAAAAACTTCTCTTTTCGCCTGAACCAAGCGCGTCAGTGGGAATTGGCTCCCTGCTACGACCTGACCTTCAATGCAGGTCCTGGCGGCGAACATCAGATGGACGTGCTGGGGCATGGCAAAAACATCACGCGAGCGCTCATGCTGGCCTTGGCCGAAAAAGCCAGCCTGAACCCTTCTTGGGCAAACAGTGCGATACAGCGCATGCTGGACGTGCACGCGCGCTTCAAACATGTTGTCGTCGATAGCGGCATGCAAAAAAACATTCGCCCGTCGACCCTGAAGATCATCCAGGCGGCCATCGACGAGAACGCCAAGCGACTGGGTTGACAGCAGCTGGTGACCTCACGCCGACTGGCTGAGCGCCCACGCGCGCAAAGCCTCGGCAAACTCCAGCACCGCTGGCGAGTTGTTATCGGTGCGCCTTAGCAGGTAAACATCACCGCTGACGCCTGCGGCTTGGAGTTCGCCTTTGAGTTGGCACAGCACCACCGCGCCTTCGCGCAAGCGCACCAGCGATGCTGGCACCAAAGAGACACCTAAACCGGCTGCCACCAAGTTCAGCACAGCCGGAATCTCCACCACTTGCTGCACGATGCGTGGCGCAAAGCCCGACTCCACGCAGGCGTCAAAAACACTTTGGGCAAAGGCCGATGACTCCAGCCGTAAAAACACAAAATCTTCGTGCTTGAGCTCAGCCAGCCGAATACTTTGGCGTCCCGCCAAGGCGTGGTCCAGCGGCAAGGCGCAGACCAGCGGGTCGCGCCAAAGCAAGGTCGAGGTCAATTCGCCGTCGTTGGGCGCGCTACGCGACACGCTCAGGTCGAGTTGCCCTTCGCGCAAAGCCTGCACATGGTCGGCCGGCCGCATTTCTTGCAGCACCACTTCGACACCGGGCCTGCGTTCACGGAATTGCTTGATGAAACTCGGGAACGGCCCCAAAAAGTGTGAGCCCGCCAGCCCGACCTGCACGCGCCCTTCAACCCCTTCGGCAACCCGCCGCACATGGCTACGCGCGTCTTCAATGCGCTCCAGAACGGCGCGTGCATGCGGCAGCAAAGCCTTACCGGCTTCGCTGAGTTCAACGCTGCGGCTGGTCCGGTTGAACAGCCGCGCACCCAACTCGGCTTCGAGATTGGCAATTTGATAACTCAATGGCGGCTGCGAGACGTGCAGCTTTTGCGCCGCCCGGGTGAAGCTCAGCTCGCTGGCCAGCACGGTGAAATAGCGCAACTGTCGAAGGTCCATGATTCATCCAATACCGGTATAGATCAATCCATATTATGTATTTGCGCGTATCAATCAAGCCGCCGAAGATCGGGCCAGTTTGATAACCCGACACCAACCGAAAGCATCGCATGAGCCGTTCATACCGCGTGGGACTGATCGTCCCGAGTTCCAACACCACCATGGAAACCGAGATTCCGGCCATGCTGCACGCCCGCGAGTTGGTGCTGCCGGAACGCTTCACCTTTCATTCCAGCCGCATGCGCATGAAGGAAGTCACCAAAGCCGAACTCGAAGCGATGGACCGCGACTCTGACCGCTGCGCCTTAGAACTCTCTGACGCCCGCATGGACACCATGGGCTACGCCTGTCTGGTGGCCATCATGAGCATGGGCAAGGGCTACCACCGCGAATCCCAGCGCCGGCTGCAAGAAGTCTGCGCCGCCAACGGTGGGCCGACCTCGGTCACCACCAGCGCCGGCGCTTTGGTCGAAGGTTTGCAAGCGATTGGCGCCAAGCGCGTGTCGATCATTGCGCCGTACATGAAGCCGCTGACGCGCCTGGTCATTGACTACCTTGAGCATGAAGGCATTGAAGTCGTCGACAGTATTTCGCTGGAAATTCCGAACAATTTGGAAGTCGGTGCGCGTGACCCGAAAGCACCGGCCGAGTTGTACAAGCAGCTCAATATCAAGGGCGTAGACGCCATCGTGGCGTCGGCCTGCGTGCAGATGCCGTCGCTGGCCGCCGTGCCAATGATCGAGCAAGCCAGCGGCCTGCCGGTGGTCTCTAGCGCGGTCTGTACCACCTGGGCTTTGCTCAAAAACCTCGGATTAGAGCGCCGCGTGCCCAATGCCGGTACGCTACTCTCGGGCAAGTATTAAAAATATTAATCATTTCCTAAAAATTCATAAACCAGAGACAACCATGACCCACAAACAACATTTCATTCGCCAGACGGCCTTGGCCGGTTGCGCCCTGCTGCTCAGCGCTGCCGCGCTAGCGCAAGCTTTCCCAAGCAAACCCATCACCTTGGTGGTGCCGAATCCACCCGGCGGCTTTGTCGATGCTTCCGCCCGCCTGCTCAGCGAGCCCCTGTCGCGTGTGATGAACCAAACCGTCATCGTCGACAACAAAGGCGGCGGCAGCGGCAACGTGGCTTATGGCCAAGTCGCCCGCGCCCACGCTGACGGCTACACGCTGCTGACGTCTTACTCGGCGTACCACGTCGGTAACCCAGCGCTGTCGCCCAAACTGCCTTGGGCGCAAAAAGACCTGACACCGGTGGCTCTGATCACCGTGGCCACCAACATCATTGCAGTGCACCCGTCCCTGCCGGTCAACAACCTGAAAGAATTCATCGGCTACCTCAAAGCCAACCCCGGCAAGCTGAGCTACGCCTCACAAGGCAATGGCTCGCTCTCGCACATTGGCACCGAGATGTTCAAGATGCAGACCGGCACCAGCATGGTTCACATTCCCTACCGTGGCTCAGGTCCAGCCGTGCAAGACGTGCTGTCGGGCCAAGTGCAGGTGTTCATCAGCACGCCACCGTCGTTGATGAGCCATGTGCAAGCCGGCAAACTCAAGGGCTTGGCGGTGACCAGCAAAACTCGCCACCCCGGCGTTCCCAACGTGCCGACAACAACAGAAGCTGGCCTGAAAGGTTTTGAGTTGGAAGCTTGGGTGGCCATCTTCGCACCCGCTGGCACGCCGCCAGACGTGGTTGCCAAGCTCTCCAGCTCGATCAAGCAAGCGCTGGAATTGCCAGAGACCAAAAGCCGCGCCAGCGCCGCCGGCATTGACCTGCGCTACCAGCCTCCGGCTGAGCTGGACGCACTGGTGAAACGTGAAACCGAGTTCTGGGGCAAAACCATCAAGGCCGCAGGTATCACGGCTGACTGAGCCAACGTTTCTAAGGATTGACTCTTTTTTCAGGCCCCCGTCAGACTTCATAAAAATTCAACAGGAGACAAACATGCCCCGCTACTCACTCATGGTCAACGGCAAGAAACAAAGCGTCGAAGCCGATGCCGATACGCCGCTTTTGTATGTCTTGCGAGACAACCTAGCCCTCAACGGACCTAAGTTCGGTTGCGGCCTGGGCCAATGCGGGGCATGCACAGTGCATGTTGACGGCGTGGCCACGCGCTCTTGCCTGTTGCCGGTTAGCACGCTGGCTGGCAAGGCCGTGACAACACTCGAAGGTCTGTTGATCAACGGCCAGCCCGGCAAGCTACAGCAGGCTTTTATTGACGAGCAAGCCGCCCAGTGCGGCTACTGCATCAACGGCATGATCATGACCTCGGCGGCATTGCTCAAAACCAAGCCCAGCCCGAGTGATGACGACATCAAGAGCGCTTTGGCGGGCAATCTTTGCCGCTGCGGCACGCATCAACGCATTTGCGCTGCCGTCAAACGCGCTGCAACGGCCTGAAGGAGTAGGAGTACGACATGAGCAAGCACTCGTTTGACATCCAATTCAGCCGCCGCAGTCTGCTGAAAGCAGGCGCCGGCGCCATGGTCGTGGGCTTCAGTGCCAACGCCACTTTGGCACAAGCTGCTGCGCCAACCCTGCGCCCAGCCAAATCAGTCGCTAAAGACGTGGTCGACTCTTTTCTAGCGGTCGGTGCGGACGGCAAGATCACCATCTTCGTCGGCAAAGTCGATCTGGGCACCGGCACCAAGACCGCGCTGGCTCAAATGGCCGCCGATGAACTCGATGTCGCCTTTGAGCGCATTGAAATGGTCATGGGCGACACCGCCACCACGCCCGATCAATGGATCACCGGTGCGAATTTGACGATTGCCCAAGGCGGCGGCGAACTGCGACGTGCTTGCGCCACCGCCCGCGCCGCGCTGCTGATGCGTGCCTCGGCCCGTTTGGGTGTGACAGCCGCGGAACTGAGCGTCAACCAAGGCATCGTCAGCGTGACAACAGACCCATCCAAAACGGTGGCCTACAGTGAGCTGATGCCCTCTGCGACCGTTTTTGATTTGAAAATAGACCCCAAGGCCGTACTGAAACCCGCAGCCCAATACCGTGTGGTGGGACTGTCGATCCCGCGGGTCGATATTCCGGCCAAAGTCTCAGCTGCTTTCCCTTACGCGCACGACTTGCGCCTGCCTGGCATGCTGCACGCTCGCGTGGTCCGACCGGAAGATGCCGGCGCGAAGTTGCTGAGCGTCGACGACAGCGCTGCGCGCAAGATCAGCGGATTCGTTCAGACCGTGCGCAAAGGTAATTTCTTGGCAGTGATCGCTAAAACCGAGTGGGGTGCAGTCAAAGCGGCACGTGCTCTCAAGCCGAGTTGGACGGCTGGTACGGGACTGCCTGACCAGGCCACCGTGTTCGATTACTGGCGTGCACAACCCTTGGCCAAAGAAGAAGCGACACAAAAAGTCGGCGATGCCCCTGCCGCACTGGCGAACAGCGTTCGCAAGGTCAAGGCCAGCTACGAGTTTGCGGTGCAAACCCACGCCTCTATTGGGCCATCTTGCGCAGTGGCCGACTTCAGCGCCGGCAAGCTGGTGGTTTGGTCGCCGTCACAGGCCACGCATTCGATGCAAAGCGAGCTGGCCAGCGTCACCGGCCTGCCGATGGACAGCGTTCGCCTGGTCTACCTTGACGGCTCTGGCTGCTATGGCCGCAACGGCCATGAAGACGCCACAGCCGATGCAGCCCTGATTGCGACCTTGATCGGCAAGCCGGTGCGTGTGCAGTGGATGCGTGACGACGAGACTGCGCGCGCGCCCAAAAGCCCGCCCAGAGCGATCGACATGGAAGGCGGTTTTGACGCCAACGGTCAGTTGCAGGCTTGGTCGGCTGACTTTCACATCGCCGTCAACCACATCGTGGCCTTCAAACCGCTGGACTTTCCTTTGCTGGCAGCGACCGATGTGGGCCTGCCCAAGCCGGGAAACTGGGTCGGTTTTCTATTTCAAAATGCAGGCGCCCCTTATGGCGTGCCCAACATCCGCGTGAACACGCGCCACATCGCCGACACATTTTTCCGCTCTGCCCACCTGCGCAGTCCGGGCCGGATCGAGAACACTTTTGCCAACGAGTCCTTCATGGACGAACTGGCCGCAGAGGCCAAGACAGACCCGGCGGAATTCAGACTCCAGTACCTGAAAGACCCGCGCGGTGTGGCGGTGATCGAAGCGGTCATGAAGCGCGCCGGGTGGGTCAAACGAGTGGGTACGAATCGAGCCGGTCAGTCGGGCGATAAAGTTCGCGGACGTGGCATCTCGTATGTGCGCTACAACAACACCACCACCTACGTGGCGGCCGTGGCCGAGGTCGAAGTTGACCGCAAAACAGGCGAAGTGCAAGTCATGCGGGTCTGCGTGGCCCATGACTGCGGTCAGATCATCAACCCCAACGGTCTGGCGAACCAGATCGAAGGCGGCGTCATTCAGACAGTCAGCCGGACCCTGATGGAGCAAGTTCAGTGGGACCGCAAAAAGGTCACCAGCGTGGACTGGAACAGCTACCCGATCCTGCGCTTTCCAGCCGTGCCGAAAGTTGAGGTCGACTTGATCGACCGCCCTGGAGAGGCTTCTTGGGGCGCCGGCGAGCCGACTGCGACAGTGATTCCAGGTGCGGTGGCCAACGCCATTCACGACGCTATTGGGGCCCGACTCCGGTCAATTCCAATCACGCCGAACAAGGTGCTGGCGGCTCTGGCGAGCATCAACAAAAAGGCCTGAAAAAAACCTGAAAAGTCGGATTAACGCACCGGCGCGCCACCTTCGAACCAGCGGCCAATCAAAGCTCGCTCGTCGTCGGTGATGCCGGTGGCGTTGTTCATCGGCATGATCTTGCTGACCACCGCCTGCTGGTACATCGCTTGCGCGTGCAGCTGGACGGCTTCAGGCGAATCGACGCGCACGTTTTTCATCTGAACCTGCTCGCCGTGGCACATGTAGCAGCGCTGCGCCAGCACCGGCTGAACCATCTGGTAGCTGACCACCGCAGGCACAGCGCTGGCCGCCACACGCGGTGCCGGCTTGAGCCAAACGATGGTGGCCAGAATAACCGCCACACCAACCAGCGCGTAGGCCAGCGGGTTGCCATTGCGACCGAGCTTGTAGCCGTGGCGCAGCACAAAAAACTGGCGAATCGCCGCGCCGGCGAACATCATCAGAATCAGCACCAACCAATTTTGCGGATGGCTCCAAGTGAAGCTGTAATGGTTGCTGAGCATGGCGAACAGCACTGGCAACGTGAAGTAAGTGTTGTGCACACTGCGTTGCTTGCCGCGCTGGCCATGCACAGGATCGACCGGCTCACCGGCCTTGATGCAGGCCACCACCGTGCGCTGGCCGGGAATGATCCAGAAAAACACATTGGCGCTCATGGCAGTGGCGATCATGGCGCCGACCAGCAAGAAAGCCGCGCGCCCGGCGAACAAATGGCAGGCCAGCCACGCGGCCACGCAGACCAGCACCAGCACGCCGGCACCGACCAACGCATCGGCATTTTTGCGCTGACCCATGACGCGGCAAATGCCGTCGTACAGAAGCCAAAAAACCACCAGGAATGACAGCGCCGCAGCACCGGCTGCAAACGGCGACCAATCCATCAGCGACTTGTCAATCAGGTAGGTGCTGGCCTGCCACAGGTAAGACAGTGTGAACAGCGCAATGCCTGTCAGCCAGGTGCTGTAGGCCTCCCAGTAAAACCAGTGCAGGTGCGCCGGCATCTGCGGTGGCTTCACGGCGAACTTGACCGGGTGATAAAAACCACCGCCATGCACCGCCCAGAGCTCGCCACTGACGCCCTGCTTTTTCAAGTCTTCGTCCACCGGCGGTGTCAGGCTGGAGTCTAAAAAGACAAAATAAAACGAGGAGCCAATCCAAGCGATGGCGGTGAGCACGTGGACCCAACGCAGCAGCAGGTTGGCCCAGTCGAGAAGATAAGTTTCCATGGTGTTTGCCTAGCAATCCTCATGCCTTTGCTGCGAAACGGCGTCGCACCAGAGAGACATGGCTGTCGGACTGCTCACCACTGCGGGCGCTGTAAGCAGCATGGACCGCGACACAGGAATGGGGTTCCGGCTCCGCTGCGGTCTTGCGGGCTGAAGTGTACGAGAAAAATTTCCCGTCGCGGCGAGCGTAAAGTTTCCGTCACTGCGAGCGCAGCGCGGCAGTCCATCACCGCGAATTCGGACGCTGGACTGCCGCGGCGTCGCCTCGCAGTGACGAAATCACTTGCAGCAACTGCGCAGCCACAGCCAGCGCAATCACCTCGGGCTCTTTGCCCTCGATGCCGGGCACGCCTATCGGGCAGGTGACATGCGCGAGTTCTTCGGCGCTATAGCCCCGGGCTTCTAGGCGGTGCCGAAAAGTCGCCCATTTGGTCTTGCTGCCGATGAGGCCGATGTAGGGTAAATCTTGCTGCGTGCGCTGCCGCGCCAAACACTGCGTCAACACATCGAGGTCCTCGGCGTGGCTGAAGCTCATGATGAGAACGCAAGACCCCGGCGCCAGGTCTTTGACTGCGGCCTGCACCGGCTCGGAGTGCTCACAGACCACATGCGCCGGCAAACCGGCCGGGAAAATACCGTCGCGGCTGTCGATCCAGTGCAGCGCCACCGGCAAGCGCGCCAACACCTCGGCCAGCGCGTGGCCCACATGGCCGCCACCGAACAGCACCACGGGTAGGCGCTCAACCTCCAAGCGCAGGCGCAATGCCGATGAATCTGCTGCAGACAAGCGTTCCAACCGCAGATGAACAACACCACCGCAGCATTGGCCCAAAGAGGGGCCGAGAGCCAAGCGCATCTGCTCGGATGACTTGGCGGCACCGTCAGCATTCAGCAGCGCACGCGCCCGATCAATCGCCTCAAACTCCAGATGCCCGCCGCCAATCGTGCCGACCAGTGCATCCGCAAACACGGCCATCCAAGCACCCGCGTCGCGCGGCGCAGAACCTTCGGTGGCTTGCACCTGCACCAGCACCGCCGGCTCAAGCGCGAGTCGCGCAAGGAACAACTCGGTGAGCGGCGACATACCGGTTTACTTCGCGCCCGGTGTCAGCTGCGTGATGCCGCCCATGTAAGGCTGCAAAGCCGCCGGCACTTCGACGCTGCCGTCTTCGCGCTGGTAGTTTTCTAACACCGCCACCAAGGTGCGGCCCACCGCCAGACCGGAACCGTTCAGGGTGTGAACGAACTCGTTTTTGCCTTGTGCGTTTTTGAAACGCGCTTGCAAACGACGGGCTTGGAAAGCTTCGCAGTTAGAGACCGAGCTGATCTCGCGGTAAGTGTTTTGTCCCGGCAGCCAAACTTCCAAATCGTAGGTTTTGGTCGAGCCAAAACCCATGTCGCCAGTGCACAGCAGCATGACGCGGTAGGGCAAGCCAAGCGCTTGCAGCACAGCTTCGGCGTGGCCGGTCATGGCTTCCAGCGCTTCATAGCTTTTCTCGGGATGGACGATTTGCACCATCTCGACTTTGTCGAACTGGTGCTGGCGAATCATGCCGCGGGTGTCGCGGCCGTAGCTGCCGGCTTCAGAGCGAAAGCAAGGGGTGTGCGCGGTGAGCTTGATCGGCAAATCAGCTTCAGCGACGATCTCGTCGCGCAGCAAGTTGGTCAGCGGCACTTCGGAGGTTGGAATCAAATACAGCGCGGCGTTCTCGGCTTCGCCTTCTTGACCGCCTTTTTTGGCAGCGAACAAGTCTTCTTCAAACTTTGGCAACTGGCCGGTACCACGCAGCGAATCCGCGTTGACGATGTACGGCACATAGCACTCGGTGTAGCCATGTTGTCCGGTCTGCAAGTCCAGCATGAACTGCGACAGCGCGCGGTGCAGTTTGGCCAGCGGACCCTTCATCACGGTGAAGCGCGAACCGGTCAACTTAGTACCGGCGGCAAAGTCCAGCCCCAAAGGCTCGCCCACGTCGACGTGGTCTTTCGCCTCAAAATCAAACGCTACAGGCACACCGCCCAAGCCTTGTGCCGGCGCCCACTTGCGCACTTCGACGTTGCCGGCTTCGCCAGCGCCTTCGGGCACGCTGCTGTGCGGCAAATTGGGCACCGCTAGTAGCAACGCCTGCATCTCGGTTTGAATCTGTTCGAGCCGCTGCGCCGTGCTGTCCAGCTCGGCTTTGAAGGTGCCGACCTGCGCCATGATGGCGCTGGTGTCTTCACCCTTGGACTTGAGCTGGCCGATCTGTTTGGACAGGTTGTTGCGCTGGTTCTGCAGTTCTTCGGTGCGAATCTGGCAGGTCTTGCGCTCAGCCTCTAGGGACTGAAACGCCTCGACGTTTAAAAACGCTTGAGGGCGCTTGCGGGTGTCGAGCCGCGCGATGGCGGATGGGAGGTCTTTGCGGAGAAGGTTGATGTCAAGCATCGGGCGATTTTAAAGGCGACTTCATTCGCCAGATGGATGCAGCCGACTGCTGCCTGCAGCCAGCGTTTGTTCGCTGTCCATCTTCAGCCCTTTGGGCAGAGGAAACTTGATGGTTTCCTCGATGCCGTCCATCTTGCGGACGGACACCGCACCCATCGCACGCAGGCGGTCAATCACCTGCCGGACCAGCACATCCGGGGCCGACGCACCGGCCGTCAGGCCAACGCGGCTGCGGCCTTCAAACCAGCGTTCCTGCAACTCGCTGGCGTCGTCGACCATGTAGGCGTCGGTGCCCAGTTTGGCGGCGAGTTCACGCAGGCGGTTGCTGTTGGAACTGGTCGGGCTGCCAACCACAATCAAAATATCCACCTGCGGACTCATCACCTTGACGGCGTCTTGGCGGTTTTGCGTGGCGTAGCAAATGTCTTGCTGCTTGGGTGCGCGCACCATTGGGAAACGGGCCTTCACCGCCGCGCTGATTTCGGCTGCGTCGTCAACGCTGAGCGTGGTCTGCGTGACCACCGCCAGCAGGCGGTTCTGGCTAGGCTGAATGCGCGCCACATCAGCGACATCTTCAACCAAGTGAATGCCGCTGTCGAGCTGGCCCATCGTGCCCTCGACTTCAGGGTGCCCTTTGTGGCCGATCATGATGAACTCATAACCTTCCTTGTGCAGCTT
>Ga0208916_10000255_pt1 | contig 26858 bp, 25 predicted proteins | sample DEB19_08_DNA_5_FD_184523 | JGI IMG/M metagenome (GOLD analysis project Ga0208916, IMG submission 184523) | Aqueous microbial communities from the Delaware River and Bay under freshwater to marine salinity gradient to study organic matter... | ecosystem: Environmental > Aquatic > Marine >... | reverse complement strand
TGGACTCACCTTGGGCCAAAGGTGAGCGTGGTTGCGAGAATCTGTTCTCAAGCCTGACGAAACTGAGGGTTTCGCTGCAACGCTCCTTGAGAAGGCGCTTATTTTAACCGCCTCAAGGATCGCGCAGCAGCAACAGCATCTGCTCGACCGCATAAGCGCAATCACGCGGTCCGCGCAAGCAGTGTTGGGCGATGGGTTCGACTGCAACCGTTTGCAACGGCATGCCGGGGCGCTCGACACTCAATTGCCCCGGTGTGCTCACTGCCACGGTATAGGCCGGGTATTGACCAACAATTTTTCCGGACAGCAAAACATCCCACGATGGCGGCTTTTGGCCGCAAGCCACCAGCCATGCGGCGGCGGCCAGCAGCAGGCAACGCCAGTGCGTCAAGCCGCCTCTTTGTAGAACCCGCCGGATGTCAAACCGCGCGGGCCGAGCGGCGCCACCGCCAAGTGAATCGCCCCAATGTGCTCGGGCGTGGTGCCGCAGCAGCCGCCCACGATGTTGACCAAGCCTTCTTGCGCGAACTCGCGCAGCAAGCGGCTGGTGACATCGGGGGTTTCGTCAAAGCCAGTGTCGCTCATGGGATTCGGCAGGCCGGCGTTAGGGTAGCAGCTGATGTAGGTGTCGCCAGCGACGCGGGCCAACTCTTGGATGTAGGGCCGCATCAGCGTGGCGCCCAACGCGCAGTTCAAGCCAATGGCCAGCGGTTGCGCATGGCGCACGCTGTGCCAAAACGCCGTCACGGTCTGGCCGCTCAAGATGCGGCCAGACGCATCGGTCACGGTGCCGCTGATGATCAGCGGCAGGCGCTCACCAGAGTTGTCAAAGTACTCGTCGATCGCAAACAAGGCGGCCTTGGCGTTGAGTGTGTCAAAAATGGTTTCAACCAGCAGCACATCGCTGCCGCCTTTGACCAGCGCTTCGGTTTGCTCGTAATAGGCTTTGCGCAGCTCCTCAAAGCTGGTGTTGCGGGCGCCGGGGTCGTTCACATCCGGGCTGATGCTGGCGGTTTTGGGCGTCGGGCCGAGGGCGCCGACGACAAAGCGCGGTTTGTCAGGGGTCGAATATTTGTCACAGGCCGCGCGGGCAATGCGAGCTGACTCATAGTTCATCTCAATTGCCAGCTCGGCCATGTCGTAATCGGCCTGAGCCACAGTGGTCGCGCCAAAGGTGTTGGTTTCGATCAGGTCGGCGCCGGCCGCCAGATAGCCTTCGTGAATGTCCTGAATGACGTCGGGGCGGGTCAGGCTCAAGAGCTCGTTGTTGCCCTTGACATCTTTGTGAAAGTCTTTGAAACGCTCGCCACGGTACTGCGCTTCATTGAGTTTGAAGCGCTGAATCATGGTGCCCATCGCGCCGTCCAGGATGGCGATGCGCTTTTCAAGAATGGCGGGCAAGGCCTGGCCGCGTGTGTAGTTAAAGGCTTTCATGTTGGCTATTGTAGAAAGGCTGCTCAAAAACCGGGCGGCCAGGTCTTTCCCCGACAATAGCGGGATTGCCTGATCGGACTATGAAAAATCTCACCCCCCTTGAAGCTTGGACTCACCTGCAGCAAGCACCCGATACGCTGTTTGTTGACGTGCGCATGGAAATTGAATCGCTGTATGTCGGCCGGCCACCAGGCGTTGTCAACGTACCTTGGTACGAATACCCGGACCTGATGCCTGACGCAGCCAGCTTTGCCGAGGCCGTGGCCCGCGAAGTACAGGACAAGCATCAAAGCGTGTTGCTGATTTGCCGCTCTGGCCAACGCACGCGAGATGCCGGTGCGGCACTGGAAGCCGCTGGATTCGACAATGTCGCGCATGTTTTGAATGGCTTTGAAGGCGAGCTGGACGATCAATTTCGCCGCTCGACCGTGTCGGGCTGGCGCTTTGCCGGCTTGCCATGGGAACAGATGTAGCGCCCCCTGAACACTGGATATTTTTTGCCTTCCAACGCACTTTCTACCGACCCGTCGCCGCTGAGCATCTTGAGCGACGTGTTTGGCTACAGCAGCTTTCGCGGCCCGCAAGAAGACATCGTCAACCATGTGGTGAATGGCGGTGACGCCTTGGTGTTGATGCCCACGGGCGGCGGCAAATCTCTCTGCTACCAAATCCCGGCGATCGCGCGGCAACAAGCCGGCCACGGCGTGACGATCGTCATCTCGCCGCTGATCGCGCTGATGCACGACCAGGTGGGCGCGCTGCACGAGGCGGGCGTGTCGGCGGCTTTTCTCAATTCGACCCAGACGCAAGAAGAAAGCAGCGCGCTCGAAAAACAACTGCTGCGCAACGAACTCACGCTGCTGTACGCCGCGCCTGAACGCATCAACACGCCGCGCATGAAGGGCCTGCTGGGCTCGCTGCACGAGCGCGGTCTGCTCAGTTTGTTTGCGATTGATGAAGCCCATTGCGTGAGCCAGTGGGGCCACGACTTTCGGCCCGAGTACCGCTCGCTGAGCTTGCTGCACGAAACCTTTCCCGACGTGCCGCGGGTGGCGCTCACCGCCACCGCCGATGCCCTGACACGGCAAGACATGATCGAGCGCCTGAAGCTCGAAGAGGCCCGCGAATTTGTCAGTAGTTTTGACCGGCCCAACATCCGCTACACGATTGTCGAAAAGACAGATCCAACGCGGCAGCTGCTGCGCTTCATTGAAACCGAACACGCCGGCGAGGCCGGCATCGTCTATTGCCAATCACGCAAAAGGGTCGAAGAAATCGCCGACATGCTGCAAGACGCCGGCCTGAAAGCCATGGCCTATCACGCCGGGCTGGACGCCTCGGTTCGCCAGCAACGGCAAGACCGCTTCCTGCGTGAAGACGCGATGATCATGGTCGCCACCATCGCCTTTGGCATGGGCATCGACAAGCCTGATGTGCGCTTTGTCGCGCACCTCGACATGCCGAAAAACATCGAAGGCTACTACCAGGAAACCGGTCGTGCGGGCCGCGATGGTTTGCCGGCCAACGCTTGGATGGCCTACGGTCTGCAAGACGTGGTCAACCAGCGCCGCATGATCGACACCAGCGAAGTCGCCAGCGAAGAATTCAAACAAGTCATGCGCGGCAAACTCGACGCACTGCTGACGCTGGCCGAAGACACGCGCTGCCGCCGGGTCAGTTTGCTGAGCTATTTTGGCGAAGACAGCCAGCCGTGTGGCAATTGCGACAACTGCCTGAACCCGCCCGCGGTCTGGGACGCCACCATCGCCGCGCGCAAGATGCTGAGCTGCATTTACCGCGTGCAGCAAGCCAGCGGCATCAGCTTTGGCGCCGGTCACATCATGGACATCTTGCGCGGCAAAGTCACCGACAAAGTCAACCAATACGCGCACGACAAACTCAGCACTTTCGGCATTGGTGCCGAGCTGGCCGAGACGCAATGGCGCGGCGTGCTGCGCCAGCTGATTGCCAACAACATGGTGCGGGTCGACAGCGAAGCTTTCAGCACCTTGCAGTTGCTGCCTGACGCTCGCGCGGTGCTACGCGGCGAAGTGACGGTGATGCTGCGTGAACAAGCGCTGGGCGGCAACGCCGACCGCAAAAAACGCAGCGTCAAAACCTCGGTCAAAGGCATGGCTGAAGCCAGTCTCAACGCCGGTGCGATGGAGCGCTTGGGCAAGCTCAAAGCTTGGCGTGCCGAAGTGGCCCGCGAGCACAACCTGCCGGCGTTTGTGATCTTTCATGACGCCACGCTGCGGGCCTTGGCTGAGCAAGACCCGCAAAGCTTGGGCGACTTAGAAGGCATCAGCGGCATGGGCGCGAAAAAGTTGCAAGCCTACGGCGCAGAAGTGCTGCGCGTGTGCGCTGCCACGGCTTGAATGGCCGCTTGAATAACCCATGACATGCTGGGATACCGGCTTGTGATTTACGCTTGCGCTAGGATTTACTTATCTGCACGTCGCATGACGCGAATGCACATACCCCTGTTTCGTTTCACGGAGATTGCCTTGTCCACATTTGCAAACAAACACAATCTGAGGGCTTTGCTGGCCGGACTTTGTCTGGCTGCGGCCCTCCCGGCTTTCGCGGGCAAGACACTGGACGCGATCAAGTCGCGGGGCCAAGTGGTCTGCGGTGTCAACACAGGCGTGGCCGGCTTCTCGGCTGCCGACTCCAGTGGCAACTGGTCGGGGCTGGATGTTGACATTTGCAAAGCGGTGGCGGCCGCCACGCTGGGTGATGCCAACAAAGTCAAGTTCGTGCCGCTGAATGCGCAGCAGCGCTTCACCGCCCTGCAGTCGGGCGAAGTCGATGTGCTGTCGCGTAACACCACCTTCAGCCTGTCGCGTGACGCGTCACTCGGTCTGCACCAAACCGTTGTGACGTATTACGACGGTCAGGGTTTCATGGTGCCAGCCAAGTTCAACATCAAAAGCGCCAAGCAGCTCAAAGGCCAAACTGTTTGCGTGCAGTCCGGCACCACCACCGAAAAGAACTTGAGCGATTATTCGCGCACCCACAAGCTGAACCTCAAGCCAGTCGTGTTCGAGAAGTTTGAAGCCGCCAACGCTGCTTATTTCTCAGGCCGCTGCGTGGCTTACACCACCGATGCGTCGGGCTTGGCCTCGATTCGCAACAAGGAAGCCCGAAATCCGGCAGAGCACGTCGTCTTACCGGAGCTCATTTCAAAAGAGCCGCTCGGCCCACTGGTACGACGCGGTGACGACGAATGGTTCGCCATCGTCAAGTGGGTGATTTACGGACTGATCGAAGCCGAAGAATATGGCATGACCCAAGCCAACGTTGACAAGCTGAAAACCAGCACCCTCGACCCGGTGATCCAACGCATTCTGGGCACCACCGAGGACACCGGCCGGCTGCTCGGCCTGGACAAAGAGTGGATGCTGCGCGCCCTCAAAGCCACCGGCAACTACGGCGAAATCTTCGAGCGCAATGTCGGCCCCAAGTCGCCCATCGGTTTGCCGCGCGGCCTCAACAAACAGTGGAACCAAGGCGGCCTGATGTACGCCTACCCGCTGCGCTGAAGCGGCATGATGCCAAACAAGAAATGGTCTTGGCGCAGCCGGGCTTTCCGCGGCTTGCTTTACCAAGCACTGGCGCTGGTCTTGATAGGCTTGGCGCTCTGGTACTTGGGACACAACACGCTGATCAACCTGCGCGAGCGCGGCATTCAGAGTGGCTTTGATTTTCTGACGCAAACCGCCGGCTTTGACATAGGTGAGAGCCTGTTTCCATTTGACGCCAGCCAACCCTATTGGCGGGCTTTTTTGATCGGCCTGAGCAACACTTTGCGCGTGGCGCTGATTGGTATTGTTTTGGCCACGCTGATCGGTACTTTGGTGGGTGTTGGCCGCTTTTCACGCAATGCACTGGTGCGCGGCGTGTGCTCTGCCTATGTCGAAATTTTCCGCAACATTCCGATCTTGCTGCAATTGCTCATGTGGTATTTGCTGTTCACGGAAGTGTTGCCCGCCGCGTCGGAAGCTTGGCAAGTCGGCTCGGTTTTCCTGAGCAAAGGCGGCATTAATTTTCCAGTTCCCATTTGGTCTGGCGGGCATGTCTGGGCTGCGCTGGGCTTGCTGGCTGGTGCGGTGTTGGCGTGGCTGTACCGACGCCGGGCCGTCGCCCATTTTGAGGCGACTGGGCAGTTGCGCAGCAGGGTCTGGTTGCCGCTGGCCTTGGTTCTTTTGGGCGGCTTGATGGGCTGGCTGGCCGGTGGCGCACCGACCGCGATGAACTCGCCCTCGCGCGGCCTGTTTGCGATTGAAAACGGCGGCGCGCTGACGCCCGAGTTCATCGCCGTGTTGCTGGGCCTGACGGCTTACACCGCCGCCTTTATCGCGGAAGTGGTGCGCGCTGGCATTCAGTCGGTCGCGCTGGGGCAAAGCGAAGCGGCGGCGGCGCTGGGCCTGAGCCGCCAGCAAGACATGCGGCTGGTGATGTTGCCGCAAGCGCTGCGCGTCATCATTCCACCGCTCACCAACCAGTTCCTGAACCTGACGAAAAATTCTTCCTTGGCGGTCGCCATTGGTTACCCCGACGTGGTCTCCATCTCCAACACCGCGCTGAATCAAACCGGCCGCGCCGTCGAGTGCATCAGCATCGTGATGGTGATTTACCTCAGCACCTCGCTGCTGACAGCGTGGTGGATGAGCCGCTACAACGCCCGTGCGGCGATCAAGGAACGTTGAGTGTCTTCAGACGCCCATGAACCCATGACCGCCAAAATTTTCCACGCCATTCCCGCGCGCCCCGCACCTGTGCTTAACGGCGGTTTGCAGAGCTGGCTCATGCGCAATCTGTTCGCTGACTTGCGCTCCACGCTCGGCACGGTGTTGCTGGGCGGTTTGCTGCTGTGGACCTTGCCGCAGTTCATCCAATGGGCCTTGTTGTCGGCCACGTGGCGGCCTGACTCAGAGGCTTGTCGGGCGGCGACCGTGGGTGCTTGTTGGGGCGTGGTGGCCGAGAAATACCGACTCATCATTTTCGGCCGCTACCCGTTCGACGAGCAATGGCGGCCGCTGCTGGCCACTGTCTTGATGCTCAGCGTGTTGGTCGCCAGCTGTGTGCGTTTTTTCTGGAAGCCTTGGCTGAGCTTGCTGTGGGCGGCTGTGCTGGCGCTGTTTTTTGTGTTGATGTATGGCGACAGCCTTGGACTGACACGGGTTGAAACCGACCGCTGGGGCGGCTTTCCGCTGACGCTGTTGCTGGCTTCGCTGTCGATTGCCATGGCTTTTCCGTTGGCGCTGCTGGTCGCCCTTGGTCGCCGCTCTGACTTGCCGGCGATACGCAGCGCTTGCACGATTTATATTGAGCTGGTGCGCGGTGTGCCGCTGATTTCGGTGTTGTTCATGGCCTCGTTTTTGTTCCCGTTGTTCATGCCGCAAGGCACCCGCATCGACGTGTTGATTCGCGTGCTGATCGGCATCACGCTGTTTGCTGCGGCCTACATGGCCGAGGTGATTCGCGGCGGTCTGCAGGCCATCCCCAAAGGTCAGGTCGAAGCAGCCGCCACGCTCGGGTTGTCCTACTGGCAGACGCAACGCAAGATCGTGCTGCCGCAAGCGCTGGCGATCGTCGTGCCGGGCATCATGAACAACTTCATTGGCATCTTCAAGGACACCTCTTTGGTGACCATCGTCAGTCTGTATGAACTCACCGGCGCGCTGGGTTTGGCGCTTAACTCCGACGCCGACTGGCGCCCCTTCAAGATCGAGGGCTATCTCTTCATCGCCCTGATCTATTTCACTTTTTGCTTTGCCATGTCGCGTTACAGCCTGTGGGTGGAAAAGCAAGTCAACCAAGGCAAGCCGCGATGAGCGATCACATCATCACCTTCGACAAAGTCAACAAGTGGTACGGCAACGATTTTCATGTGCTGCGCGACATTGACCTGCAGGTCCGCCAAGGCGAACGCATCGTGATTTGCGGGCCTTCTGGGTCCGGCAAGTCAACGCTGATCCGGTGCATCAACCGGCTGGAAGAACACCAGCAGGGCCGGCTCATCGTGGCGGGCATTGAGCTGTCGGATGACATCAAAGCCATCGACGCCGTGCGCCAACAAGTTGGCATGGTGTTTCAGCAGTTCAATTTGTTCCCGCATCTGACGGTGCTCGAAAACCTGACGTTGTCGCCGATTTGGGTTGGCAAGATGCCGAAAAAAGAAGCCGAAGAAAAGGCCATGCAGCAACTCGAACGCGTGCAGATCGCCGAGCAAGCGCATAAGTTTCCGCTCCAGCTGTCGGGCGGCCAGCAGCAACGCGTCGCGATTGCCCGCGCGCTGTGCTTAAAACCCAAAATCATGTTGTTCGACGAACCCACTTCAGCGCTCGACCCGGAGATGATCAAAGAGGTGCTGGACGTGATTGTGGAGTTGGCCGATCAGGGCATCACCCTGCTCTGCGTGACGCACGAAATGGGCTTTGCCAAAGCTGTTGCAGACCGCGTGATCTTCATGGACCAAGGCCAGATCGTCGAGCAAAACACGCCGGATGCATTTTTCAATCACCCGCAGACGGATCGGGCGCAGGACTTTTTATCGAAAATTCTGGGGCACTGACTTTGTCTAGCGTCAGTTCCAGCCAATCACGTCAAACCCTTTTTCGCTCAAGCAGCGCTGCACGAAAGTGCGGTAAACGCTGTTGGGCCGGCCACCGCGAACGGCCGCTTGGGTAGCGCCGGCCGCACCGCCGATCGCCGCGCCGCCAAGGCCCGAGCGCAACATGCCGTCAGCACCACGACCAAAAACCAGCGCTCCGACAGCACTGGCGACGCCTGCCACGGCAGCGCCTTCGCCGGCCCGTTGCGCCACTTGACTAGTCTCTTCGGGGCGCAGCCCAGCGGCATTGGCGCGTGACTGGCAGGTTGCCACCTCATTTTGTGCCTGAGCATCGCCGGCGCGGTTGAATGCAGCGTTTGGATACAACACCGGCTTAGCCGCAGAACTGCCGGGGCCGGTGCTGGCGCAACTGGCCAAACACAGGCAAGCCGCGATGCAAGCGGCGCGGCGCTTGAATAGAAAGAAAAAAGTCATGGCTGTGCCTGTGGTGACGGTTGATTCAAGACCCCATTTTGACCGTTCGCTCGTGGTCGCTTTCTCATCAAGGTAAAATCACTTTAGTTTTTAAAGTACCCAGGAGCCGCCATGTCAAAGCCAGCTGATCATTCCACCCACGGTGCACATGCCCATGATGTGCCTGCTGTTGAGGAGGATGTCATCGATTCGATCGTTCCGTTGATGCCTATTGTCTTGCCCCTCGCCGGCGCGGTCTTGATGTTTTTGTTGGCTTTTATCGCCGTTTCAATGGCCTGATGTGACGCTCTCTTGATGACGGCCCGGATTGAACGATCCAGGCCCTCACACCGACCAGGTCAGCCTTTGTGCTGGCCTTTTTTTATGTCCTGATGGGTTTCAACACCTCGTTTTTTGTATTTATTTTCTTGGTAACCATTTGGTAACTGGCTTCAGATGTTCTTAGAATGACATTCTTCAGTGTTATTGAATATGGATCAAGAACTCCTTTTCCATGGCTTGGCTCTGTCTTTTGAGCGTTATTTCGCGAGTTTTTGCAGGCGCTGGCAAACCTCAGCCACCTGCGCTGCCTGACGAAATCACGTTTTACAACCTTGGAGCTTTTCGATGAACCATCCCGTCATGCAAGGGCTAGCCCTGAATGCACCCGCTTTTGTCAAGAATGCCAAACTGATCGCTTGGGTGGCCGACATGGCCGCTCTGTGCAAGCCAGATGCGATTTATTGGTGTGACGGCAGCGACGCCGAATACCAGCAGTTGTGCCAACAGCTGGTCGACGCCGGCACCTTCCAAAAACTCAATCCCGTCACCCGGCCCAACAGCTTTCTGGCGCTCAGCGACCCCAGTGACGTCGCCCGCGTCGAAGACCGCACCTTCATCTGCTCAACTTTGAAAGAAGAAGCCGGCCCGACCAATAACTGGATGGCACCGGCCGAGATGCGCGCCACGCTGCAGCCGCTGTTTGACGGCTGCATGGCCGGCCGCACGATGTACGTGGTGCCGTTTTCAATGGGTCCGTTGGGCTCGCCGATTGCCCACATCGGCATCGAACTCTCGGACAGCGCCTATGTCGCTGTGAACATGAAAATCATGACGCGCATGGGTCGTGCCGTGTACGACGTGCTGGGTGTCGATGGCGCCTATGTGCCGTGCGTCCACACCGTTGGCGCACCGCTGGCAGCGGGTCAAAAAGATGTGAAATGGCCTTGCAACAAGACCAAATACATCGTGCATTACCCGGAAACACGCGAAATCTGGTCTTTCGGTTCAGGCTACGGCGGCAACGCATTGCTCGGCAAAAAATGCTTTGCGCTGCGCATCGCCTCCAACATGGGCCGCGACGAAGGCTGGTTGGCCGAGCACATGCTGATTTTGGGCGTGACCAATCCCAAAGGAAAAAAATACCATGTGGCAGCGGCTTTCCCGAGCGCTTGCGGCAAGACAAACTTCTCGATGCTGGTGCCGCCCGCCGGTTTTGACGGCTGGAAAGTGACCACCATTGGCGACGACATCGCTTGGATCAAGCCGTCGGCCGATGGCCAGCTGCGTGCCATCAACCCGGAAGCCGGTTACTTTGGTGTGGCCCCGGGCACCAACATGCTGACCAACCCGAACTGCATGCTGAGCGTGCGCAGCGACACCATTTTCACCAACGTGGCTCTGACCGACGACGGCGACGTCTGGTGGGAAGGGATGGAGCAAGACGCGCCCGGCAAGGCACTGCCCAAGCACCTGATCGACTGGCAAGGCAAAGACTGGACGCCAGAAATTGCCCGCGAAACAGGCGCCAAAGCCGCGCATCCGAATTCGCGTTTCACGGTTGCCGCCACCAACAACCCGGCACTCGACAGCGCATGGGACGATCCCAAAGGCGTGCCGATTGACGCCTTCATTTTTGGCGGTCGTCGTTCGACCACGGTGCCGCTGGTGTCCGAAGCCCGCAGCTGGGTCGAAGGCGTTTACATGGCCGCCACCATGGGTTCTGAAACCACCGCAGCCATCGTCGGCCAAGTCGGTGTGGTGCGTCGCGACCCGTTCGCCATGCTGCCGTTCATCGGCTACAACATGAGCGACTACTTCCAGCACTGGTTGAACATCGGCGAGCAACTCGCCGCCAAGGGTGCCAAGCTGCCGAAGATCTACACCACCAACTGGTTCCGCAAGGGCGCAGACGGCAAATTTGTCTGGCCCGGTTATGGCGAAAACATGCGCGTGTTGAAGTGGATGATTGAGCGTGTTGAAGGCTCGGCCAAAGGCCAAGACCACACCACCGGCGTCAGCCCGAGCTATGCAGACTTGACTTGGGACGGCTTGGACTTCAGTGCTGAGCAATTCAACGCGGTCACCAGCACGGACAAAACCGCTTTGCTCAAAGAACTTGAGCTGCACACGGAGTTGTTCACGCAATTGGCGCATCATCTGCCGACCGCCTTGATTGAAACCAAAGCTGCTATTGAGAAGCGAATCGCGGCCTGATTTAGAGCTCGTTTGGGACGACCTCCCGGTCATGGCGAGCGCAGCGCGACCACCCATCATGGCGGTGCTCGGTGATGGACTGCCGCGCTGCGCTCGCAGTAACGGAAATGGACTTGCAGTGACGCATCAAGCGCCCACAAAAAAGCCACCCAAGGGTGGCTTTTTACCGTCTATGCCGAACGCATTCGGCAGCGCTGGCGATCAGCTGTTTTGGCGCTGATAAGCGCGTAGCTCTGCGCCGCCCAACCGGATCGCGCGAGCTGATAAACCGCTGGGTGCGCTCACCTCTGCGCTGAAAGAAGCGACTTCGGCCAAGGCTTCCTGGCGCGTGATGGCTGCATTCAAGTCAGCCATGACGCGTGAGTCAGATTTCGCGATGATCCACAAACGTTCGTCGGCGCGGGCTTTGGCTTGGCCACGGGCCCAGCTATCAAGGCCTGCTTTAGCGCGGGCCACCAAATTGTGGGTGGTGCCTGAATAAAAGGCAAAGCCTGCAAAAGCCAAAATCCACAGAGCCATCCACATCACCAGCAAGTGGCCTTCAACCACGCTGTCCATGACTTGGTAGGCAACCACGAGTACGGCAGCAACAATCGCCGTCAACAACAAAGCAGCAATGCCGCTGGCCGATGACCAACGATGACGCAACTGCAAAGCGCCTTGGATGGCGGACTCCACGCGCTGAACGCCAGGATGCTCGTTGGAATATGGGGTATGGATAAAAGTGCTCATGATGATTCCCTTGATATGGGCCGTCAACTACCGAAAGATTGCTTGTTCACGACGACCAAGTTGAACAAGGACTCGATCATAGGGTTAGTACTGATGCGACTCCACTTTATCTTTATGATTCCACTCATTCATAAGAGTTATAGTTTGTGGCTTCTTTGGAGATAGCCCGCATGAGCCCACCCAATTTCCGCACCCTCGACCTCAACTTACTGCGCGTCTTCGATGAGGTCATGGCAGAGCGTAGCCTGACCCGGGCCGCTCGCAACCTGTCTTTGACGCAGCCAGCGGTGAGCAATGCGCTACGGCGTTTGCGCGAAACGCTGGGCGATGAGTTGGTGCAGCGCAGTGGCCAAGGCATGGCGCCCACAGCGCGCGCGCGCGCGATCTGGCCGGCTGTGCGCGAGGCGCTGCAGCAGCTGCAATCCTCTTTGATGCCCAGTGAATTCGTGCCGGCTGAAGCCAACACCAGCTTTGTGCTCTCCATGGCAGATGCCACGGCCGCCGAACTGATTCCAGGCCTGACGGACATCTTTGAACAAGAAGCACCCCGCGTATCACTGCGGGTGGTGCCATTAACGACCCGCGACCCGCGCCGCCTGCTCGACGAAGAAAGCTGCGACCTGGCCGTCGGCTACTTTCCGTCGGTGCTGGCTGATTTGACGGCCGGCGCACAAAGCGGCGAGCCGCAGCCTTTTTCGCACTTGCGGCTGTACGACGGTGAATACGTTTGCGTCATGCGCAAAGACCATCCTTTGGCGCATAGCCCGGTGACGCTGGACGACTACTGTGCGGCACGCCATATGTTGGTGAGTTTTTCCGGCCGGCCTTACGGTTTTATTGACGAATCGCTGGCCTCCTTGGGCCGCGAGCGCCGCGTGGTGCTCACGGTGAATCAATTCTTCACAGCCGGGCTGGTGGTTGCCAACTCCAATTTGTTGACTGTCTTGCCGCGCCATTTTGTGCGTGTCACCGGCATCGCTGAGCAATTGACATTGCAGCCGCTGCCCTTTGATGTCTCGCCGGTGCATGTGGATGCCGTGTGGCACAGGCGCAGCCAGCAGCGCAGCAGCCATCTGTGGCTGCGGCAAGCGGTGATGCGTGCCGCGAAGCAAAGCTTTTCTGTCTGAGAGCGACAATTCACCGTGAACATTCAGCTTCTGTCCGATCTGCACCTTGAATCTAACCCGCACTTTGTGGCCCGGCCGATTGCGGGTGCAGACGTGCTGGTGCTGGCGGGGGACATCGGCTCTTACCAAGCCGGCTCTGCACTGACGCGCTTGGGCATAGATGACTTTGGTTTAGCGCGCTTTTCGCCACGCCCCGTGAGTGAAGGCGGGGCCGGGTGGCCGACGCCGGTGCTGTTTATTCCGGGCAACCACGAATATGACGGCCAGGAGTTTGACGTAGCAACCCGCCGGATGCGTGCCGCTTGTGAGCGTTGGGGTCTTGTGTGGCTGGAACAGCAAAACGTGGTGCTACAAGGTGTGCGCTTTGTGGGTTGCACGCTGTGGACAGACTTTGATGCGCTGAACGCTGATTCGCTCAGCTTGTCACTGAAAGCCCGCGACAAGGCTTTTCGGGCTGCGAACTACTACCTGCGCAAAAACCACTCATTGCGTGATGGCGTGCCGATGCTCGCACCGGAGGTCCGCGAACTGGGCTTGCAAAGCCAGGCTTGGCTACGTTCGGCACTCGCTGAGCCCTTCAGTGGAACTACTGTAGTGGTCACTCACTTCGCCCCAAGTCTACTCAGCGCAGATCCACGCTACGGCCTGACACCTGGAACCGCCGGCTTTTGTAACGCCCTGGATGACTTGCTACCGGCAGCGCAACTGTGGCTGCACGGCCATTTGCACTGCCCGCAAAACTTTATGAGCCGAGGCTGTCAAGTCGTCGCCAACCCGCTAGGTTATGCGCACAAGGGTGAGCAAAAAAACTTTCAACCCGAGCTGTTGATCCACGTTTGACCGCGCCTTGACGCGCAACTTTTTCGACCCCCGCGCAAGCTCATCTGCGGGAAAGCGCCTGTGGCCAGAGCAACAAATACTCACAAGTCCAAAAAAGACCATTGAGTTCATATTGATACTCATATGGCTTACATTGATCTTGCACTGCTTGATCGGTGCTTATTTTTAACCCAATGGAGTTACCTATGAAAAAATCTCTTATCGCCTTGGCACTGAGTGCCAGCGCCGTCTTTTCAGCCCAAGCCGCCGACATCGTCGACACCGCCGTCAGCGCAGGCAACTTCAAAACCCTGGTGACCGCTGTCACGGCAGCAGGCTTGGTCGAGACCCTCAAAGGGCCAGGCCCGTTCACGGTGTTTGCACCCACTGACGCCGCCTTCGCCAAGATCCCAAAAGCTGATTTGGATGCGCTCTTGAAAGACAAAGTCGCACTGAACAAAGTACTGACCTACCACGTGGTTCCAGGCAAAGTGATGGCCAAAGATATCAAGGCCGGCAGCGTCAAGACCGTGCAAGGCAGCAATGTGACGCTGGCCATCATGGGCGGCGTGACGGTGAACGGCGCCAAAGTCGTGGCTGCTGATGTGGCCGCCAGCAACGGCGTGATTCACGCCATCGACACGGTCATCATGCCGAAATAATTCAAATCACCTGCGGATTGGCAGGGCCTGCGGGCCCTGCTTTTCAAGTGGGCAGTAACGCCCGCAAACCATCAAAGCAAGTCGCCACAACGAATTCGACTATTTCATCGTCGCTGTGCAAGGCGCTTGATTTCAAGAACTCCAGCACCGGGTCACAGGCCCGCGAATAAACGGTGTAAAGCACCAACAAAGGCGGTAACGCCGGGTTCAAACTGCCATTGGCTTGGGCCGCTTCAATCCAGCCACCGATCTGGTCGCTGACCTCCAGCAAACCGTCCAAGTAAGCGCGGTTCGCCATCAGGTTGGCCCGCAAACTGGAGTTCTGGCTCGGCAAAGACGGCATTTCACCGGCCAATTGCAAGCGCATCATCCAGCGAACCACATCTTTGAGTTGGTCGATGGGCGCGGCATCGGCGGGCAGGCTGGCCAACAAAACCTTGGCGCGCGCCAAGACCCTCACCATGGCGGCTGCGGCTAAGTCCTCTTTGCTGGGAAAGTGTTTGTAAAGGCTTGCCTTGGCAATACCAACCTCGGCGGCGACTTGGTCTACCGTCATCAAATCAAAGCCTTTTTCAGCCAGTAGCCGGTTGACCGCTTCAACGATAGCGTCCTCGCGGGCCTGCAACATCTGCGCCTTGAAAGACACCTTCACGGGCGCCGTCATGACGCTTGCCGCCTTCCGGGAGGATAAAGAGGATGACATCAGGTAATTTTAGCGTTGGAAATTTCGGGCTGACTTTTCGGTAGAGGCTGCACCCAACAAATAGCCCTGACGAGTTTTTTGTGACCAGTGAGTTACGCCCGATCAGGCGTGGGTGTTTCGGCTACGGTTTCGCTGGGGTCGAGATGCCCCAGCGTGAATCGAAACGTCGCGCCGTGGCCTGGCACTGACTCACCCCAGATGCGGCCACCATGCCGCAAGATAATGCGCTGCACAAAAGCCAGACCAATGCCGGTGCCCTCAAACTCGGACGGCGAATGCAAGCGCTGAAACGGGCCAAAGAGTTTTTGCGCATATGCCATGTTGAATCCAGCGCCGTTGTCGCGTACAACATAAATCCGGTCACCGTTGGCATCGGCTTCCGAACCAAAATCAATCCGCGTGACCGGCACGCCGGCACTGAACTTCCAAGCATTTCCCAACAAATTTTCTAACACTTGGCGCAACAAGCGGTTATCCCCCGTGGCGATGAGCCCGGACTCAACCTGCGCCTCCAACATTCGGCCTGGCTCACGCTCGCGGAAGTTCGTCAATACGCTGTGCGCCAGCGCGCTGAGATCGACCCGGTCATGCCGCAAAGGCGCCCGCGCCAAACGTGCCAGCGAAAGCAAGGCGTCAATCAATTCGCCCATCTGAACGACGCCCGCACGGACACGCTTGAGGTAGTGCTGCCCTTTTTGGGCCATCGGCTCCGGCAGGGCCTCGACTGACTGCTCCAGCAGGCTTGCAAAGCCATCAACGGCACTCAAGGGTGAGCGCAAGTCATGCGAGACCGAGTAACAAAATGACTCCATCTCTTCGTTGGCCAACTTGAGCTGTGCCGTGCGTTGTTGCACCCGCTCTTCAAGACTGGCGTTCAGGTTACGTATTTCGAGATCGGCCTGCAGCCGCTTCAATTCTGCTGAAGTGCGCGCTGCAAATATTTGCAGCGTAGACACCATCAAAACGGTTTGCTTGAGTGGTTCGCGAAACATCACGAACAGCATGCCAGCCAATTCGCCGGCTGAATTCTCCAGTCGATGGCCGACGTAGGCTTCGGGGTTGAGACCGAAAATCGTCTTGACCTCGGGGTAACGGCTGAGCACATTTTTTGGCAAGGTCACACTGACGGCATCAATCAGCTCGCGGCACGGCGACAGTGACACGGGATAGTCGAAGCTGTCGACCAAGACGCCGTCAACGACGCCAGCCACCCGACGCGCGATCAATGGCTCACTCGGTAACACCCGCGTCACGAAAGCCGCTTGCGCGCCCAGTGCGTCAGCCATATTGCGCACCAAGTGCTCAAAAAAATTGCTGCCGCCTTGTACCGACACACCGGCAGCAACTTTGGAAATAGCCGCCTCGAGCTGATTCCGCCACTGTCGAGAACGGATGCTGTCTATGCCAAAAGCCAAGTTGTTGGCCAGCTCATGCAACAGCAAGACTTCTTCGGCCCTCGCTGGCAACGCTTGCGCCGAATAAAGCGCCAACATGCCAAAGGTTTGATCGGCGTAGGACAGCGGTATGGTGAGCAAGCTACGGTAGCCGCGCTGTAAGGCGGCTTTGGCCCAATGCACACGATCTGCCAATGACTCAAACTCATAAAAATCCGACACTTTGCGTTGCCGGATGACGTCCCCAACGGGACCACCAGACCCGACCGGCTCGTCAGCCCAGCTCAGCTTGATCGCCGACAGATAACCGGCTTCGTAGCCCGCAAATGCCATCGGCTCAATGGTGCGCTCTTCGTCTTCCCGGGCATAGCCAACCCATGCCATGCGGTAGCCGCCGACCTCCACCGCCAAACGGCAGATTTCTGCCAGCAACTGTCGCTCGTTGTCCATCCGCGTCAGCGCACGATTGGACAGGCTGAGCATTTCCAGCGCCCGCGCGGTGCTGGCGAGCTCAGCTGCAGCCCGTTTCTGCAAGGTGATGTCGTGCGCCACCCCGACAACCCGCTCGATAAGGCCGCCTTCGCCGATGACGGGGTGGGAGTGCGACTTAACCCAGCGAATTTCACCGCTGCTGAGTACGAGCCGATACTCTGTTTCAGTGGCCATGCCGCGGAGGTTTGTTGCATAGGCACCCACCACGGCATCACAGTCTGCCGGGTGAATAGCATTCAGATAAGAGTCCGGCTTGGCATAAAGACTTTCGCAGCTAAATCCCCAAAGCCGCTCATAAGCCGGGCTGATGTAAAGCATCTTGCCGGTTTCCCCGTCAATACTGTAATAGACGTCCTCGGTGTTATCTGCCAACTCCAAAAACCGCAACTCGTTGGACAGTCGCGCAATGTGTGAATTGCGGCGTTCTTGCTCTTTCGTGCTCGATTTCATGGCCTAGCCTAAGGTAAAGGTTAATGATGCACTTACTCAGCAGCGCCAACTTCAAAAGAAGTACAGCAATGGTAGCCGGATGCATCCATCACGGAAAAAGCGTATTCTTTGTTGCACCGCAGCAATGCCCCTTGGAGCTCAAGCAGTGCCCTTTTGGATGAATGAATTAACCCTTGCCACACGAGATTCGGTTTTTGGTCGGCAAATAGCGGCGGCAGAACGGCTGGTCCGGCGTGCCTTTGGCAAAGAACGGGCGCCTGCGCCCTTGACGATTAAGAGCGTCGTAGCCGTTTCTGAAACAGTCCAACCTGAAAGCGCTCTACCCCACACTGTCGCCAAGGTTGACGCACCCGGCTCACCGCAAGCAAGGTCAAAACCGCGCCGCGCCGCCTTCACGCGCCAAGTCTTTGAGTTTGAAGGCGAGCGCTATGGCTTCAACCTCTATGTCCCTCCTTTACCGCCGTTGACCTCCCCACCGGATGCATCCATCGGCGTGCCACTGGTCGTGATGCTGCACGGATGCAAGCAAGACGCCCCCGACTTTGCCCGCGGCACCAGCATGAACGATCTGGCAGCCAAGACGCCGTGCATGGTGCTGTACCCGGAACAACTGCCCAAGGCCAACCAGATGCGCTGCTGGAACTGGTTTGACAGTGCGCACCAAGGCCGGCACGCAGGCGAACCCGCCATGTTGGCGGCGCTGACACGGCAAGTCATCGCGCGTTACCCGGTAGACCCGGCGCGCGTCTACATCGCCGGCCTCTCCGCAGGTGGCGCTATGGCCGCCATCGTGGCCGCACACTACCCCGATCTGTTCGCCGCTGTCGGCGTTCACTCCGGCCTGCCGCCAGGAGCCGCGCACGATGTGATGTCGGCCTTCAGCGCCATGCGAAGCGGCGGCCACCCCCGCGCACCGGGCGATCCTGCCGCGCTCAAAGACGTGATGCCGACCATCGTCTTTCATGGCGATGCCGACCGCACCGTGCACCCTGACAACGGCGACCAGATCGTGCTGGCCGCTATCGCCGCACTGAAGGCCTCCGGCGTGACGCTCAAACGCAGCGTTGTCCCGCAAGTGATGCCCGCGACCACCGGCGAATTGCGCCAGACATTGCGCACGGTTTACAGCGCCGAGGATGGGCGCCACTGCGTCGAATATTGGTCTGTCGAGGCTGGGCCTCACGCTTGGTCCGGAGGCAGTGCCACGGGCTCTTTCACAGACCCGCATGGACCGAATGCATCAGCGGCCATGTTGGCGTTCTTCCTGCAGCACCATCGCTGAAAAGTCCCTCAGCGGATGCCGAGCTTGTCATGCTTGAGATCTGAATAGCCATTTCATAGATCACAATCACTTTCTTGAATTGCGACGATCGCTTCCCCTCTGACTCACCGACTGCCGAGCACGCCCCATGACATCCCTGCTGTCCAGCGCCAACCCACCCACCGCCAACCGACCGGATTTTTCACGGCAGGAGTTTCGCAGCGCACTGGGCATGTTCGCCACCGGCGTGACGATCATCACGGCGCGCACGGCCGGGGGTGACTTGATCGGGCTGACGGCGAACTCATTCAACTCCGTCTCGCTGGAGCCGCCGCTGGTGCTGTGGAGCTTGAGCCGATCAGCGGCTTCCATGGTGGCCCTGAGCTCGGGCTCGCACTACGCTGTCAACATCCTGGCCGCCGACCAAAAAGAACTCGCGGAGCGTTTTGCCGGCAAGCGAGAAGACCGTTGGGCGGGCGTTGAGTTCTCCGACGGACTCTGCGGCGCACCGCTGCTGGCCGGCGCTGCGGCCACCTTTGAATGCTTCAACCGCAGTCGCTATGAAGAAGGCGATCACGTCATCTTCGTCGGCGAGGTCGAGCGCTGCGAACACCGCCCAGGTGTTTCGCCTTTGCTGTTTCACGGCGGCAAGTTCTACACCGAGCATCCGCTGTAAGGCCGCTGCCTGTTGGCCGGTGCCCGGGCTGCAGCGTGAAGTCTTGACGCCTTTGGCTTCACTACACTTGTCCTTTTGATTTTTTCACACCAGCGCCAAACCGACCATGGAAATTTTTGTTCTGTCGATGATGTTCGCCTTTGTCGGCTACACCCTCAAGTCGCGGGCTGAAGGTAGGCGTATCGCCTTGCTGGGGCTGCATCTCGGCAACTACCAAATCGAAAAACTCATGGAGACCTTGACCGAAGGGTATGCACGAGCACTGGGCGAAAACGATGCGGCACGGCGCGCTTCCATCTGGCAACTGATGAACGGCAGCGAAGACAAGCTGGCCGCGCAGCTCAAACAACTGGCGGACAGCCTAGCCAAAGTCAGTGCAGCCGAGACCGGCGTCAATCTCTGGCCTTGGCCTTTGAGCGAAGCGGCCTCATGGGCACCAAGTGCGCGTTTTGATTTACGCGAGGCCTTGAAAATTCATGCCGCGGGCCTGGCCCGCGCAAGCAGCCACAACGACGCCGTTTCAGCGCCGTCACGCGCCTTCACACTCAGTGCCGAGCTGTTTTTGATGCAGCACACCTGCCACTGGTTTTGCAAATCAAAAACCATTGCCTCGGCGCGCCTGCTGGTCAGGCACAAAACACCTTACGAGATGGTGTTGCAGTCGGTCTCACCGGAAACACGGCGGGCTTACAACGCGCTGGTTGAACCCGCCTAAAGCCCTTGAACTGGCCGCTCAGCTGCTCACCACCCGGCCGTCGACCAGCTCGATCACCCGGTCGCAGCGCAGCGCCAGCCGCGGGTCATGCGTGACGATCAGACACGCACTGCCGTGATCGCGGTTGAAATCGCGCAGCAGCGAAAACACCTCGTCGGCACTCACCGTGTCCAGATTGCCGGTCGGCTCATCAGCCAGTATCAGCCGCGGCTTTTGCGACAAGGCGCGGGCAATCGCCACGCGCTGCTGCATGCCCCCTGAGAGCTCGCCGGGCCGCTTGTACTCCGCGCCACTCAAGCCGACACGAAGGAGCAGTTCACGCGCCAGCGTTTCGGCCGCGGGTGTCGCCGTGCCGTGGCGGATGATGGACGGCAGCAAGACGTTTTCGAGCGCTGTGAAGGCCGGCAGTAAATGGTGAAACTGAAAGACAAAACCGATGGTGGCACCACGCAAGGCTGTCAGGCCTGTGTCGTCCAGTGACTGCGCCGCCTGACCGGCAATGTCCAGCCGGCCGCTGGTCGACTTCTCAAGCAAGCCAATGATGTTGAGCAGCGTGCTTTTGCCCGAACCGGAAGGTCCCTTCAAGGCGACAAACTCGGCCTGCTGCAGCGCCAGTGTGATGCCGTGCAAGACCTCGGTCTCGACCTCGGTGCCGATGTTGTAGCGCTTGGTGATCGCCTCTAGGCGAAGAATGGGTGAGTTGCCGGGCTCGTTCATCTGTTGTGTCCTCAGGCACGAATCGCTTGCACTGGGTCCATACGGGCGGCGCTGCGCGCTGGCACAAAGGCTGCCGCCAGTCCCACCCCGCAAGCCACCAGCGAGGCCAGCAAGACCAGTTGCGGGTCTAGCTGCGGCGCAAACATCGGGCTACCGTCAGGGCTTTTGAAGACATGTGAAAACACCACCAACAAGGCGTACGCCAGTGCAGCGCCAAGAATGGAACCCGCCAGGCCGACCAAGCCGCCCTGCAGCAAAAAGACCGCCATGATTTGACGCCGGCCCGCACCCATGGCGCGCAAGATACCGATCTCACGCTGTTTTTGCACCACGCTGACCACCAGCACGCTGGAAATGCCGAGGGCCACGATGAGGACGACGAAGCTGCGGATCAGATTGTTGGAGACGGTTTGATTGGACAGCGCATTCAGCAAGCCGGAGTTGGTCTGCATCCAGCTGTCCACCGTCAGGCCGGTCTGCAGACGCAGCGTGTCGGCGACCCGGTCTGCACCGAACAAATCAGTCACCGTGAGGTCGATATTGGACACGCCACCGGGCAAATCGAGCAACGATTGCGCCAGCTTGAGCGTGACAAAAATCCAGCGCCGGTTCAAGTCCCGGTTGCCCATGTCAAAGAGCCCGGTGACCTGCAGCGTTTCACTGCGACCACTCGCACTGGTCACGCGCAGCTTGTCGCCGAGCGTGAGGCCGAGGTCTTGCGCGAGGTCGATGCCGATCAACGTGCCGGTGCCGGCGACATCAAAGGTGCCACGCGTCATGTAGTTGTCCATGCGCACCACGCGGCGGTAAACGTCGGGCTTGACGCCTTGCAGCACAACGCTTTTGTTGTAGTTACCGCGAGCCGCAAATGCCGGACCGCTGGCCACCGGTGAAACGGCCAGTACGCCGGGCGTATTGGCCGCCAGCGCAGCTATCCGCTCCCACTGGTCGACCGAGCGCAGGCGCTGTTCGCGCGGTTGCACCGCGGCGGCAACAGATGAGTTCGAGTCCGCCCGCAGCACCGGCCGGGTCAGCTCTTCGGTCGGTTTGATCACCACATGCGCTTGTGAGCCCATGACGCGGTCAATGATGGTGCTTTGCAACTGGTTGATGAGTTGCGTTAGAAAAATAATCACCGCCACGCCACCCGTGACCCCCGCGAGGATGAGCGTGCTCTGCATCCGGCCTTCGCGCAAAAAACGCAAGGCCAGCAGCAATTCAAAGGGCATCCAGCGGGCCCACGAACTGAGTTCTGGCCGGTGTCGGGTCTTGTGCCAGAGCGGCCAGACGAATCGCCGCCGCGGCAGCACGTCTGCTGGCATGCCGCTGAGCGCAGTCAGTGGCGTTGACGATGAAGACCGGCTTCGCATTTTCAGCGGTTCAAGACGTCACCGCGTGACGAAAGAAGGCACTTCCATGCCTTTGACCGGATCCGCACCGGCCATCGGGCGAACGCTGTCGCCCGGCAGCGCTTTTTCGGTTTGCGGAATGGCCAAGTCGCCCGCATTCAGGCCGCTGATGATTTCGACCGACCCAATACCGCGCAACCCAAGCTTGACCGGCACACGCACAGCGCGGTGGTCTTGCAGCAGCAAAACCCACGGTGCGGCACTGTCGGCCTCGCGCACGGCAGCCGCAGGCAAAACCAATGCCCCGGGGCGATGTTCACCAATCAATTCCACCGACACCGTCATGTCGGGCTTGAGAAATGCAGGCGGCTCCGGCAACGCCAAACGGACCTCAACAGTCCCGCGCTGCAGGTCCACCGCCGGGCCGATGTAGCTCAGTTTCGCGTTGAATGGCTGCCCTGGATAGGCATCGGCCGCAGCCCGGGCTGGCATGCCCAGCACCAACATATGCAGGTGCTTTTCATCTATGCCGGCGTCAATGCGGGTGCTTCCAGACGCCAGTGCCAGCAATACCCGACCCGGTTGGGCCATCGTGCCGGGTTCGACATTGCGAACCAAAACCACCCCCTCAACCGGGCTGGTGATGGCCAAGCGGGCCAGGCGGGCCTCGGCCATTTGAACTGCGGCCAACGCCTGTGCAACGCGGTCCGCGGCCAGTCCACTTTCAATCCCGCGTGGCTGATTCGCCTCAGCCTGCAGCCGCGCAGACCGCAAGGCGCTGGCCGCTGAGTCGAGAGCTCTTCGGGTTTCATCCAGTTTCTGCTGCGAGAAAAAACCTTGCGCGACAAGCGCTTCGGAACGACGGAATTCATTGTCGGCATTGCGCCACGCGGCATCCGCCTGGACCACCGTTTGGGCCGACACGGGCGCTGTCACCACGGCTTGCTGGGTGGCCCGATTACGCGCCTCGTCCAACGCCGCTTTGGCCTGCTGCAAAGCGGCGCGCGCCTCAGCGTCAGACAAACGCACCAGCAATTGGCCCGCCTTGACATGATCGCCCTCGCGCACTTGCACCGCCAACACAGTCGCCGCCACTTCTGCAGCGAGTTCGATCCGAGCGGGGGCATTCAAGCGGCCCGTCGCAACAACCGACTGCACCAAATCACTGCGCAAAACGGGCACCACCTGAACCGGCGTTCCGCGCTGCTGCAACAGCAGCGCACCCGCCCCTAGCAGCAGGAGTGCAATGGCTGCAAAAGTCCACTTCTGACGAGGTTTCATCTTCAAAGGATAGCAGCGCCAGCCACAAAACTATTGATCAGCATCATGAACTCTCTGATTTGTCAGATCACTTTGTTTAGTCTGACGCTGCAACTTGTTCAGCCAGCCGCTGGCTCTTCCAGTAAACATCATCGCCCCCGTTCATGCGGTTGAGCACCCGTGACAGCACGAACAACAAGTCGCTGAGGCGGTTGAGGTATTGACGCGGCGATTCGTTGAGTGCTTCAGCCAAGTCCAGCGCCACAACCGCACGTTCAGCGCGCCTGGCCACCGTGCGACAGACGTGCGCCAAGGCGGCGGCGCGGGTGCCCGCCGGCAATATAAATTCTTGTAGCCTGGGCAAGGCCGCGTTGTATTTTTCAAGCGCCGTGTCAAGTGCAAGAACGGCTTCGGGTTTGAGCAATTCAAAACCGGGGATGGACAGTTCGCCGCCAAGATTGAACAGCTGATGCTGCACCTCGATCAGCAACGCGCGCATGTCGGCGGCCATGTCTTCACACAGCAATACACCGATATTGGAATTGAGCTCGTCGACATCGCCCATGGCGTGCACGCGCAAACTGTCTTTAGAAACGCGGGTGTTGTCGCCAAGGCCTGTGGTGCCGTTGTCGCCGGTTCGCGTAGCGATTTGGGTGAGTCGATTGGCCATGGGGTTCCCGTCAAAAAGTTGCACGCCTCAGCTGGGCAGCTGCCCGTGCTGGCTGAATCAGCGATTATTCCCGACTTCGACCCTGCCAGCGTAAACTGCCGAATCACGCTGGAGACTTCTCATGAACGCACCGCTACCGGTCCATTTGCTGCCCGACATTCAACTGCGCGAGACGCCCGTCGCGCTGATTGACGCGCTCAAAGCGCGCTTTGCAGAGCGCTGCTCTACAGCGCTGGTGGTGCGCGAGCAGCACGGCCGCGACGAGTCGTCGTTTGCATCGCCACCGCCCGCCGCCGTGGTGTTTGCCGAGAGCACGACCGACGTGGCTGACATTGTCAAACTGGCCAGTTATCACAATGTACCGGTCATTCCTTTTGGTGTTGGCACCTCGCTGGAAGGCCATTTGCTGGCGGTGCAAGGCGGTATCAGCATCGACATGGGCCGCATGAACCGCGTACTGTCCATCAATGCAGAGGACCTGACGGTCACAGTGCAGCCCGGCGTGACGCGCAAGCAGCTGAATGAAGAAGTCAAAAGCACGGGCTTGTTTTTCCCGATTGACCCTGGTGCAGATGCAACGATTGGCGGCATGAGCGCCACCCGCGCCAGCGGTACCAATGCTGTCCGCTACGGCACCATGCGCGAGAACGTGCTGGCGCTGGAAGTGGTCACCGCCAGCGGCGAGGTCATTCGCACCGGCACGCGGGCCAAGAAATCATCGGCTGGCTATGACCTGACGCGCTTGATGGTCGGCAGCGAAGGCACGTTGGGCGTCATCACGGAAGTGACCGTCAAGCTGTACCCGCTGCCTGAAGCCATTGCAGCCGCGGTCTGTTCATTCCCGAGCATTGAAGCCGCGGTGCGCACGACCATTGAGATCATTCAAATGGGCGTGCCGATTGCACGGGTTGAACTGATCGACGTTAACTCGGTGCGCATGGTCAATACGCATTCGAAGTTATCACTGCGCGAAGAACCCCTGTTGCTGATGGAGTTTCACGGCTCACCCACCAGCGTCAAAGAACAATCCGAGCTGGTACAAGAGTTGGCGAGTGGTCACGGCGGCAAAGCATTTGAGTGGGCCAGCACGCCGGAAGAGCGTACGCGCTTATGGGCCGCACGGCACAACGCCTACTTTGCGGCCGTTCAGTCGCGTCCCGGTTGCCGCGTGATTTCGACTGACACCTGTGTGCCGATTTCACGTCTGGCCGACTGCCTGCTGGACTCGATCACCGAGGCAGATGCCAGTGGCATCCCTTACTTTCTGGTCGGCCATGTTGGCGACGGTAACTTTCACTTTGGTTACCTGATTGACCCGACCCAGCCCGATGAGCGCGTCGTCGCCGAGGCACTGAACCATCAGTTGGTAAAACGCGCTCTCCGCCTAGACGGCACCTGCACGGGTGAGCATGGCGTGGGGCTGCACAAAATGGATTTTTTGGTGACTGAAACCGGCGATGGAGCCGTGAACATGATGCGCACCATCAAACGCGCACTCGACCCGAAAAACATCATGAATCCGGGGAAAATTTTCACGCTTTAGATCAGGCCCACAATCGGCGCGGCATAGGAGGTGCATGACGGGCGCTCATGGCGTTCATGAGCAGACAAAAAAGTGCCATGAACCGCAATGCAATCAAGCCCACCACCCATTGAGCGGGAGTCTGGCTGAGGTACGTGTAAGCGTTGAAATAGTCTAGGAACAGGGCGGTCACTCCGACCCCCAGACAAATCAACGACACCTGCTCAAAATACCAATTTTTCAAGTAGCTGTACAGATAGACCGCACTGATCAACACGACAAAACCAGCGCGGTACTGAAGGTAGTTCGAGAGTGCCTGAGCATCGGCACCCGACTCAAAATTACCCACCGCCATCTCCGTCAAGAAAATTAATTTGACGGTATAGGCCACGACCACCGCAAGCAGAAACAAGATCCGGTATTTGAACCAGCCATCGATGTCGGCATCCGCAACACGCATTCGCGCAGTGACAGCCGTTGGAGAGTCGACTGATGGTGCTTGACTGGGAACGGGGCCCAATAATGCAGTCAACTCTTCTTCTGAGATGCGGATTTGAGGGTGTCGCGTGTGAGCCATGTGTAGCTTTGTAACCCTTGATTTTAAAATCCGTTGCAAGTACTTACTCAACTTGCAAATTGTAGGGAAAAGCGTTACAAAAAAGTGCCGCGTGGACGCGTCAGTGCCGGGCCCACAGCGTCGTTATTTGCTGCCGCGCAAGCGCTCAATCAAGCCATTGAGCTCGTCCAGTGAGGAAAACTGGATCGCCACTTCCCCCATGTCTTCGCGTCGACCATTGCGTTTGACCTGCTTTTTCACGCGGACCTCAACCTCGGCCATGAGCAGATCAGCCAGTTCTTCTTCAACCCGGCGCGTGTCACGCGACTTTTCTTTCGACACCTTTTGTGGTTTGAGCGAGAACTCGGCGCTGAGTTTTTTGACCAGGCTTTCAGCCTCGCGAACCGACATTTTTTTGGCCGCGATTTGGTTGCCTGCGGTGATTTGCGTAGCCCGGTCCAGCGCCAACAGCGCGCGCGCGTGGCCCATGTCGATGTCGCCGGCCATCAGCATGACTTGCACCGGATCAGCCAAGTTCAGCAGGCGCAGCAAGTTGCTGGCGGCACTGCGAGAGCGTCCAACAGCTTGGGCCGCGAGTTCGTGAGTGAGCCCAAACTCTTTGACCAAGCGTTGTAAACCCTGGGCTTCTTCCAGCGGGTTCAGGTCTTCGCGCTGAATATTTTCGATCAGCGCCATGGCGGCGGCCGACTCATCAGGCACATCGCGCACCAGCACCGGCACGCTGTCGAGGCCGGCCAACTTGGCGGCCCTGAAGCGTCGCTCGCCGGCG
>Ga0208916_10000254_pt1 | contig 26890 bp, 22 predicted proteins | sample DEB19_08_DNA_5_FD_184523 | JGI IMG/M metagenome (GOLD analysis project Ga0208916, IMG submission 184523) | Aqueous microbial communities from the Delaware River and Bay under freshwater to marine salinity gradient to study organic matter... | ecosystem: Environmental > Aquatic > Marine >... | reverse complement strand
CTTTTGAAGCCTGGTTTGGCGTGCGGCCCGAAGTCACGGCCGAATTGCGGGCCATTGTTCAAGCCACTTTTTAATTGCAGCTTGACCGATGAATATCTTCGATCGACCTAAGATCGATGGCCATTGTCATGTCCTCGATCCAGTGCGTTTTCCATACCCTGCAGAGGTTCCTTATCACCCACAGGGCCAAGAAATAGGTACGGCCGACTATTACAAGCATGTCATGGACGCGTATGGCACGCGACATGCCTTGCTGGTAGGCCCTAACTCTGGCTATGGCTTGGACAACCGTTGTTTGCTGGATGCCATAGCGCAGGGCGGTAACCGGTTTAAAGGCATCGCAGTGGTTCGTGCCGACATCAGCAAGCAAGCGCTGAAAGATTTACAAACCCAAGGCATTGTGGGCATTGCCTTCAACACCTCATTTCATGGCCTGGACTATTACGCCGACATTGACCCCTTGCTTGCGCATTTGCGCGAACTGGACATGTGGGCGCAGTTTCAAGTGTCTGCCAATCAACTTGAGGCCTTGTGGCCGCGCATTCAACGCATTGGCGTCAAAACCATGATTGACCATTGCGGCAGACCGAACTTAGCCGACGGCCCCAATGCGCCAGGGTTGCAAGCACTCTGGAAATTGGCCGACAGCGGCTTGGGTGTGATCAAAATTTCTGGCTTTGGCAAATTTTCTGAAACAGGTTTCCCATTTGACGACACGCATGAGCACGTCATGAAAGTGTGGAGTAGTTTTGGCCCTGATCGTTGTATTTGGGCTTCTGACTGGCCGCACCTTCGAGGCACCTATCGCCTCGATTATGGAACCCTACTCAAATTGACGGAGCGTTGGTTCGCGCCGGCGCAACTTCAATCCATGATGTGGGATACCCCCGCCAAAATTTTAGGATGGTGAAAAGACGATGACCGATTTTTTGCAACTCTTTTTTAGCGGCCTGGCAACAGGCAGCATCTATGCGCTTGCTGCGCTAGGTTTTACTTTGCTATGGCAAGCCTCAGGCACCATCAACTTTGCCCAGGGTGAATTTGTCATGTTGCCCGCCTTCATCATGGTCATCATGTTGCACAACGGCATGGCGTTGTCTGCCAGTTTTGCCATCAGCGTGGTGTTATCTGTCTTGGTGCTGGGTTGGTTATTCAAGCGCGGCTTGGTTGACCCCCTCTTCAAGTACGGCATGATGCCGATTGTGGTGGCCACCATTGGTTTGTCCATTGCCATGCGCAATGGTGTGCGCGCGGGCTACAGCTCCGAGCCTCAACCCTTTCCCATGATCTTCCCTGACCAAGTCTATAACTTGGCTGGTATCAATATTTCAGCGTCCGACATTGGAACCTTCATCATGGCGCTGGGTTTGGTGCTGTTGACACAAGCCTTCTTGGCCAGAACTGTCACAGGCCGTGCCATGCAAGCGGTGGCACAGAACACCGAAAGTGCATCGGTACTGGGCATCAATGTCCCTCGTATGATTTTTTATACCTTTGCTATCAATGCCATTTTGGCAGCGGCAGCGGCACTCTTGGTCACGCCCATTTATTTGGCGAAGTTCGACATGGGTGAGTCATTGGGCACCAAGGCTTTCTTTGCAGCCATCATTGGTGGCTTTAACAACACGCGCGGTGCCTTGCTGGGCGGTTTGATTGTGGGTGTCTCCGAAAATCTGGCAGCGGCATACATTTCGTCAGCCTACAAAGATGCGGTGGCCTTGATTATTTTCATGGTGGTGATTTTGTTTAAGCCACAAGGCCTCTTGGGTCGCAAAGAGGAGCGCAAAGTATGAAAAAGTTGAATCTATTTTTAGGCTTGGCTTTGTTGCTTGCCATGGCCATTGCGCCGGCCTATTTTAAAAATTATGGGATTCACATCTTCACAACATGGCTGGTGTTCATCATTGCCACCATGGGTTTGAATTTGACTGTCGGTTATGCCGGTCAAAAATCTTTGGGGCACGCGGCCTTCTTTGGTATTGGCGCTTACACAGTGGCTATTTGCTTGAAGGCCGGAATCAGTTTCTGGTTGGCCTTGCCCGCTGGTGGCTTGTTGTGTTTTTTTACCGGCTTGGTTGTGGGCTTTCCTGCGCTGCGTGTGCAAACCATTTACTTGGCATTTGCCACCTTGGGATTCAACACCGCTGCCTGGTTGGTGATGCGCAACGAAGAGTGGCTCACAGGCGGCACCTTCGGTATCAACAACATTGCACGGCCTAGTTTGGGCGGTATCAGCTTTGACGGCAATTTGGCTTACTACCGCATGGTCTTGGTGTTCACCGTGATACTTGCTGTGTTCATGTGGGCGCTGTTGCGATCGCCCTGGGGCAAGGCCTTCACGGCCCTTCGTGACAACCCTATTCGTGCGGAGAGTTTGGGCATTGACACACGAAGCTACACACTGCTGAGCTTTGCCATTGGCGCCACCTTTGCTGGCCTTGCTGGTGGACTTTATGCATCGCAAGTAGGTTTCATTGACCCGGCTTTGTTCACCGTCGGCGCGTCCATCATGATGTATTTGATGGTGGTGGTGGGCGGTCCAGGTTATTTCCTCGGCCCCATCCTCGGTTCTGCGGTGGGTGTGGTGTTGCCCGAATGGTTGCGTTTTGCACAAGCCTGGTATTTGTTTGTCTTTGGCGCCGCTGTGGTGGTGCTCATGATCTGGCTGCCCGATGGCTTGCTCAGCATCCCCGACCGGATCAAGGCGCGTCGCCAATCACGCGCAGCTTCGGCTGCCCGCGCTGCACAAGGAGTCAAAGCATGATCCAGCCTGTTCTCAAAGTCACCAACATGAAGAAGGCCTATGGTGCGATTCAGGCCGTGGGCGGTGTGTCGTTTGAAGTGCGACCTGGCGAAATCTTCGGCGTGATCGGTCCCAACGGTTCGGGCAAGACCACCTTGTTCAACAGCATGCTGGGCCAGATCACCCCTGACGAGGGCAAGATCGAACTCAACGGGGAAGACGTGACCACACTGGGTCCGTTTGAATTGAACCGCCGTGGTGTGGGCCGCACTTTTCAGACGCTGCAGGTGTTTGGCAAGATGACCGTGCGCGACAACCTGATCGTGGCCGCGCAAGAGCATCACGGCAGCATGTTCAGCCGCATGTTCGCGCCCTCCGATTCGGGTCTGGGGGACAAGGCCGATGCCCTTATCGACCAGTTTCACATCCGCCATGTGGCCGACAAAAAGGCGGGCGAGTTGAGCTACGGTCAGCAAAAACTGGTGGACATCGCCATGGCCTTCATGAGCGAGCCCGATCTGGTTTTGCTCGACGAGCCATGCGCCGGTGTGAACCCGTCGTTGGTGGGGGGCATCAGTACCTTATTGAAAGAATTGAACCGAAGCCGACGAGCAGACGGCAAGTCCAGCAGCTTCGTCGTGATTGAGCACAACATGGACTTTGTGATGGACTTGTGCCACCGCATCATGGTCATGGTGGAAGGTCAGGTCTTGGCAATAGGCACGCCCGATGAAATCCGTGCCAACAAGCAAGTGCTTGACGCCTATTTGGGGAACTGAAATGACAGCACACACCACCGCAGACACCTGCATCGAGTTCGACGATGTGGTCGCAGGTTACAAGGACTTCATGATCCTGAACAACCTGTCCTTCAAAGTGCCCAAAGGCTCCATCACTTTGTTGATTGGCCCCAACGGCGCAGGCAAGTCCACCGTGCTCAAAACCCTGTTTGGTTTGCTCAAGCCCCGCCAGGGCAAGGTTTACCTCAATGGCAAAGACATCACGGGTGCTTCGCAAAAGTCTTTGCTGGCCGACGGCATTGCCTTTGTGCCCCAGGGCCGAAATCTGTTTGGTCAGCTCAGTGTGTATGAAAACCTGGAGCTGGGCGGTATCACGCTGGGCATGAAGACCACGCACGAGCGCATCCCTGAAGTGCTGGAGTTTTTCCCCCGCGTCAAAGAGCGCATGAATTCGCGTGCCTCGGCCTTGTCGGGCGGTGAACAAAAGCAGCTCGAAATCGGTCGCGCTTTGTTGCTGCGCCCCAAGGTTTTGTTGATCGACGAACCCTCTATTGGCCTGTCGCCCATGGTGGTGCAAGACGTGTTCAAGTTGCTGCGCAAATTGGCCGACCAAGGCACCACGGTGTTGATGGTCGAGCAAAACGTCAAGAGCGCACTCAAGTACTCGGACAACGCCATTGCGCTGGAGTCGGGTCGTTTGGTGTTGTACAAATCGGCGGCTGAAATTTTGGCCGATCCGCAGATGGAGCGCCTGTTCTTGGGCGGTGCGCACACCACCACGGCAGCAGCAACGGCGGCCTGACGTCAGTGCAAAATTCTGGTGCCCGGGTGCCCGGGTGCCCGTTGCCGGAGCCCCTGCGCTGGCTTAAAGCAAGCTCAGAGCAGTGGGCGTAGGCTATGCGCCGACTCTTGCAAGACGGGCAGTACACGGTTTAGGGCGTGGTCTGACTCTTCGCGGTTGATGGGCATGGTGATGCTGATCGCACCGAGCACATTGCTTTGCCGGTCCAGTAAGGGCACGGCAATGCCGCGGTAGTTCAACTCCAGTTGCTCTTCGGACACGGCCCAACCCTGACGCTTGAATGCGAGCAGGGTTTTTTTCAAGACGGCTTTGCTGGACAGCGTGAACGACGTGAAGGCTCGCAAGTCGTATGTCTTGAGCCATTCATCAATGAAAGCCTCGTCGCTGTAGGCCAACATGATCATGCCTGCTGCTGTCACTTGGGTGGGCACCCGCGTGCCCGTCATGTAACCGCTGGCCATGTGCCGTTGCAGTCCACTGCGTGCAATGAAAATGGTGTCGCCACCGTCAAGAACGCCCAAGTAGGCAATTTCTTCTGTTCCCGCTGTGATGCGTTGTAAAAACGGCTGAACCAAGCGCGGTAGTCGGGCCGACTCCAGATAAGCGTGACCTAATCGCAAGATCCGAGGCATCAGCCAGTACAGCTTGCCATCAGTGCCAACATAGCCCAAATGGGCCAGAGTTTTCAAATAGCGTCGGGCTGCGGTTCGTGTCATGCCGCAACGTTCTCCCATTTCGGTCGACGTCAGGCGCGGGTGTTCGGCGTCAAAAGCCTCAATGATGGCCAGCCCTTTTTCCAGGCCCGCAATCCAGTCGCGTGCGTCCAGGGTCTCGGACTTGGGGTTGAGAGGGTGGGATTCAAGCATCTTGCGATCGATTGTCGCTCATTCGCGTGCGTTTGTGGATCACGTGAAGCCCACCCATGCCTGTTTGAGCGTCTAAGATAATGCCCATGAAAACTCGAAAAATTGCTTCTTTCAACGTCAGCGCCATCGGGCTGGGCTGCATGAACTTAAGCCATGCCTATGGCGCGCCTGTTTCGGCCAAACAAGGCGAACGGGTGCTGCTCACGGCCCTTGACCAAGGGGTGGACTTTTTTGACACGGCGGCCCTCTACGGCTTCGGGGCCAATGAAACCCTGGTGGGTCAAGTCATGAAACCGCATCGCCGAAAATTCACCCTGGCCAGCAAATGCGGCATGCAAGGGGTTGAGCAAAGCGACGGCAGCAAAGTGCGCGTGATTGACGGCCGTCCCGAGACCCTCAAAAAGACCTGCGAAGACGCGCTGCGCCGTTTGCAGACCGATGTGATCGACCTGTATTACCTGCACCGATGGGACAAGAAAGTGCCGATCGAAGACAGCGTTGGCGCACTCAGCGACTTGGTGCGCCAGGGCAAGATCCAGACCATTGGTTTGTCCGAAGTGTCTGCCAGCACGCTGCGCAAAGCCCACGCCGTGCACCCAATCGCCGCCGTGCAGACCGAGTATTCGCTGTGGACGCGCAACCCCGAGATCGCCGTGTTGCAAGCCTGCCGTGAACTGGGTGTGGCGTTTGTGGCCTTCAGCCCTGTGGCGCGGGGCTTCTTGTGCGGCCCGCTCGATGTCGCGGGTTTTGATGCCAAAGACATCCGCCGCAGCATGCCGCGTTTTGCGCCCGACCATTACGCGGCCAACCTGAAGCTCTTGCCCGCCTACAACGCACTGGCTCAAGAAGTTGGCTGCAGCCCTTCGCAGCTCGCGCTGGCCTGGTTGCTGCACCAAGGCGAAGACATCATCCCGATCCCAGGCACCACTTCAGTTGATCACTTGCTGGACGATTTGGGCGCCGTCCAGGTGCAGCTCGATGCCGGTTTGATGGCACGTCTGAACGCTCTCATTAATGAGCGCACCGTGGCGGGCGACCGCTACAACGCCCAGGCCAACAGCGAAGTCGATACCGAGACCTTTGCCTGCCTTTGAAGCAGGCCGGGCATGTGTGCTGTATGAGCTCAGGCGTCGGGTTGCGCCATCGGCGCTGCGAGCTTGAACGCATCCAGCTCGCCGCAAGCTTTGTCGACCGCACTGATCAGTGGCCAACGGGCCATGTCCACTTTGAAGCGGCGAGCGCTTTCGACTTGGGGAATCAGATACACATCTGCGATGGAGGGCGCGTCACCGAAGCTGAAACGGCCACGTTGGCTGTCTGTCGCCATCAACGCTTCGTAGGCGTCAAATCCGGCGCTGATCCAGGTGCCGCACCAGGCGTTGATCGCGTCTTCGTTGGCACCGAATTGCTTGCGCAGAGTTTCCAGAATGCGGCGGTTGTTGATGGGGTGGATGTCGCAACCCACGATGGCGGCCAGCGCTCGGACATGCGCGCGTGCGTCGGCCCCTGCTGGTAGCAGGGCGGGCGTGGGGTATTTTTCTTCCAGCCACTCGATGATGGCGGGCGACTGGATCAGCACCTGCTCTCCGGTGTCAAGCGCGGGCACCAGCTGCTGTGGGTTGACCGATTTGAAGGCGTCTTTGAGGTGTTCCTCGACGCGCAAGTCCACCGCCACGTAATCGGTGGCGATGCCCTTGAGGTTGAGCGCAATGCGCAAGCGGTGCGAGGTGCCGCTGCGGAAAAAGTTGTAAAGCTTCATGGTGAGGTCCTGTTCAAGGGCGTGCAGACACCAAGGTTTGGCGTCTGCGTGGGTCTGATTATTATTCTGCAGCGCCGACGGTCAGGGCCACTTCGGCCACACCTTCGACCCGGCCTGTGATCTTGTCGCCTGTGACCACAGCGCCCACACCCTCGGGTGTGCCGGTGTAGATCAGGTCGCCGGGCTGCAGGTGGTAGTAGGTGGACAGGTCGGCGATGATTTCACGGATGTTCCAGATCAGCTTGTCCACGTCGGATGACTGCTTGGTGGCGCCGTTGACTTCGAGGGCAATGGCACCGCGCTCGATCACCACGCCGGGCATGGGCACGATCTCGGAGCAAACCGAGCCTTGCTCGATGTCCTTGCCCGTGTCCCAAGGGCGGCCCTTGTCGCGCGCGACCAATTGCAAGTCGCGGCGCGTCATGTCCAGGCCTACGGCGTAGCCATAGACCAGCTCATGCGCGTTGGCTTCGCTCACACGAAAGCCCGCTTTGCCAATGGCCAGCACCAGCTCCATTTCGAAGTGGTAGTTGCTGGTGCGGGGAGGGTAGTCGACCACCGCAACAGAGTCCACGCCGCTTTCCACCAAGGTCTGGGGCGACTTGGTGAAGTAAAAGGCCTGCTCGACGCTCTTGTCGACCGGGCGGCCCATCTCGACGGCGTGCGCGTGGTAGTTGCGGCCCACGCAAAAGATGCGGTTGATCGGGAAGCGCTCGGCTTGGCCACGGATGGGCAGGGATTGGACGGCAGGGGGATTGAAGAGGTATTGGGTCATAAGGTCGTTCAATGAAAAGGCAGTCATGCCAGGAATGGCAGTCATGTCGGGAATGGCAGTCATGTCGGGAATGGCAGTCATGTCGGGAATGGCAGTCATGCCGGGAATGGCAGTCATGCCGAAAAAATTCAGCTGTCATGCCCGACTTGATCGGGCATCTATGGATCCTCGGGTCAAGCCCGAGGATGACAGCTTGCGCTTTAGCCGCGGTTTTCGTACACACCCAGCTTGCGGTGCAGAGGCGATTCGTCGGCGATGAAGATGAAAGCGGGCTGATCTGCATTCAAATTGGTCAGCGTCACGGCTTCGTAGCCCGGCGCGCAGCAGGTGTCGGCCTCGGCCAGCGTGAAGGTGCTGGCCACGATCTGCGCCTGCACCGCGCCTTCGATGACGTGGAACACCTGCGCGGGCGAGCGTGCAGGCAATCGCAGCGTTTGGCCTGGGCGCAGCATCAGGGCGTAAAAGCCCAAGATGTTTTCCGCATCACCCCCGGTTTCGGGGTTGGTGTAGGTCACTTGCACTTGCTCGGGCGCGGATTCGTCTGCGGCCAGGGCTTCAAGCGCCGCCTTGGCATCTGCCCAGGCATAGCGCAGCATGGGGTAGGCCTTTTTGCTGCGATCAAACACATGCGAGGGCACCACGCCGCCACGGGCGTATTGCTTGTCGCCTTGGCCCGGCACCACGGTCTGGCGCTCGCCATTGATGTGGTAGCTGGCCTCCATGTAATAGACCAAGGGCAGGTCCAGCACATCGAGCCAGATGACCGGCTCGGTACCGTCATGGCCGTGTTCGTGCCAAAGGCCGGTGGGCGTGAGGATGAGGTCGCCCCGGCTCATGGGGCATTTTTCGCCATCGACGGTGGTCCAAGCACCTTCGCCTTCGACGACCATGCGCACCGCGTTGGGGGTGTGGCGGTGGCTGGGGGCCCACTCGCCGGGCATGAGCAGTTGCATGCCCAAATACATGGCGGCAGAGGCCTGCATTTTTTCAAGGCCGTGGCCTGGGTTGGCCAGCACCAGCACGCGGCGCTCGGCTTTTTCGATCGGGGTCAGCTCGCCGGCTTTGAGCAACAGGGGCTTGATGTCACGATAGGCCCAGCAGGTGGGCTGGGTTTGGCGGGTGGGCACTTTGGGGGGCAGCACGCCCCGCAGGCTGGGCCAAAGGGGCACCAGGTTCAGATCGCGCAAATCTTGCACGTAGTCCTTGGGCAGGTCTTCGAGTCGTCCGAGTTCGTTCATGGGGTGTCTCCGTGCAATCAAGTGTTTTGGGCGGCGTCGAGGCAGTTGTCCACGTTCCAGCCATACAGCCATGCCATCGCATCATAAAAGCGCTCTGCGCTGCGGCCGCGCCACAGGTCATTGCGCACCAGGCGTTCGACCCCTTTGGCGTGGTAGATGCGGCCCATCTCGCGGCTGGACAGCACGATGCGCGCGGTGCGGGCCACGCGGGCGCGCTGGTACATGTCCAACGCTTTGGGCCAGTCGTTGTGGTGGGTGCGCAGGGCTTCGCCCAGTGTCACGGCGTCTTCCATGGCCATGCAAGCGCCTTGTGCCATGTATTGCGTGGTGGGGTGGGCGGCGTCGCCCAGCAAGGTCACGCGGCCATAAGTCCATTGGCCAATGGGCTCGCGGTCGGCGGTGGCCCAGCGCTTCCAGGTCTTGGGCAAGTCAATCAATTGCCGCGCTCTGGGGCAAATGCCCTGGAAGTAGCTTTGCACTTCTTCCTTGCTGCCATCGGTCACGCCCCATTCTTCTTGTTGCCGGCTGTGAAAGGTCACGACCACGTTGTATTGCTCGCCACCACGCAGCGGGTAGTGCACCAAGTGGCAGTTCGGGCCGACCCAGATGGCGGCGGCGTTGCATTGAAGGTCTTGCGGAAAGTCTTTTTTGTCGACCACGGCGCGGTACACCACATGGCCGGTCACGCGAGCCAGATCGCCCACAAACTGTTCGCGCACCACCGACTTCACGCCATCGGCGCCGATCAGAGCGCAGCCTTTGAAGGCCTTTCCGTTTTGGTCCCACACGGTCACGCTGCGGTCGTCTTGCTCGATGCGCACCACGCGGGTGTTGGTGTGAAATTCGACCTGTCCGGTTTCCTGGGCGCCTTCGAGCAAAGACAAATGCACGTCGGCTCTGTGGATCACAGCGTAGGGGTTGCCAAAGCGTTGGCGGAATTTTTCGTCGGTTGGGATCTTGCCCACCTGGTATTCGTCAATCGCGTCGTGCATGACCATGTAGTCGGTGTAAACCGCACGGCTCCTGGCCTTGTCGCCAATGCCCAAAGCGTCAAACGCGTGGAAGGCGTTGGGGCCCAACTGAATGCCCGCACCGATCTCACCGATCTCCGGTGCTTGTTCCAGCACGGTGACTTGAAAGCCCTGGCGCACCAAGGCAAGCGCGGCGGCCAAGCCACCAATGCCACCGCCAGCGACGATGACGGGAAGTTGAGAAGGGGCAGTGCTCATGGGGGGCTCCAACAGGTGAACATGAAGAAAGTGTTGAGATTATATGCATGCTTATTAATTTGGAAAGACCCCAAAGGATTCCCTTCGCTCATCGAAAACCCTAGGAGGCTTCCCGGATGGGCGTGCGCTCAAACCGACTAGAATTTCCCGACCGCCCGGTTGGTTAATTCAAGCAGACCGGGTTTGAACTTCACAGAAAGCGCATTCCCATGTCCCAAGTCCTGCAAAGTTTCATCGGTGGCCAATGGATCGGCCAGCAAGGCGCACAAAACTTGCGCAGTGCCATCAACGGCCAAACGGTGTACCAAACCCATGCCGAGGCCATCGACTTTGGTGATGCCGTGCACCACGCACGCACGGTGGGCTTGCCCAATTTGCTCAAGCTCGATTTCCAAGAGCGTGCCCAGCGCCTCAAAGCCCTGGCCAAGTACTTGGGGGAGCACAAAGAAACGCTGTACGCCATCTCGGCCCACACCGGTGCCACCCGCGCCGACAGCTGGGTCGATATCGAGGGCGGTGCGGGCACCTTGTTTGCCTATGCCGGCATGGGCAGCAATGAGTTGCCCAGCGGTAACCTGATCCACGAAGGCCCAGCTTTTGCGCTGGGCAAAAAAGGCGGCTTTGCGGGCACGCACATTCTGGTGCCGCGTGGTGGCATTGCAGTGCACATCAACGCCTTCAACTTCCCCATCTGGGGCCTCTTGGAAAAGTTTGCGCCCAGCTTTTTGGCGGGCATGCCCTGCATCGGCAAACCCGCATCGTCCACCAGCTATCTGACCGAGGCCATGGTGCGTTTGGTGGCGCAATCGGGCATCTTGCCTGAGGGCAGTCTGCAGTTGGTGATTGGCTCGACCGGTGATCTGCTCGACCGCCTGAACGGTCAGGATGTGGTGACCTTCACCGGCTCGGCCGACACCGCCGCCATGCTGCGCGTGCACCCCAATGTGGTCAAGCACAGCATCCCTTTCAACGCCGAGGCCGACTCGCTCAACTGCGCCATCCTCGCGCCCGATGTCTCGCCCGATGACGAAGAGTTTGACCTGTTCGTGAAAGAAGTCGCCCGAGAGATGACGGTCAAAGCCGGACAAAAATGCACGGCGATTCGCCGCGCCATCGTGCCGCGTCAGCACCTCGATGCGGTGGCCGAAAAGCTCAAAGCACGGCTTGCCAAAGTGCTGGTGGGCGATCCGTCGGTCGAAGGCGTGAAGATGGGCGCATTGGCCTCGCACGCCCAGCAGGCCGACGTGGCCGAGCGCGTGGCCTTGCTGCGCCAAAGCGCTGAACTGGTGTTTGGCGGCGGTGCCGATTTCAAGCCGGTGGGGCAGGGCGTCGAAGGCGGCGCTTTCTTTCAGCCCACGCTGCTGCTGTGCCAGAAACCTATGCACACCGACAGCGTGCACGACATCGAGGCCTTCGGCCCGGTCAGCACCCTCATGCCTTACGACGGCATGGACGAAGCCCTGCAACTGGCCGCACGCGGTCAGGGCAGCTTGGTCGGCACCTTGGTTACCAAAGACCCACAAATCGCTGCCCGCATGATTCCGGTGGCCGCCGCCTTGCATGGCCGCCTGCACATCCTGGACCGCGAATCGGCGGTCGAATCCACCGGTCATGGATCGCCGCTGCCGCCGCTCAAGCACGGCGGCCCCGGTCGCGCAGGCGGTGGTGAAGAGCTTGGTGGCATCCGCGCCGTCAAGCACCTGATGCAGCGCACCGCGCTGCAAGGCTCGCCCACCATGATCGCTGCCGTCACCGGCGAGTACATGCGGGGTGCCAAGCTGATCGAGACCGAGGTTCACCCTTTCCGTCGTTACTTCGAAGAGTTGCAAATTGGCGAGAGCCTGCTGACCCACCGCCGCACCGTGGGCGAGGCCGATATCGTGGCCTTTGGCGGTTTGTCGGGCGACTATTTCTACATGCACTTCGACGAAATCGCGGCCAAGGATTCGCCTTTTGGCAAGCGCATCGCGCACGGCTACTTTGTGTTGTCTGCCGCTGCGGGCTTGTTTGTCTCGCCCGCACCCGGCCCGGTGCTGGCCAACTACGGCTTGGACACCCTGCGCTTTGTGAAACCTGTGGGCATTGGCGACACCATCCAGGCCCGCTTGACGGCCAAGCGCAAGATCGACCGCAACAAGAAAGACGCCAACGGCGTGGGCCAGGGCGTGGTCGCATGGGATGTGGAAGTCACCAACCAGTTGGGCGAAGTTGTGGCCAGCTACGACATCCTGACCTTGGTGGCCAAGAAGGGTTGAGGCGCATGCGGGGGATAATCGGGCCATGAGATCCCCCATTGCCGTCGTTGACGTTGACCGCTGCGAAACCTGGACCCGTTACAAAAACGGCTTGTGCGACACCTGTGCGGCCAACTGCTGCACCATGCCGGTCGAGGTCAAGCTGGCCGATCTGGTGCGGCTGGAGCTGGTTGACCCTTTTGAGGCCGAGCACGAAGACCCCAAGCAGATCGCCAAACGCCTGAGCAAAGCCGGACTGATCGAGCACTTCAACTTCAAAAACAGCATCTTCAGCTTGGCCCGCCGCGCCAGTGGCGACTGCCTGTTTCTCGATGCCAAGACCCGCCGCTGCACGGTGTACGACAAGCGCCCCAACACCTGCCGTTTGCACCCTCAAGTGGGGCCGCGCCCCAACCACTGCCCCTACGGCAACAAAGCACAGTCGCGTTGAGCGCTCGCAGGTGAGAGAGCTGTCCCCTTTTGCCCAGCGCATTCATGTCATCCAACGATGACTTGGTGTTTCTCTGGATTTTCAAGCCGAGTCTGTTGTTGATAATCCTTGCATGACAGAAATCATGGGGCACTACGCCGAGCTCATCTCGCCAGACAAGCACAGATTCCGGGCGTTTGTTGCACATCCGTCAAAGCCAGCACGAGGGGTTTTGGTCTTGTTGCATGAGATGGATGCACGATCGGCCAATCGCGATTCAAGTGCCTACCAAAACCCCATGCCCGGGCTGAGTCAGCGCATCAGGGCTTTGGTCAACGAACATGCGGCCAGGGGTTATCTTGTGGTTGCGCCATCGCTCTTTGGCCGTGGCAGGGCGGGGCAGCATCATGGCTATAAATACCAAATGGCTTCCATGGGCGAGCAACTGCTGAAGCCTTTGCAGCCCGTTGATTCAAGCCTTGCGATGATGGACATCGAGACTGTCGTGGCTTGGGCCCAAGCCCAGATCCCGCAGGGCAGAGTGGGCATCATGGGGTTTTGCTGGGGGGGCTTGCTTGCTTGGCAAGCGGCGTGCACTTTGCCGCAAGTTTTCGCGGCGACTTCATTTTATGGAGGGGGTATGACCAACCCGGAGGTGCGCAGTTGGCGGCCCATGTGTCCAGTTCTGATCCATCTGCCCTCAAAAGGCGCATTGATGACGCAAGAATCCATGGATGAATTCATCGCTGTACAGCGTGAACACTTTTCGGCGCATGGCCAGACCAGCCCTGGTCAAAAAATGTCCATGGTGCAAATTGAGCAGTACAACGCAGCTTATGGGTTTGATCACGCCGGCAGCCGACAGCACGATCCGCATGCATCGCAATCGGCCAGACTGAAGACCTTTACCTTCTTTGACCGTTACCTCAACGGCTAAGCGTTTCAGAAAGCGGCTTCACACGCTTTCGTTGGAACCAAATGGGTTGGTAAGGCGATCAGTTGCTGGAGCTTCAAAGGCTTTGAATAAAAATAACCCTGTGCTTGTTGGCAACCCAGGCTGATCAGAGTGTCTTGCTGGAATTGGTTTTCCACGCCTTCTGCTGTCGTCTCCAGTTGCAGAGATCGGGCCAGCGCCAAAATACCGGAAATGATTTTGATGTTTTCTTCGCGCTGCATTCCGGCAGTGAAAGACATGTCAATTTTTAATTTTTGAATGGGCATGCTTGCAAGCCGGGACAGAGAAGAATAGGACTTGCCGAAATCGTCAATGGCGATTCGCACGCCTAAACCCATGATGGCCTGAAGTTGACTCGCCAGCTCTCCTGGGCTGATAGAAAAGTCCGTTTCCGTGATTTCGAGAACAAACCCTTCCAATCCGTTTTCATGCTCCGCTGCCAGATGTGAAAGTATCGTCAAGAGACGCTTTCCGGACAGCAACTGAGGTGATGAATTCAAGGCGATCTTCGCGTCAGGAAAGTAGTTGCGGATCGTGTGACTGTCTTTGACGACTTGGCCAAACAGGCTCTGTGTCAGCGGGTCTATGGCCCCAGACTGCTCAGCCAGAGGGATGAACTCAGCAGGACTGACCATGCCCAGTTCTTCGTCGTGCCAACGTGCCAAGGCCTCAAACCCTATGATTTTCCCGGTCAGCAAATCCACCTCGGGTTGGTAATGCGGATGGATTCGACCTTCGCGAATGGCCACGGCCAGCTTGCTATCGACTTTGGTTTTTCGGGAAGTGGCCGTCATCATCTGGGCATTGAGCCATTTGATTTGATTGCGCCCAGATTCCTTGGCGCTCAGCAAGGCTGTGTCCGCATAAATGAGGAGCTCATGGATCGATTGAGAGTGATCGGGAAACAAAGCAGCCCCAGCACTGAAGGTGGCTGTGATGTGCACGGTACCCATGTGATTGACGGTGAAAACAGCCGATTTGAAGACCTGTTTCAACTTTTCCTGGAAAGCAGTGATCGGTTGATGAACATCCAGAACGGCAATGAATTCATCCCCTGAACGTCGACATAAAAAATTCCCAGCGGGCAATTCGGTCTTGAGATGTTGCGCGATTTGTCGAATCACCTCATCGCCTTGATCGTGCCCAAAGGTGTCGTTGATGTTCTTGAAGTTATCCAGATCGATGAACAATATCGCGAAGTTAGCGCCAGCCCCTTTGCTCTGGATATATTCCAGAAACCCCCTGTAGTTGGGTAGGCCTGTCAGCTGGTCTTCATTGAGAAGATCCTTGAGTCTTTTCTCAGCGTCACGAATCGCTCTGATGTCTGAGAAAACAGAAACATGGCCTTGGCTCATGCCATCGGCATCCAGCAAAGTGGACACCGAAAGCAGTACGGGCAACTGGGTTTTTTGCTTGCTTAAAAAATAGGTTTCACCTCGCCATGCACCGTGTCTGCGAACGGATTCAGCGATGGTGGGCAAATCAATGCCGATCTCGTCCTTGATATACAGCCGACCTGCGGGCTGGTTGACCAACTCCTCTTTGGTATAGCCGGTCATGTCGGTCAATGCCGCATTGACATCCATCACCAGCCCCTGTTTGTTGGTGATCAAAATGGCCTCGGCAGCGGTCTCGAACACCCTGGAAAAAACAGCCTGCTTCTGCGTTGCGATTCTTTGCTTTTGCAGCATGCTCTGCAGGGCGGTTGAAACTTTGGAAATTTCATCGCCTGAGTTGTCCATCAAGCTTTCATTGCTGCGCCCTTGGACAGTGTCGGATGCCAGTTGCACAAGGTCATCGAGTCGTTGTGTGGTGCGTTCTGAAAATTGGCGTGTCCAGCGCCTGAGCCTGATGAACAGCAGGCCACCAAATGCCAATGAGACCGCCAGACCTGTCATGACGAACAGAAAGGCCGACAAATAGCTTTGCTGGAGTTGAATATGGATGGCGTAGTCATGGCCGGCATCGGTCCATTTAAATTTGAATGCTTCACTGTGTTTAGAAAGAGCGGACGCATCTTGGACAAATGGGATCAGGCTGTAATTGACTTCCAGGTCATCAGGAAAGTTCAAAGTCGCCATGATCCTGTCCAGATCAAGCTGGAGCAAAACCATGCCGATGGTGCTGTCCGTGAAATTGGCTGTGACAGGGACGCTGACCGTCAGGTAATCAGACTGGTCGATGGTCACCAATTCCAGATGGGTCTGGCTGTCCTCGATTGTTTTCTGGATGTTGGCAGGCGTGTCCAAAAGCAAACCCGCTGTGTTGTCGCTCTGAATAAAAAATCTGCCGAGGTAATCCAGAAGGTCAAATTTGTAGTTCTTATGTTGATTGGCTTTTTCCAAAAGAGGCAGGAGATACGAACCCCGTCCTGACGAGTCAGTCAGCCCAGTCCAGACCTCGGGCGAATGGGCCAAGTCGTTGGCTTGCCTGAAGGATGCACTGATTTCAGAATCCAGTCGGGTCGATACCAGCGCCTTGTAGTGCTTGAATTCTTCTTGTTGGTAGAAAAAAATGCCATACACGGCCAACAACATGCTGATGGATGTCACGCCGAAGATGTAGGTTCCAAACAACCTGAAAACGTCATGGCTGATCTGGGCTTTGAGCGTTTTCAAGCGGACCATGTCAGTCTTGCGGAATCAATTGACCGGAAGGGGTTAATTTCACAAAAAGGACTTGCGATTTGTCCAGGGCATCATGTCGCTGGCTTGTGAAGGGCTTGGCGTAGTGCCTGACAGCACCATTGAATGCAGGCAATTTTTCCAACGCATCCCTGACTTTCTGGGGCGATGTAGTTTGTGCGATTTCAATGGCTTTGGCCAGAAGATGGACCGTGTCATAGGCATGAGCGGCCCCAACGGGACTGGGAATCTCGAGTGTGCTTTTCAGGCCGTTGTTTTTTAAGATCCACTCGGCCAGAAAGACGGCACGAGGACGCTTGTTGTTGATGAACGTGAAAGTCTGGATGAAATCAATGCGGACCATCGACAGTTCTTCTTTCACCAGCTCGTGCAATGTGCCGCCCACAGCGCCCCAATGGGCAACCACGGGCAGGCGCATGGGCGGAGTTTGCGTCGCAATTTCCTTGACCAAAATCGCACCTTCTTTTTCATTGCCTACAAACAGAAGACCTTGTGTGCGTGAATCCAGGCACGCCTTGTAATGCTCCTTTAAGGATGCGTCGCCCCAGTTGTACCAACGCACCACCGAGAATTTGGTGGTGTTTTGCGCTGACTTTTCCTGAATCACTTTCTCTGCTGAACGGCCCCAGGCCGTGTTGGGCAAGATGGCGCAGGCTTGCCGGACCATGTACTTTGAGGACAGCCGTTTCATCATTGCTTCGACACCCCAGTCATCCTTGAGTGAGACGCGAAACGAGTAAGAGGGTTTCTGGTCGTGGTCTGTGATGGGGTCTGCTGAACCCCAGACGCTGATCAAGGGGACGTTCAGTCGATGCGCTTCGGGCAGCATTTCCACGCTGATCGGACTGTATTTGCCACTCAAAACGGCGACCAGATCCTTGGTGCCAGCCAGTTGGACAAAATTGTCCTTGCCTCTGGCGGAGACACCTTTGTTGTCAGTGGTCATCAGTTTCAGGGGCCGCCCATTGAGAACGCCCCCGTTGTTGTTGATCTCTTCCATAGCGGCTTTGATGCCCCATTCGCTGACGATGGCGGATGTGTTGGTTTTCACGCCATAGGCATCGTCAAAACCGATCCATACAGGCGGGTTTTGTGTGAGGGCCGGACTCTGAGCCAATGCCTGAGCGGCCCATGCGCCGACAAGAAAAACCAGAACCTGTGCCATTTTTAGCCGGCCAACACACGGGCCAGGCAACGGTGTTGAAAAATGCTTAGCCATTGAACGTTTTCTCCCATAAAGACGAAATGAGCTGCCTGGTAGAGCTGTTCGCTGGGCTCGCCGTCGTGTATCGCCCTGAAAAAAGTTTGCAGATCATGGCGTTGCGCTGTGCTTTGCTGTCGTATTCAAAAGTGGCAGCCAGCAGGGCTTGGTTTTGACGCACGGGTTGGATCATCACGCGACCCACGTTTTGCACTGTCAGGCTGGCCGTTCCTTTTTTGAAAAGGGCACTGCTTGTTTGTGGCATGGCCAATTTGCACCCATCGACACTGGCATCGATGATTTGAACCGGGTAGTTGGACTCGCCATCGTGGGCGACCCCCGTTTCAGCCAAGAAGAACCGCTCTTCTTTTCGCAAGCGTGGGCCCTCAAAACAAAGTAACGCAGCCAAACCGAGGGTGACGACATTCAGCATCGACCAAAACATCGCGATGGGGAAAAATTCATCGTGTGACACCACCGCCAGTTCTGGCACCACGTTCAGCAACAAGCCCATCAGTGTCAGAGCCATGCACCCCAAAATCATGCCGAGGCTGAAGAAATCCACTTGCCGACCATTGGCTGCATCCGACCCCTTTGGGGTCACCTTAAACGGTTTGCCAAAGGGTTTGATGAGCGAGGCCACCACCGTCGGCCCCAGTCTGAAACTGGAAAACAAACCGACAGGCCCCGAGACCAACGGAGAAAAATGTCCCCCGACCAGCCAGCGCATGGCGAGAAAAAATGACAGGAAAACGGGCAGTTGATAAAACACCATGTCTGCTGTGTCCGTGAAATGGAAAGGCAGCCAGCCCAATAGCAAATAAGCCAGGGGAATGGCGATCAACATCAGACGAACGGTGTATTGCGTCAACCAGCTGGTGGGGAAGAACAGGATGCGTTGCATGGTGCTCAGGCCCGGACCCAAGGGACCTGCGGTCAGGAACAAAGACTGAATAGCGCCACGACACCAGCGTTCGCGCTGGACAAAGAAGCCTTCGATCGATTCAGCGGCCAGTCCCATACTCAATCGCTCGTTGAGGTAAATCGTTTGGTATCCCTGGCGCAACATCACCAAGGTGGTCAGCAGATCCTCAGTGATGCTTTGCGTGGGGATGCCCCCAATGGCATCGACGGCTTGGCGACGCATGATGCTGCATGAACCGCAGCAAAACGCTGCCTGCCATGCATCTCGGGAGGCGGCCATCTGGTCAAAAAACAAGCGTTGTTCGTCAGGGTAGATTTGCATCAAGCCCAAGTTGGTCTGGATCGGATCCTTGTTGTAAAAATGTTGTGGCGTCTGCACGATGCCAACTGACGGGTCGCTGAAAAAGCCCAATGTGCGCCGGATGAAGTTCTGAGATGGCACAAAGTCCGCATCAAACACCGCAATGAATTGCCCCTGAGCATGTTTCAACGCGTGGTTCATGTTGCCGGCTTTGGCATGCAGCTTGTCTGCTCGGGTCAGATAGCGAACGCCCAACTCTTCGCAAAACGTGCGCAACCAATCGCGCTTGCCATCGTCCAGAACCCAGACGGTTTTGTGCGGGTAGTCCACGGCTGTAGCGGCCACGATGGTTTTTTCCAAAACATCCAGGGGCTCGTTGTAAGTCGGAATGAAAATGTCCACCGCAGGCAGGGGGCTGGGCATCTGGTGTTGATCGGCTTGCTTGCTGCGGGTGTTGGTTCGGCTCATGATCAATAAGAAGACCGCCACTTCGATGCAGGCCAAAACTTCAACGCTCCATACGCCCCATATCCACGATTGCGCCAATAGGCTGTCATCGCTTTCAGTCCACACCGTGCTGACCAAACGCCAGGTCATGTATTGGATGCAGAGCAAGACGGGCAACAAGCACACCATTTGTCTGAGCTTGTGATGGGTTCGAGGGGCGTCCCACACCCACAGGAAAAATCCGGAGACCAACAACAAGGGGATGTAGTCCATGGTCAGGTTCACATCAGGAATGAACTGATTCGGCTGAACCACACCGATGGACGCCATTCACGGGGGACTTTGACGTCCACTTTGCGGCCAGCAAAACACAAATTCTCCTCAGGCTTGCCAAGGTCAGAAGACTGGATCTTGACGAAAATCCTGGCATCCTTTTTTTCCCGTTGCAGTTGCGCTACCAAGGTCACATCCTGCAAGTTGTTGCCGCTGCCCGTGACCGCTTGGATGTGACCCAGCAGCCACTTGGCGCTGCCAATCAGGCGGTATTGCACGGGTTTGCCGATTTCAAAAGATTCGAGGGACGATTCCGGCACCGCCACATCCAGAAACACGTTGTCGCAGGTGATCACATGCGCCAAGTCTGTACCAATGACGACCTCGGTGCCATTGCCGCCGAATTTTCTCCACAAGACACCGTTGCTTGGCGAATGTATGAGTACCTCGCGGGACGCGGCCATGTTGTCCCTCTCCTTGCGGATCTGCAACTGGACATCCGAGCTGCGTTGCTCGTTCTCGCGCAAGCGCGCTGCGACATCGGTGATTTGCAAGCGCACGTCATCGAGCCGCTGCTGTGTGTATGGAACATCGTTGCGCCCCTCACCAAGGTAGACAAATTGTTTGACCGCTTGCTTCTCGGTTTCAAGCAGTCGGATTCGGGCCTGGTAGATTTCCAGTCGGCTTCGAGTGACCTCTAGTGCGTATTGCGCAGCCTCGTTTTGGGCTGAAGAGATGAAGTTTTCTTTCAAGAGCAAGGTGTTGCGTTGTGCGAGCACTTGCTGTTCACGGATCAGGCTTTCTTGTGCTTTTTTCTCGGCTTGTGCTTGGGCCAGTTGTTCTTCAAGGCGAAGAAATTCGTGCGTGCGGTGGACGGAGACCCGGTTATCCAACTCTTTTTGCAATTGCTGAAGATTTTTGAGGTGTTGCTGCAGGCCTAGGCTTCTTTTAGCCAAGGTTTTTTGTTCCACCTCCATTTCATTGACCGCACTTTCCTTGAATCGTGGGTTGCTGATCCTGACCAATTCCTCACCTTGCTTTATGGGCTGGCCTGGCATTTTTGAAAAGTCGTGCAGGGCCCCTTCGATGGGTGTTTTGATCACCACATAGTGTGTGTTCACGATGGCGTTGATGCTTTGAAAACTGGCCATTGCCGGAACCAGCACCACTGCAGCGATGAAGGCAATGCCCAAACCCATGGCACGTTTTGAGTTTTTCAAAGAGGTCAACATGCCCATGATTCGAAGTGCTTGTTTGTTGCTTTTCAATGCTGCATGGCAGGGTGCATGACCCGATAGCATTCACAGGCTTTTGCCTCCAGTCCCGGTCGGTCCAGAACCTCCAATTGGCCACGAGTGACTTCGATCAGTCCCTCTTGGCTCAATTTGCCAGCCGCCAGAGTGACTGATTCCCTGCGTATGCCCAGCGTGTCTGCAATCTCTTGGTGGGTGATTTGAAGCGTGTGCCCCTGGGTTTTGTCCAGGGTGTTCATGATCCAGCGAACGATCTGTTGTTCATTGCTGTGTTTGCTGCTGCAGACGGTGGGCATGGCAATCTGCAAAATCATTTGACGTGTGGTGGCCATCCAGATTTTCAAAAATGAGGTGTCCTGGCTCAGTTCAGTCTGGAATACGCTCAACGGCAATTTGTAGGCAAAACCTGGAAATCTGACACGCGCCCGGCTGAAGTTCTGGTTGCCGCCCATGACGCCACTGCCGACCATGCCTTCTTTGCCGATCAACACAATGTCGGCCGAGGAACCGTCCGAGATGTCGATTTGCATAGCGATGATGGCGCTGACCGGAAAGAAGACGAACTGAATGGCTTCGTGGGGCCTGAAGATCAACTGGTCCGTTGACAAGCAAACCAGTTGAAAAGACGGAAGCAATTTTTCATACTTTTCAGCAGCTAATTGCTCAATCATTGAATTATTTGCTGGACTTAACATTTGGTTTATTTTTTACAACTGTTGACATTATTTTTAATGAAAACCACATTTTCTAATGTGCGCCATCGAACATACAAATTGACTATTTCGTGATAAAAGATAAAAAGTACCCTTATTCGTCCCTGCAAATATTTATTTCAAGCCAGCGCCCTGCGCGGACTGTGTTTTGCAGCCGGTTGCTGTCCAGGAGGGCGGCCGTGTGTTGTCGCACCGACACGCCGCACCGGCAGGCGACATGATGGATTTGTGACGCACTGGCTTTTGCTTCGCTTTGACGGCTTCCGTCAGCGTCAAAAGCACTCAGGTTCGTTGCTGATTGATCAAGGAGCCATGATGGGCAAACTACTGACGGCAGGGGGGATTTGCAAACGCAAAGTCAGCGTGGGCTACCGGCAAACCAGTTTGGTGGCCGCCGCGCAGCTCATGCGCGAAGACCATGTGGGTTGTTTGGTGGTGGTGGATGACGCAAATGGCAGCCGCCAAGTGTGTGGGCTGATCACGGACCGAGACATTGTGATGGCGGTGGTGGCCACGGGCCTGGACCCCGAACCGCTGTGCCTGGAGGACATCATGGCGCAGCGGGTGGTGACGGCCAACGAAGCCGACTCCTTGCTGGACCTGATGCGTGCCATGCGCGAGCACGGTGTGCGCCGTGTGCCTGTGGTCGGCTTGCAGGATGAGTTGATGGGCATGGTCACGATGGACGATGTGCTCAAACTGCTCGCTCAGGAAATGAACATGCTCGTCGGAGCCATGGGCGCGGGCATCCAAATGGAGCGCATGCGCCGTCAGTGACCTCGGTGGGTTGCAATCTGCAATCTGAAATAGGCCTTGTCGCATGGTTGCCGCGTCCATGGACGCCTGCAAGGCGCTTGACTGGCAGAGCTTGGTTTTGTCTCTGCCGCTGTTTCGCCGAGGCCCAAGGCGCTGTGCGTGCGTTATTTGCCCGCTTCGGTTTTGGTGCTGACTCTCTGACCGTCGGTGATGGTGCCAGGGTAGAGCAGCACCAAATCGCCAGCACGCACGCCCCCTTTTTCATCGGCTTGAACCCAGGCCACGTCGGCGTTGCGTTCTTTGACGGTCACATTTTTGGCATGTGCACGGCCGTTTTGGACCACCAAAACTCGCCAGCCCGTGCCTTCGCGCAAGAGTGCGGCACTGGGCACCAGCAGGGCGTTGTCTTGCTCGAACAGCGTGATGTGCGCGTCTACCCGAAAGCCCTCACCCAGGCGTTGCGTACTGTCCGGCAAGCGGTCCATGTCGATGATCACATTGACCCGTTGTTCTTCGATTCCCAGTGCCGATACTTTTGTGAAGGCCACGGGTTCAATCCGGGTGACATGGCCAGAAAAGGGCGGTGTGCCAACGCCTGCTGAAATGAGCACGGTGGCCCCCGTTGTCATCTGCCGTGCATCTGATGACAGAACATCCACGACAGCCTCCATGTCACGGACATCACCGATCTCCAGCAAAGCTTGCCCTGCCAAAACCGGCGCACTGCTGCTCAGGTGCAGTTTGACCACCTGACCATCGACCGGGCTTTTGAGCGACAAGGTGTTTGTGGGCGTCAGGCTCGAAGGGTGTGATTGGGTCAACGCCGCTTGAGACTCGGCCAGCGTGAATTCTGCTGCGCGCAATTGGGCCTGCCCCGCGGCCAATGCCTGCGCTGCGGCACGTTGGGCCAGCAAAGCCTGGTCCAGCGCTGCAGTGGCAATGAAGTTTTCGCTGGCGAGTTTTTGGGCCCGTTGCGCTTCCAGTTCGGTTTGGGTCAAAGTGGTTTGCAGGCGTTGCAGTTGCGCTGCGGCAGCCATGCGTGCGGCGTCGTCTCGGCCTACACGTTGTTGCAGCACCCGTTGGTTGCGGTCGTCGATCATGTTAGGCGCCAGTGGTGTCAGCCTGGCCACCACATCCCCCGCGTGAATGTTGTCACCGACTTTGAGTGTGGGTCTGACCAGTTCGGCAGGCATAGGGGCTGAAATGACATAACGGTTTTTCACGCGCAACTGGCCGTCTTCGTCAATCGCCTGCTCAAAGCGTCCGGTGCTGACCGTGCCGACCTCTGCGACCAAGGGGCGCGGCATCAGTGCCCAGTACATCAGGGCGATGACGCCCAATGCAGCCAAGCCCCAAGGCCCCCAGCGTTTCAGAAAACCAGGTGAGGTGTTCGGGTTCATTCGCGTACTTTCAAAACGGCGACCAGATCCAGCTGGTCAATTTTTCGACGCACCAGCAAGGCGCTGACCAAGCCAGCCGCCAAGACAATCAGCCCAGCCGAGGCATAAGTTGATGGTGCGATGACGACGGGAAAATCGATGTTGTCGGAAGACATCAAGCGCATCAGGACTGTGGCCAGTCCCCAACCCGCTGCCGCGCCCAGGGGCAGGGCCAGCAAGAGTTCGGCAGCCAGTTGGCCCAGCAACAAGACCGAGACTTCGGCGCGTGTCATGCCCAGCACCCGCAGACTGGCCAATTCCCAGGCACGTTCTGACAGGCTGATGCGTGCGGCGTTGTAGACAATGCCCACTGCCATGGCGACAGCAAACAGCGTGAGAATGCTGCTGAAAACCCCCATGCTCCTTGATGTGGTTTCCTGGAAGCTGGCCAGTGATGCGGCCTTGTCGAATACGGCGGTGATGAGAGGGGCTTGTTTGACGGCTTGCCAAAACGCACCCATGGCCAAAGGGTCGACTTGCAGAGTGGCTTCACTCGCGACCGAGCCATCACGCGACAAAGTGTTCATGGTGGCAAAGTCCATGAAGGCCTGCTTGCCCATCAGGGTGTGCACGATTTCGACCACTTCGACCGTGGCGCGGGCCTGATGCCACATGCGGAACTCCACCTCGACCCGATCGCCCACCTGCAACCCCAGTCTTTTGGCCAGCAGCCATGAGACCGCCAGGCCTTGAGGCGGTATTCGGACAGGGCCGCGCTGTTCGTCCACCGGTCGCAGCAGCCGCGTGGTGCCCAGCAAGCCCAGCAGATTTCCGTCTTCGGCCAGGCCGCGCCAGTGCAGGCGCACGGCTTCACTTCGGTAGGGTTCGGCGTGGATCACCCCTGGCAGTCGTTTCAGTTCTTGCGCCACAGTGGGGGCGACGGGGTGCTGAAAATTCACCACCACATTGCCGCGCTGGGTTTGGCGAAACTGGATGTCCACGATGTGTGCGATGGCATCCAGCCAGAAGGCCCCCGAAATTTGCAAGGCGACCGCCAAGGCAATGCCCGTGACGGTGAACACCGAACGCCAGGGGCGTCGCTCAAAGTTGCGCACCACCATGAGGGTCCCCACACTGACGTGTCGGCCGAGGCCCAGTCTCTCGATCAGTGTTTGCTGGTAAGTCGGGGGCGATGGCGGCTGCATGGCAACGGCGGGTTTCAGCCGCACCACGGTGCGTATGGCCCCCCAGGTGCCCATGATGGCGGCGGCCAGTGCGACGCTTGCGGCGGCGACGACCAGCCAGGGCGTGGTGCCATATTCCAACTGGTTGAAGCGAAAAATGTCGTCATACATGTCCAAAACGAGCAGGCCGATCCATCGGCTGAGCAGCAAGCCAGCCAGCAGACCGAGGCCGGCGATGGCCATGGCCAGGCCCAGGTAATGCCAGACGATCGCGCTGTCGTCGTACCCCAAGGCCTTGAGTGCTGCGATCTGGCTGCGTTGCGTTGCCACTTGGCGGCTCACCACGACATTCAGGATGAACATGGAGACAAGCAAAAAAATCGAGGGCAATACCGTGCCCATGACCTTCAGTTGCGAGAGTTCGTCGCTCACAATCCGCGCAGAAATTTGTTGGTCGCGCCCCACCGCACCCCGTGTGCCATAGGCGTCCAGCAGGCGGTCTGTTTGGACAATCACCGCTTGCAGCCAAGCAGGATCGTGCAGGCGCAGCGCGGCCTGGTTGAACGCGCCTTGCATGTCAAACACTTGGGTCATGCGTTCTTGGTCAACCCACCAGACGCCAAATGTCCGGTCATCTGGCGCACCACCCCGCGAGGCAAACACGTATTCGGGTGACACGACGGTCCCCACCAGATGAATGTTTTGCAGCCGACCGTTCAGGATGGCATTGACACGATCGCCGGGTTTCAGCTGCCTGGCGACAGCGAAACGGTCGCTCACCACAGCCTCCATCACATGCCCCCGCTCTGGCCAGCGACCACTGCGCAGGCTCAGGGCGTTCAGGCCTTGCCGTTGTCCGTGCACCCGTGTCAGGTCGATGCCGATGAAGCGGCCCGTCACGGGCGCCTGTGCATCGGGCAAGGCGATTTGTGCCTCCATCACCACACTGAGCTGGACTTCGGCGACGCCTTCGATGGCTGCAAGGTGATCACGCAAGACCACTGGCGCCCGTTTCAGGTGAATGAACACATCGGCCAGACGGTTGTCACGGTAAAAGCTGTCGCGAGAGCCTTTGAGCGATTCGTGCACCGAGAACATGCCCACAAAACCGGCTACGCCAATGGCCACCACGACAGCAATGGTGAGCACCTGCGCCCACAGTCGGTGCAGGTCGCGCCACAGTTTGGTGTGCAGTGCTGTCATGGCCAGATCACCATCGCAGCGTGGCTGCGGCGACTTTATGGGGGTTCAAGCGGATGTCAACGATGCGGCCATCGGCCATGCGCATCACGCGGTCGGCCATGTCGGCAATGGGCGCATTGTGCGTGATGACCACAGTGGTCGTGCCCAGTTCGCGGTTGACTTTTTCGATGGCCTGCAACACCACGATGCCGGTGGCACAGTCGAGCGCACCCGTGGGTTCGTCGCAAAGCAGCACCTGAGGCCGTTTGGCGATGGCGCGGGCAATGGCCACGCGTTGCTGTTCGCCACCGGAGAGTTGAGACACAAAGTGGTTCATGCGGTCCCTCAAGCCCACCAAAGCCAAAGCGTCTTCAGGACGCATGGGATCTTGTGCAATGTCTGTGACCAGCGCCACGTTCTCCAGCGCTGTGAGGCTCGGGATCAGGTTGTAGAACTGGAACACAAAGCCCACATGCTCGCGCCGGTAACGGGTGAGTTCCGCGTCACTGGCACCCGTCAGGTCGTGTGTCTCACCCTGATGGACCCATTGTGCGGTTCCAGCCGTGGCGCTGTCTAAGCCTCCCAGAATGTTGAGCAAGGTCGATTTGCCGCTGCCAGAAGCCCCCAGTAAGACCACAAACTCGCCCGGCGTGATGCGCAGATCCACCCCGCGCAAAGCCTGAACCGCAGTAGCCCCTTCGCCATAGACCTTGGTGAGGTTTTTGGCAAAGAAAACGCATTCGGTTGGCGTGGTCTGTTGGGGCATTTCAGGGGTGTGGACGTTGCGGGCATACATCAGCTCAGGAATGCACAAGCGCAGGCAGAGCAGCAACTTTGGCCAAGTCTTTGGATTGGCGCATG